>Ga0306923_10001246_pt1 | contig 22277 bp, 23 predicted proteins | sample sta12Can44000108_FD_203841 | JGI IMG/M metagenome (GOLD analysis project Ga0306923, IMG submission 203841) | Lab enrichment of tropical soil microbial communities from Luquillo Experimental Forest, Puerto Rico - statanox.12C.anox.44.000.108 (v2)... | ecosystem: Environmental > Terrestrial >... | reverse complement strand
CATTCACGAGATCACGCATCGTGTCTATCTGATCGTCGGCGCGGTGGCGTGGATCGGGCTTGCAGCGCTCGCGGCGACCTCGACCGACGGCATGGTGCGCAGGCTCGGCGGTATGCGCTGGCGGCGCTTGCATCAGGCGATCTATGCGATCGCGTTGCTCGCGCTCATTCATTACTTCCAACAGACCAAAGCCGATGTGACGGTCCCGACTTTCGCCGCCGGTCTTTTTCTTTGGTTGATCGCCTATCGTGTGCTGGCCTGGTGGCAGGGCAGCGGCGAATTGTCCACACTCAGCCTGTTTGGTCTTGCAATCGCCGTATCGGTTACGACTTTCCTCGGCGAAGCGATCGGCATTGCGATTGCATTTCACGTTTCGCCGATGCGCGTTCTCGGTACGATTTTCGACTTCGACGCCGGCATCAGGCCGGGCTGGCAGGTGCTGGCGGCGGGCCTCGCGGTCACCGCGGTCGATGCCGTCATGTCGCGCTTTAGAGGCCGCACCACGCGCGCCCGTGCGGTGGCAGCCGAATAGGCCTGTCAGATCTTGCGGCTGTCGTAAGCCCAATGCAGCAGCGCCTGCCGCTGTCGCCGCCGGCAGAGCAAATCGCCGGGTTCGCAATGTTTCTGCACCTGGCGCGCGTGCCGCTGGATCGCTTTCCACCGCCCGATCTGCCGCCGGTCTTCCTCCGGGATGCGCCGGCCAATGTAATAGCGGCAGTACCACTGAAACCAGCCGCGCGGGTCGTCGTGATGAATCCACCCTTTGCGCTCCCATTCCGAAAGCGGCTGGCTCGCGTCGACGCCGAAGAAATTGCAGGCGGGATCGGCGCCGCGCGGTGAGAGCTTCGCGTGCGCAAACCAGCTTTTCGGAAACTCTCGGCGGCAGTCGGTCATGTATTTGCCGCCGAAAACACCAAGCCGCAGCATCTGCGCCGGCGTGAGCTGCGGTTGGAATTCTGGATCGAAATTGCGTCCGGTTGCCGCGCTCAAGGCGTAGCGGTAGCCCTTCTGCATCTTGTCGTTGACGGTGACAGTGCGCCGACGCATCGGCCCACTTAACTAGGCCTGCTCGCACTCCGCAACCGGCAGAACGGACGCGCCTTCCGGACGCTTCGGCCAGATGTGGCCCGCCGCATTGATGAACGGATCGACCAGTTCCCCCTTCACGTGTGCGCATCCGGCTGGCCGGGGAAGCCGAAGGTGAGGGGCTCGCGCGTCTTCTCCGGCATATAGAGCGTGCCGAACATCCAGTCCCACAGCGCAAGGCAGGAACCGAAGTTCTTGTTGAAGTGCTTCGGATTGGCCGAGTGATGCACCTGATGATGCGCGGGGCTGACGAAGATCCGCCCGAGCACGCCGCGGAACGCGATCCATGCTGGAGATGTACGTCGGCGTGAAGCGCGCGGCCGTGGAGTGGATGTCACTTACGCAGGTCGGCGTATTCCGGATGCTTGTCGATATATGCCCTCGCGAAGGGGCACACCGGGTTGACCTTGAGTCCTTTGCGGCGGGCCGTATCAAGCACGCCGCGGATCAGCGCCGAGCCGATGCCGCGCCCCTCGAGCTCCTTGGGAACCTCGGTGTGGAGCATCGTCAGTACCCCGTCGGCGCGCTTGTAATTGGCGAAGGCAACATGGCCATCGGCTTCGAGTTCAAAGCGATGACGCTCAGTATTGTCGCGGACAGAATTGGTCATGTCATGGTCTCAGCACATTCGTGATTTAATAACGTTGGTCCCCGCCGCCAATATTGCAAGGTGCCTCATGTCCGATCTCACGCTCTATCACGCTTCGCCTTCGCGTTCGTCGGTCGCGCTCTGGATGCTGGAGGAAGTCGGCCAGCCTTACGATATCAAGCTGTTGCGGCTGAGCGCGGGCGACAACATGAAGCCGGATTATCTCGCCATCAATCCGATGGGCAAGGTTCCTGCGCTCAAGCACCGCGACACGGTGATCACCGAGCTCGCGGCAATCTGCACTTATCTCGCGGATGAATTTCCCGAAATGAAACTCAACGTGCCGGTCGGAACGCCGAAGCGTGGCGTCTATCTGAAGTGGCTGTTCTTCGGTCCGGGCTGCCTCGAACCTGCGGTGATCGATCGCGTCGCCCCGCGCAAGGAAGCAGCACGACGCGCGATGCTCGGTTATGGGGATTTCGACACCACGATGAACGTGCTCGCGAAAGCGATCGAGAAGGGCCCCTGGCTGATGGGCGATCAGTTCACCGCGGCCGATGTGCTGATCGGCTCGAATATCCGATGGAGCACGATCTTCAAGATGATTCCCGAGCGGAAGGAATTCACCGATTACATTGTGCGCATCGCGGCGCGTCCGGCGGCGCAACGCGCCGAAGCGAAGGACAAGGAGCTCAGCGCGCAGGCGGCGTGATCTCAGGATTGCGCTTGTGCGCGCCGAGCGAGCGAGGCGATCAGTCCCCAGACGAAGGATGCCCGCAACAAGTGCGGGCATGACAGTGGAGAGGAGCGCAATGGCGGTCGTTTCGGCAGCCTACTTCTTCTCCGAGGTCTTGTTGCGCGGATCATCCGCCGGATTGACGTAATTGATGACGAACGGGCCTCGGCCGTGAATCTGGATCACGGTCGGCTCCGACGTCCACGCGTAGTGCTGCGTGTCGGGAACCCTGAATGTTTCGCATTGTGGCGTATCAAAATGACGGCTCTGCTCGGGGCCGGCCATACGCGCGGCGCAACGACCCGGGTCACCACCATCGAGGATGGCGGCCGATCCTACAACGTGGTTTTTCCATGCTGTACGAGCGTCAATCCCTTGTATCGGCTGGCTGTTCGTCCCTCGTATCCGGGAATTGCCGATGACTACCGGCGAACATTCCGCATGCTGGAACCAATGAAACCCGATATCTGGCTTCCCGCCTATACGCAGATCCCGGGCTTTGCGGAGAAATTGTCGCGCGCCGATAAAGACGGCGTGCAGGGCTGGGCCGATCCCGAGGGCTATCGCCGCTGGCTTGCCGAGGAGAAGACGAAGTTCGAAGCGGCCATAGCCAAGGAAAAATAGGCCGCGCCAAACGGCGGCAAAGAATACCAACCCGGACCCCATTTTCCGCGTTGCGCAACTGGTATCTTTTTGGCTATATCCGCGCGCTTTCCGGTCGGGGTGAAGCGCCCTTAAAGCGGCCATCCTCGACGCTCCTGGCGCCGGCGGGAGCGTTCGTCCCGCCAGCACAATCTAATCGGGGAAAAAATGGCCACCATGAATATCTTGTGGTTGATCGTCGGCTGCGGGGTGCTCGCGATCCTCTATGGCATCTGGGCGATCCAATCGGTGCTGAGCGCGGATTCCGGCAGCAAGCGGATGCAGGAAATTTCCGCGGCCGTGCGCGAGGGCGCGCAGGCCTATCTCAAACGGCAATACACCACCATAGCGATCGTCGGCGTGGTGGTTTTCGTGATCATCGGTTTCACGCTCGGCTGGTTGGTCGCAATCGGCTTTGCGGTCGGCGCGATCCTGTCGGGTGCGACCGGCTTCATCGGCATGAACGTTTCGGTGCGCGCCAACGTGCGCGTCGCGCAGGCTGCGACAAAGTCGCTCGCCGGCGGGCTCGAGCTCGCGTTCAGATCGGGCGCGATCACCGGCATGCTGGTCGCGGGTCTCGCACTGCTCGGGGTGACGCTCTATTTCGGCTTCCTCACCGGCACAATGCACAAGGCGCCCAATGATCGCACGGTAATCGATGCCATCGTTGCACTCGGCTTCGGCGCATCGCTGATCTCGATCTTCGCCCGTCTCGGCGGCGGCATCTTCACCAAGGGTGCCGACGTCGGCGGCGACCTGGTCGGCAAGGTGGAGGCTGGCATTCCGGAAGACGATCCGCGCAATCCGGCCACGATCGCCGACAACGTGGGCGACAATGTCGGCGATTGCGCCGGCATGGCCGCCGACCTGTTCGAAACCTATGCGGTTACCATCGTCGCCACGATGGTGCTGGCCTCGATCTTCTTCGCCAACTCGCCGCAGCTGATGACCATGATGATCTATCCGCTCGCCATCGGGGGCGCCTGCATCATCACCTCGATCATCGGCACGTTCTTTGTGCGACTGGGCAAGAAAGAGTCGATTATGGGGGCGCTCTACAAGGGGTTTATTGCCTCCGCGGTGCTCTCGCTGATCGCAATCTGGTTCGTGACCGATCATCTCATCGGGATGGGGCTGATCGGCGGCGTCGCCTTCACCGGCAAGGCGCTCTATATCTGCGCGATCGTCGGGCTGGTCGTTACCGGGCTGATTATCTGGATCACGGAGTACTACACCGGCACCAATTTCCGTCCGGTGAAGTCGATTGCCGCCGCATCCGTTACCGGCCACGGCACCAACATCATTCAGGGCCTCGCCGTGTCGCTGGAAGCAACGGCGCTCCCGGCACTGGTGATCATTGCTGGAATTCTGGTCGCCTATGCGCAAGCGGGGCTTTTCGGCATCGCCATCGCGGTCACATCAATGCTGGCGCTCGCCGGCATGGTGGTCGCGCTCGATGCCTTCGGCCCGGTCACGGACAATGCCGGTGGTATCGCCGAAATGGCGGGTCTGCCGAAGGCCGTACGCAAGTCGACCGACGCGCTCGATGCGGTCGGCAACACCACTAAGGCCATCACCAAAGGCTATGCCATTGGTTCAGCCGGTCTCGGCGCGCTGGTGTTGTTCTCAGCCTATAACCAGGACCTGCAATTCTTCATCAAGACTTCCGGACAGCATCCGTACTTTCAGGGCATTCAGCTCGATTTCTCTCTGAACAGCCCGTACGTGGTGGTCGGTCTCTTGTTCGGCGGATTGCTGCCTTATCTGTTCGGCGCGATGGGCATGACCGCCGTTGGCCGTGCCGCCGGCGCGATCGTCGAGGAAGTGCGCCGGCAATTCCGCGCCAAGCCCGGCATCATGAAGGGCAAGGACAAGCCTGATTACGGCCGCGCCGTGGACATGCTCACCAAGGCCGCGATCAAGGAGATGATCGTCCCGTCGCTGCTACCGGTACTCTCGCCGATCGTCTGCTACTTCGCGATCTACTTCATCGCGGGTGGTGGAGCGGCCGGTAAATCGGCGGCATTCTCGGCCGTCGGCGCAATGTTGCTCGGCGTCATCGTCACCGGTCTGTTCGTCGCCATCTCGATGACGTCCGGCGGTGGTGCCTGGGACAACGCCAAGAAATACATCGAGGACGGACACTATGGCGGCAAAGGCTCGGACGCGCACAAAGCCGCGGTCACGGGTGACACTGTCGGCGATCCTTACAAGGACACGGCGGGACCTGCTGTGAACCCGATGATCAAGATCACGAACATCGTGGCGCTCTTGTTGCTTGCGGTTCTCGCTCACTAGTCGCGCGAACAAAATGAAAAAGGGCCCGCATTTCTGCGGGCTTTTTTTCATGGCGCGTGTGCCTAGAGATGGAAGCCGACGTTCTTGAAGATGTTGCGCAGGTAGCTCAATTCCTGGCCGCCGGTCGGCGTGGTCTGCGAATAGAAGTCGAAGACCTTGCCATCCTTGATTCCGTAATTGGCGAGCCGGGTCACGCGCCGCTCTTTGTCGAAATAGACCGCGATGACGCGCTGGTCTACGACTTCGTGCGGCATGAACGCGACTGAGCGCGTGGCCTTCTGCGAGATATAATAGAAAGCCTCACCGTTGACCGTTGCGACGGTTGACGGCGTGCCAAGCACGATCAGGACCTGTTCCTGGGTTGCCCCGACAGGAACCTGCTCCAGTGCGCCCTCAGGCAGGACGTAGCCGCGCTGAAGGGTTTCCGATCCTGTACAGGCGGCGAGCGCCAAACCGCCGGCGAGCACCAGCGACAGGGTGAGGCTACGATAGTGCACAGTCTTCGAACCCATACGCGACATATCCAACTCGGTCTTGCATCGAGTGGGGCGTTGACGTAACCGCGGCAAACCGCCTTCAGCCCCGAATGACCCGATGATGTTCCCCATGTTTCGCCGCAGGTCGCGGCAAGACACCATTTCCACCCTGTATGGCACGATCGTGGCGCAGTCGCGATTGTCTCGTTTTTACCGCGATTTCGGTGTCGCAGACACTGTAGACGGTCGCTTCGACCTGCTTGTGTTGCATCTTGCCCTGATCATCGACCGTCTGGCCGAGGAACCCGAGTCCCGGGAGGCCGGACAGGCCTTATTTGACCATTTCTGCCAGGACATGGACTACAATTTGCGAGAGATGGGTATCGGCGACCTGTCGGTGCCAAAGGAGATGCAGCGCATCGGCCAAGCCTTTTACGGTCGGGCGCAGGCCTATAGATCGGCACTTTCGGTGGACGGTGAGGCGGCCCTGGTCGAAGCTTTGACCCGGAACGTCTATGCCGGCTCGCCGCCGACCCCGGAAGCCCCTGGCCATCTTGCAGCCTATGTCCGGGAAGCGGTACGTGATGTTAGGGCCCAGTGGGTCGGCGACCTTCTGGCGGGCAAGCTGAACCTGCCGAAACCCTGAAATTGCTGTTCGCGTTGAAGACAAAGACCGGTCGTCAGAAGACTGATTTCTATGGAAAAAAATCGAAGTCCGTGGAGCGTGCCGGTCGCGGTGGAAGATATTTCGGAGACCGGTCTACACGTCGAGATCGATGCACACGATACTGTCCGCGCGGAGCTCGCCATGCTTGCAGGTTTGCGTGAATTGTCGCGTCTATCCGCCGTTTTTGATCTTGCGCGGCGCGGCGCCGGTGTCCGCGTTACCGGCAACGTCAGCGCGCGCGTCGGTCAGACCTGCGTCGTCACTCTGGAACCCGTCGAAAACGATATCGACGAATTAGTCGATCTGCGGTTCGCGCCGCAAGCGGCCGTGCCAGCGGCAAAGTCGGAGACCGTTGCGGCGCACGCAAGCGACGACGAGCCACCTGAGCCTCTTTTGGACGGTAAGTTAGATTTGGGTGCGATCGCGACCGAGTTCCTGCTGCTCGGCATCGATCCCTATCCGCGCAAGCCGGGCGCCGAATTCGCGCCGGTCAAGGCCGACGATGCCAGCGCAAAACCCTTCGCAGCCCTGGAAGCGCTAAAAAAGCGCCTCGGTGGGAGTTAGCCGGCAGCCAGCGGGCGCGGGGCATGGGATCAACGGAGAACCGTCTTGTTTGCGGCTGCCGAGCAGCTATGGTCGCGGCCATTCGCCCACTTTTCAGGACCGTGCCGCTTCCACCCCCGTTAACGCCGAGAGCGATCCATGCCGGATAAGGTTCGCATCGCGCTTGACGCCATGGGCGGCGACCATGGCGCGGCCGTCATATTGCCGGGTGCCGACATTTCACTGACACGCCACCCGGACGTCGAGTACCTGCTTTTCGGCAATCGCGCGGCGATTGACCCCGTGCTCGAGAAATTGCCGCGCCTTAAGGCAAAATCGAAAGTCGTGCACACCGAAGTCGCCATCCGCATGGACGATAAACCGAGCCAGGCGCTCCGTTATGGTCGCTGGAAGTCTTCGATGTGGCTGGCGATCGACGCGGTGAAAAAAGGCGAAGCCGATGTGGCCGTCTCGGCCGGGAATACCGGCGCGCTGATGGCAATGGCGCGCTTCAATCTGAAAATGAAGGAAGGGATCGAGCGCCCGGCAATTGCTGCGTTATGGCCGACGCTGAAGGGCGAATCCGTCGTGCTGGATGTCGGCGCTTCCATCGGCGCGGACGAAATGCATCTGGTCAATCTCGCCGCGATGGGCGGAGCGATGGCGCGCGTCCTGTTCGACATCGATCGTCCGACGGTCGGGCTTCTTAATATCGGCGTCGAGGAAGTCAAAGGACTGGAGCAGGTGCGTGAGGCGGGTCGCATTCTGCGCGAAGGTCAGTTTCCGCATTTCGACTATCATGGATTTGTCGAAGGCGATGACATCGGGAAAGGTGTCGTCGACGTTGTCGTCACCGAAGGCTTCGCTGGAAATATCGCGCTGAAGACTGCCGAAGGGACGGCGCATCAGCTTGCCTCGTATCTGCGCGCGGCGATGAACCGGACCTGGGCCGCGCGGCTCGGCTATTTGTTTGCGCGGCAGGCTTTTCGGACCTTGCGGGAGAAAATGGATCCAAGAAAATCGAATGGGGGAGTCTTCCTCGGCCTCAACGGCGTCGTCATCAAAAGTCATGGCGGGTCCGACGCCGAAGGCACGGCCGCGGCAATCGACATGGGCTACGACATGGTGCGCTATGAATTGCTCGCCAAGATCGGAGAGTCGATGGCGCGCGACCTGAAGGCGGGCACCACCGCACGACTTGCGAGCGGAGCAGGTTCGTGACGACATTGCGTTCGGTCATTCTAGGGTGCGGGAGCTATCTGCCCGCGCGCATCATCAGCAACGACGAACTGGCACGTTCGGTCGCAACCACCGACGAATGGATCGTGCAGCGGACCGGCATTCGCGAACGCCATGTTGCCGCGCCAGGCGAATTCACATCGGATCTCGCACTTCACGCAGCGCGCGCGGCGCTGGCGAATGCGCACTGCGAAGCAAGCTCTATCGATCTGATCGTTCTTGCGACCTCAACACCGGATCAGACGTTCCCGGCAACTGCCGTGTCGGTACAAGCTGGGCTTGGCATTACACATGGTGCGGCGTTCGACCTGCAGGCGGTTTGCTCGGGGTTCGTCTATGCGCTGCAGGTAGTCGACTCCCTGCTACGGAGTGGAAGCTACAAGCGCGCGCTGGTCATCGGGTCGGAAACCTTTTCGCGGATCCTCGACTGGAATGACCGCACGACCTGCGTCCTGTTCGGCGACGGCGCGGGTGCCCTGGTCCTTGAGGCGCAGCAGCAAGCCGGAAAAAGGGACGATCGGGGGGTACTGACCACCCATCTGCGCTCCGACGGACGCCACCGAGCGAAGCTTTACGTGGACGGGGGTCCTTCCTCGACCCAGACCGTCGGTCACCTGCGCATGGAGGGGCGGGAGGTCTTCAAGCATGCGGTGGCCATGATCACTGACGTGATCGAGGATGCCTTCAAGGCCACAGGATACTCGGCCGCAGATATCGACTGGTTCGTGCCGCATCAGGCCAACAAGCGCATCATTGATGGCTCTGCCCATAAGCTTGGCATTGCCCCCGAAAAGGTGGTCGTCACCGTGGACCGCCACGGGAATACGTCCGCCGCCTCCATTCCGCTGGCTTTGGCCGATGCAGTGGCCGACCGCCGCATCAAACGGGGCAATTTGATCCTTTTGGAAGCAATGGGCGGGGGGTTCACCTGGGGTTCGGCGCTCTTGCGTTGGTGATCCCAGAGATCGGAACCGCTTTTATTGACGCTGTGGTTATGGGGACTAATTGATCACAATCTTTAACGGGCCTTGTTGACCCCTTTGGGCGAAGCTAATATCGTCGATAATTCAGCGGGATACCTCGCCGGGGGCAGGGCAGGCGATGACCGGAAAGACAGTGACGCGGGCCGACCTGTGCGAGGCGGTCTACCAAAAAGTGGGCCTCTCACGCACAGAATCCGCAGCATTGGTGGAGTTGGTGCTCAAGGAGATCACCGACTGTCTCGAGCGCGGGGAAACAGTGAAGCTTTCCTCGTTCGGTTCTTTCGTCGTGCGCAAAAAAGGTCAGCGCATTGGCCGCAATCCCAAAACCGGCAAGGAAGTGCCAATTTCGCCGCGGCGCGTTATGGTGTTCAAGCCGTCGGCGATTCTCAAGCAACGCATCAACAATGGCGCCGCCGCCGAGCCAGGCTAGGCCGTCGTCCTCGGTTGCGTATCCGCGTTAGGATCAAACTCAGGAGTGGCTTGCTTTGGACAACAAGGCGCCGGACGCATTTCGCACCATCAGTGAAGTGGCTGACGATCTCGATTTGCCGCAGCACGTACTGCGCTTTTGGGAAAGCCGCTTTCACGAAATCAAACCGATGAAGCGCGGAGGCGGTCGGCGCTATTATCGCCCCGACGACATCGACTTACTGCGTGGTATTCGGCATCTGCTCTACGGCGAGGGCTACACCATTCGCGGCGTGCAGCGCATCTTGCGTGAACAGGGCCAGAAATTTGTCCAGGTGGTTTGGCAGGACGGCGCGCCGCAGCCGCCGCACGGCAGAATAGAAGATGAAGAAATGGCCGAAGAGGTCGTCGCGGCCGACGACGTTGAGCCGGATGACGACCGCGGGTTGCGCGGTCGCATCTCCTCGCTCATTGGACGTGATGTCGGTGACCAGCATGACGACGCGGCGGCTCGCGTCGAGCCGCAAATGACGAGCGCGCCGGTTCCGCGCGTTGATCCGGCCGATCGTGCAATGCACAGCGTCACCTCGTCCGAACCGGCGATAACAGAGGCCCCGCAACCAGCGCCCGCTGTTGGCGGAAACGGCCTCGCGCGTGAGGATTTACACAAACTGCACGCCGCGCTGCACGACCTTGTCGAGTGCCGCAATCTGATCGATGCAGTGGTCACGCGGCCACATTAGAAAATTTTCGTAAGCTTCCCCAGGCTTCTCCCATGAACCTTTCGGGCATGGTGCGTGACCGCTACCAAACGCGGGCCGCAGGTTGCAGAGGCCCCGCCCGGGGTGGAAATTCTCGCCGCTGCACCGGGCGGCAAATATCAGGTAACCTCGGGGAAGCAGCCCATGTCAGCGGGGTTGCGGCGCTGCTGCTGGCGACGAAACCGAAGCTCACTCCGGCGCAAGTGCGCGGCAATCTCGTCCGGTCCGCGCATCGCGTTCCCGGGACGCGCAATGAAGTCGGGGCAGGTGTCGTCGACGCACTTGCTGTCGTAAACCCGGGCGCCAAAATAACCGGCGTCCGCTTCCAGGACTCTCGCCCCAATCGTGTGACTGCAAATCACGTGGATTAATTGTCATGACCGCTCCGGAATCCCTGCTCGTTGAGCATCCGACAGATGACATCGTCGTCTTGAAGATCAATCGTCCGCAGGTGCGCAATGCGCTGAATCTCGATGTGCGCGTGCGGCTGGCCGACGAGATCACCCGCTCCGGTGCCGACAGCAAGGTGCGTTGCGTCATCGTGACGGGATCGGACGTTGCCTTTGCCGCCGGCGCCGACATTGGCGAAATGGCCGAAGCGGGCCCAGTCGAGGTCATGTCGCGTAATGTGCAGAAATACTGGCGTGCGATCATGGACTGCCCCAAGCCGGTGATCGCCGCAGTGGAAGGGTTCGCTCTCGGGGGCGGCCTCGAACTCGCTCTGTGCGCGGACATTATTATCGCGGGCGAGGGTGCAAAGCTCGGCTTGCCCGAAGTGAAAGTCGGCATCCTGCCGGGGGGTGGCGGCACGCAAAAGCTGGCGCGGCTCGTCGGTCGGCAGCGCGCGATGCTGCTGATCATGACCGGACGAATGTTCGACGCGGCCGAAGCCCTGAATATGGGTGTCGTTGGCGAGGTTGCGCCGACCGGCCAGGCCCTCCCACGCGCCATCGAGATTGCGCGCGAAATCGCCGCCATGCCGCCGATTTCGATCTTGCAGATCAAGGAGATCGTCAATGCCGGCGTGAATGCGCCGCTCGATACCGCGCTGATGCTCGAACGCAAGGCCTTCCAGCTGCAGTTTGCCACGCGCGATCAGAAAGAAGGAATGCGCGCCTTCATGGCAAAGCGAAAGCCGAAATTCGAAGGGCAGTGACGCGTGGCGGTGGATCTTGCAAAACCTGATCTGATCGTAGGCATCTTTGGCGCCGGCACGATGGGCCGCGGCATTGCGCAGGTCTGCGCGCAAGCCGGCGTCACCACGCTGCTGTTCGATTCCCGTGACGGAGCGGTAAAAGAAGCGATCGCGGCGGTTGATAAAGGTCTCGAAGGCCTCGTGGTCAAGCAACGCATGACGCCCGCCGCCAAGAAGGGCGTGCTTGATCATCTGAAGCCGATTAATTCCCTCGACGAAGCGAAAAACGCCGGCATCGTCATCGAAGCCATCGTCGAAGACCTTGCTACCAAACGCGCGCTGTTCCGCGAAATGGAAAAGCGCGTGCCAGCGAATTGCGTGCTCGCTACCAACACATCTTCGTTGTCGGTCACCGAGGTCGCGGCCGGTTGCGAGCGGCCAGAACGCGTCGGCGGCCTGCATTTCTTCAATCCGCCGCCCTTGATGCGTCTCGTCGAGGTGATCGGCGGCTTGCGCGGCGATCCGGCACTGGTTGCGGCGCTCGTTGGCTTCGTCAAGCGCATCAACAAGCATCCGGTGGTCGCTGCCGATACGCCCGGTTTCATTGTCAACCATGCGGGCCGTGCCTATGGGCCGGAGGCCCTGCGTATCGTGTCGCAGGGCATTGCAAGCCCGCGCGAAGTCGACCTGCTGATGAAGGAAGCGGCCGGATTCCGGATGGGTCCGTTCGAGCTGCTCGACCTCGTCGGGGGGGATGTCGCGCACGCCGTCATGGTGAGCATCTTCGAACAGTATTTCGATGACCCACTGTATCAGCCTTCGGCGAACATGGCGGTCCGGGTTGCCGGCGGGCTCCTCGGCCGCAAGTCCGGGCAAGGCTTTTATCGATATGACAAGCCGGATGCTTCCGGCCCGCCGACGGTTGCGGTGTCACCGCAAGCGATACCGACATCGGCCTGGGTCGCCGACGAAGAGGGCGGTCGCGAGCTGGCGAATTGGCTGAACGGTACCGGCGTCAAGACCACGCGCGGCGGCAAGCCGCCATCGATTGGGCCGTGCTTTGTCACGCCGCTGGGCGAGGATGCTTCCAGCGCCTGCGTTCGCCTCGGTCTCGACCCGGCGCGCACGGTTGCCGTCGATATGTTCGGCGCTTTCCAGGGACGGCGTACGGTGATGAAAACGCCGCTGACCGGCGCGGAAACGCTTGGCGCTGCAGTTGCCGCGCTGTCGGGTGAGAAAACGCCGGTCACCGTGATCAATGACAGTCCGGGCTTTGTCGTCCAGCGCATGCTGTCCATGATCGCCAATATCGGAACCCGGATCGCTGAGCTGCGTATCGCTGCGCCGGCCGACATCGATACTGCGGTCGAACTAGGGCTGAATTATCCGAAAGGACCGCTGGCCTTCGGTGACGCGCTCGGCGGAGCGCGCGTGCTGACCGTTCTCGATGGCATGCACGCGATCACGCACGATCCGAAATATCGCGCGACCGCCTGGCTGCGCCGGCGGGCCAAGCTTGGGATTTCCTTGCTCACGCCGGATTGATTGCGTCGACTGCATGAGTTCGGTCACAGAAATGCCAAAGACCTGAGAAGTTATCCGGAGCCGAAAGCGGCGAATGTGCCGCTGCGGCCCGAATGGAAGCTTCGTATGTGCGCTGATAAGTCCGCTTACATGTTGCGGTCGCTTGATCTAAGCATGCCGCCCATTAAGATTCGTGTTTCGATTCTCTTGCACCGGCAGGAGGGCTAGTGCGGATTGCGAATCGTTCCCGTTTTCTGGCGGCAATTGGACTTTGTGGGCTCGGCTGTCTGGCCGCGCTTCCGCTCAATGTCGGCAACCTGAGCTTCGTCTCCTTGGCATCCGCCCAGCCCGCAACGCTCACGAAATCACAGTCGGAAGCGCTCGATGCCTACGACAAGACCGTGCAGGACTTCAAAGCGGTCCTCGCTGAGCGACGCGCACAGATCAATGCGAAACAAAAGCTGCCCGACGTACCGGGGCAGGCGCTTTATCTTGCGCGCGTCAGCATGATGGGTGCGTACAAGGATCTGACCGACGTGATCCCGTCCAAAATCGGAAGGCCGAACAAATACAAAATTCCACCGGCATATTTCGATGCGGCCAATGAGCCACTGATCGACGAGTACAAGAGTCTTCAGGGCATCATGCAGGCACCCCCTGCAAATGCGCAGAAATCCGATACGCCGTTCAAAGACGTTGTCGATCTCGGAACGGCGATTGCGCGGATCAAGGGCCTCGATCCGGCGCATGCCGAGGTCGCGGGCCGGATCAGTCTCGCCGTATTCTACGCGGAGACGGATGGCCATCAGAACATCGGTAATGCGCGCTCGAACGCCTACAAGGGAAGTTTTCAGACGGGCGTATCCGAGGACAAGATCGGCAAGAAGAAATGGGAAGCGATCAAGAAATCCATCGCCGCCCTTGATCCGAAGTTGAACGCTCGCGACGACAAGGAGCAGGCGCGCGTTGGCAATTCAGATCCGCGATACAATCACTGGACCGCCGTGCGGAACGGCCTGATGAACGCGCACGCGGATCTGTTCCCGCGCATACCGGCGATCATGAAAGCTTTGCCGAACCCGATCGACCAAATGAGATTCTTCGAACTGATCCAGATCATTCCAAGTCCGGCCAAGACCGCGCTCAATTCCGGTAACTTGGTTAATTACCGGATTTCCGAACCGCGAATCATGGGATACTTGCGCAATAACAGCATGTTCGCCTTCGGTAAAACTGACCGCGCAAAGACGTCGGCCACGATGCGCGAAATTCTCGATTCGATGTGGCTCTTCAATGATATATTTGACCGTGCGTTGGCCAAGTTCAACGAGATAAAGGCTCAGCAAGGCTGAGCGTCGGGGCAACAACTGCTCAGGGGGCAATGTCGCTCGTTTCGCGAAGGACATTCACCAAAGGGCTGCTGACCAGCACCTTGGTGCCGGGAAATCTCGCTTTCGGACAACCGAACGATGCGGGCAGTGTTGCCGTTATCGATACACCGCATAATGCCGCAAAGTATGCGTCGAAGCTGGCAACTCAGAATGTGAAAGTTGTCGTGCGGTTTTACGCGCGAAAGCCCCAGCCGGGTTTGCGCGAAAAGATCATGGCGTCCGACGGAAACATGATCGACGGCGTGCGCGAGCCGACCGTTCTGATCAGAAATGGTCTATCGATCCTGTCCCTCTACCAGTACCGCAATAATCTTCCCGAGAAATTCATGAAGGGACTGGAAGATACCGGTTCGGCGAAGGCGGAACTCGCGGCCGATGCAAAGGCCGCATTGGAGCAGGCGAAGCTGGTCGGACAGCCCGAGGGATCCGCAATCTATTTCGGCGTCGACTTCAATGTGACCAAATGCAAATGCGACGGCGCCGGGCAGGTCGTTCGCAACCGCAACGGCGATACGGCGCCCAACAGCAGCATGGTGGACGCCATCCTCGAGTACTTCCGTTTCATGAATCAGACGGTCGGCACGCGCTATGCGATCGGCGTGTACGGGAACGGGCTGGTCAACCGCCTCCTGCGCGAGGAAAAGCTCGTTGAGTACAATTGGATTTCCGCATCGCGGTCGCACGAACAAACGGTCGAGTTTTACAACGGCGGGCAATGGCATCTGTTTCAGAATCAAGTCGATCGTCGCTGGTTCGGGCCGCAGGGCCGATGCGCGGAAGGGCTCGACGTCGACTCGAACCTGCAGAACCCGAGAATGTCGAGCATCGGCGCCTGGGGAGCGGGAGAAGTCGATAAGGACCGAAACCAGAGGATTTTCGACCAACGTCGCTTCGCGATCCGGGCAACGCCGGTCGTTCAGGAAAGCAGTGCAGGCGGCTGCAAATCCGACAGCCGCGTGCCGAAAAACGCGAACGTCAGAGTCCTTGCGCAATCCAGTGAATGGGCGAGCGTGGACGTGGACGAGGACGGCAATCCCGACGGCCGGATCAAGCTCTCTGATCTGACCGCGAATCTCTCGACAATGCCCCCCTGGGCGTAAGACGAGACCGCGTAACGGCAGAGTGCTGCACGCGCAATCGCGGGCGTTCGCCCCGCAACAGCCGTGTTCGTTAAGGCCACAAGCAACATGCAAAAATCTGTCGTGTTATCCACATCGCCGTGCAGTCGAGCGATGCCGAATCGGATAATCCGAATGAACGTCGGGCTTGCTGGCCGCTTGTGATGGCCGAACCGGCAGGGAGCGTCGATGTCATCTTCGGCAACACGCCGTCGTCAAGCAAGCCGCGCGCCGCGCTCATCGCAAGCGTCCGGTTGGCGCAGGCCCGTTATCTGGTCCGTGCTCGTCATCACGACCGTGTGGTCGATTGCCGCAGCCGCGTACTTGCGGAAATATCTGCTTTTGACCAAAGCGGACATCGACTGCCGTTCAAAGGGCCGCGCGGCTCTTCCCGAGCATTGTTTGAAAGCGGTAAGATGACCGTACTGTCGTTGACCTAGATCAAAATGTCTTAATTGCGCGTTGGGTGCGATGTCATCGACCCGAACGCGACGACATCGGAACCCTTCGGTTTACTGTCGACGGCAAGATTGAACAGCAAACATCAGCCGCCTGGCGCGCGTCTCAGTTCTTCGTGGCCGCAACAGCATAGCGCGCGTACAAGTCGTCAACGCGTTGCTGCCACATGCCCACAAATGCGTTGGAGGTCAGCTTATCTACCGATTTCCAAACGTGTTTGATGGCGGGAAGGGTGTTGCCCCAGATCGCCCGTTTGCACCATCGTTCGCCTTTTTCCTTACCTTCATCGGTGGCACACATCGATTTCCAGGCGATGCGTTTCGGATGGCTGACGTGCTGTGCAGCACCTTGCCAGCCTTGTTGATGGATCAAATACAGATCACTGAACGTCGGTTTTTTGCCCGTCCCGAACTCAAAGAGCAGCGCCTCCGTGGCAAACTTGTAAGCACCGGCGATGGCATTGTCGCGCGCATCGATGATGCTTCCTGAACCGTATTGTCTGAACTCAGACTTACTGAGCTGGAATAGCCCAATATACGATCCAGTACGTTGCTTCGGATTGAAGCCGGACTCGATTTTAGCGACGGCTTTCATGAAGTTGAAATCCAGGCCGAAAGCGTCGGAGGCGCGCTTTATTTCCTCAACAGGCGTCCCCATTGGAAGGTCTTTCATCGTCTTCAAAACAGTATCGGCTGGCTTCTCGTCAGGCGGAATTTCGGAAAAAACATAATAAGCGAGATATGAGAATTTCCGCCCGAGAGACATCGGATCAGTGGAATGATCCTGAACTGAGTCTTCCGTTCTCGCCTGTTGTTCGACCAGGGCATTAGTTCTTGCTTCTTGATCAACCAAAGCGGCCATTCTCACTTGTTCTTCGACCACGGCATCGAAGGCGGCTTCTAATCGATCTCGCTCACCGTCAAAGGCGTTGGAGCTGGAAGTCTCCTCTTTGCGTAAGTGCGACGATGACTCATGCGGAACAGGTACTGCAGAAGTCACGAAGTCGCTCGACAACGACGAAGTGACCGCCACCTCGGTTTCCTCTTCGGGGGAAGTGGCGCTCACCGTCTTCTCAGTAATAACGACATAGACCGCTGCAATTGTGAATGCGGCCAGAAGAACGGCGAGCTGCAAGTGTGTTGTTTTTCGCAAATCGGTCCCCGATCCAAAGTATATACATGAGTCTCAGAAATAGATCATCAGTATTTTACCGCCGACTTCGGTCCGAAATGTTCCATACCGGACTTTTACTGAATTTTTACCGCCCCCGACTTTCAAGACAACTTGGAAACTGCGGTTAGGAGGACTGCGTAAACAGTCAGATCGCGTCAGCATTAGGGCCAGAACAGCGAAAAAATGGGGCCGACGTTGTTGCTAAATTCCCTATAGGGCAATTGTTGCAGCCCATGTCCCCGCAAATACTGGTGGGAACCCCGAGCATTCGCTCCGCAAGCGCATCGGAGCGGAACCGCCTTGAGGGAATATGGAGGCCACAATGACGCGGTTAATGTTTGCTGTCGGTGTTGCGCTTGTTGGCATGTCCTTCAATCTGCAGCCGGCAAATGCCAAAACCGCGCCTTGGTGCGCGGTGATCTCGTTAGGCACGGGTAGTGTGTATTGGGATTGTCAGTACAGCTCATTTGAACAATGTCTGCCGAATGTGTTGGCGGGCAATCGTGGCTTTTGCAATCATAATCCGTACTATGCCAATGCGTCTCAGCCAGCCGAGGTGCGGCGCAACCGGGAACATTAGCTCCCCCGCGAGACAAAGGGTGTGGCAGTGACAATGCGTTTCGCAATTCCTGTGATAGCCATGCTCTTGTTGTCCGGATTCACTCAGGCTGAGCTACAAAAAGCTAAAAGCACGACGGACTTTTTCAAAGACGCGTATTGGAAATGCCTCGCCGACGAAATTCTCAGAGCGGTCCCGACAAGTATGTCAGCGCAGGAATTTTCTGTGCTCACAAAGAGCGCCTGCCCAAAGGAAAGAACTAACTTTTTCAATTCACTATCCAACTATATCGTAATGCTACAGCCTGATGTTGATAGAAGTACGGTTGCTCCAGCGGCAAATATAGCGGTCCTGGACGCGCAAAAAGATGCTGTTCAGGCCTTAAATGATTTGAGGTCTGGCAAGAGGCAAATGCCACAGCAGTCTCGGTAGATTATTTAGCAGTTCGAAGTCTGTTGTTTACCTCACAGCAGTGGCAGGCGCGCGCGAAGAAACGATTTTCAAAGCCTAGTGGCTGCGCAATCGGAATGGAAATGGAAGTGTGACGACAAGGTTCAGGCGCCCCCGTTATCGATCGAGAATCTTCCAGTTGTTGTAGTAGATGAATTTAAAGCTTTGCGTCAGAAGTCGAACACCAGAAACTACAGCGCGCATGAAGGCGGGGAATGGCGTCGGGCGAATGATGTCCACGAACAGGCAATAGCGTGTCTGATCGGTTTGGTTGACGGATTCGTGCAGCAATGTGTCGTCAAAGATAAACAGCTTGTTTTCGCTCCAATAGTTGATCTTATTTCCAACTTCTATGTAGGCAGAGCGACCCTGCATGTCATTCAGGTTGTACAGGATGCGCAGCGAGGCGCGCAGATATCCAAAATGCTTGGAGGTGGAGACCTTTTTGTTGAAGACCGAAACGCCGATGGTCTGAATGTACTTCCATGGTTCATGAAACGCGGGAACATTCACGATCGTGTCCGCGTTGATGCCATACCATCGAAAGAAAATCATTGTTCGCGGAAATTCTTTCGCACGCTCCTCCAGCTGACCGGCTAGGTTCTGGTTCTTGGCAACTGATATCAGGTGCTCCACCTCTTCCTGGTAAGGGGGCGGCAAATCCTCCAGCCGATAAACGCCTTTGTTTACGTACGGCAGCGACAGCAGGTCGAACAGAATGTTGAATGGTGACAGAAGCCAGGTCCCGAATCCGTTGCCGATGAAATAGCGGCGCAACGTCGACAGGTTCAGCCCTTGATTGCGGCCCACATCATAGGCGCCGCATGCGAGGTAGAAGATTGCGATCTTTGGAAAGAAATACGCAAATGGGCAGAGCACGCCGATAGGGAACAGCAGCCGCCTGACAAAGTATTTGCATACTCTGGTGACGCGCTCTCTACCCGTCAGTGTCTCGGTTACAGCTGTATTCACGCCGCTCATCCCCGTGCTCGCGGCCTCATGGCTTCATCACCGTAACAGAATAGCGCGCGCCGTGCGAGATGGCCAATTTTTCCCGAAGACCCTTGACCGGCCTACGCGCAATCTCCGTTTTCTGGGGTTAAGCCACCTTGTGCGCTGCGGAGGATCTGTCAATGCCCCAAGCGGACATTCCTCCGTTCTTAATGGGGGTCTCCCGAACAGCTACGATGTGCGACTAACTCGGGGCGACAATGAGACGGCGCGAGTTCATATGGCTTCTCGGCGCGGTTGCGTCGGCCTGGCCGTTGATGGCGCGCGCACAGCAGACAATGCCGGTAATTGGATTTCTCGGTAGTTCGTCGGCCGAATTGTACGCGCCGGCTTTGCGCACCTTTCGCCAAGGCCTCGGCGAAACCGGCTAAGCCAAGGGCCGCAATGTATCGATCGAATTTCGATGGGCGAACGGCTAAAACGAACTTCTACCCGCATTGGCAGCCGACTTGGTTCGTCGTCAGGTCAACGTAATTGTTGCGCCCGGAAGTACGCCTGCAGCACTGGCAGCAAAAGCGGCGACCGCAAAGATTGGGGGAGAAGCCCGCTGATCTCCGATGAAAGTTGAAACCTCAAGACCGCGAAGGCGCATCACTCCTACGTCGGTGTAGTTGATCTGGATCAACTTTAGATGCCCTTGCAGTTGTACGCTGAGCTTTGGTTTTAACCTCTTGCTTGAGTATGAGACACAAGGAGAAACCTATGCCTGACTCCATTTACAACGTGATTGAATTGGTGGGCACCAGCACAGAATCTTGGGAGAAGGCAGCCAAGGCAGCAGTCGAAACGGCCGCCAAATCTTTGAGGGATCTTCGCATTGCGGAGATCGAAAAGCTGGATGCGCACATCAAAGATGGAAAAGTCGAAACTTATCGAGCCAAAGTAAAGATTTCCTTCAAGTACGAAGGCAAAGGTTAACTCCAATCGGCATTGTCTCCTCTAAAACCGCTTCTTGCTGTGCCACCAACCGCTCGCCAGCTCAAAACGTCTGTGCGTGCTGGCAGGATTGCGCAAAAACGATGGTAGTGCGCGGCCCGGCATGAAATCATCGGATTTGTGCAAGAATTACAACCCCAAGGCAGCATAAGAGGCCGTGAATTTTCCGACGTTCACCCTGCATTGATTAAAGTCCAAATGTCTGCTTTTGGGGGTAAAGCGGACATGCCGTTTTGCACTGCACATGTCTGCTTTTGACCAAAGCGGACATCGGCTGGTGCAGCGCAAATGCCTGTATCTGACCCAAAGCGGACACAGATCGCGCTGAGCAATAGAGGGGTACCTAGAAGCGAAGGTCCGTGCTCGAGCGTGGAATGAAATTAGCCCTGCCATAAAGTGGGGTCGGATAAATTTGTCCGAGGCGGAATGGTGCCTCGCAAATTCTGTATGGATTTCCTCGAAGCAAACTCAATTGGAATAAAAAATTATTGCGATGGGAAAACTTCGACCATTTATCCCTTGCGCAAATTTGATGTGAAAAAATCCTCGAAGCAAAACTGGAAGGGTGTGCGCAGATTTTTAGTTGCGATGTGTGGCGGCGCAATTACGCCAATGCGCCATCGACTATCCGACATGCACCAACTGGCGCGTCGCGCGTGGTTGCATCAAGAAATCTACGTTTACTTAGCCTTGGCAGATACAGGCGTAGAGGAAGACAAGAAGCGCAGCAGCCGCCACGCTATACAACGTCAATGGGCTGTCGATAAAGCCGTAGTGTCTGTGTCCAACGACCGATGTTGTCATGTCAGGCCCCTTTGTCCCAGAGACCCGTCCCAGGTTTGGAAATTTATCATCGTGAAAATGATAGGTGCCGTTAAAAGTCCGTTAAAAGATTGAGACAGAACTATTGCCTCAATCGCCAATGCGAATTGGCCCAAGGTCCAATTCTGCAACGAGTTACCTTCGTGGTTTATCGTTCGCGATAATCGCAAATATAGGTTGAGGCCATGGAAAAAGCTGGCGAGCAGTTGGCTTGGCAACCATTAGCGTTGTGTGCGCTGCGGTCGTATTTGCAGCCGAGAAAGCCAGCAACGGACCGATGCAGTTTATTGAACGTCACTTGGGCTTTTCGCCAGACGGTGGCGACGGCTCAACGGAAATACTGGTTGCCGTAGTGTTGGTGGCAATTGTCGTTCTGGGAGCGACGCGGCTGGCGACGAAGTGAAGCGGTGCGGATGGCAACAATGAACCTGAAGTTAGATATTGCTATTCTGCTGATTGCCGCCGGACCCGTGTACGCACAGGCTCAAAATCCAAGCACGGCGAAGGTGAGCAAGGGCGACCCACAGAAGGTCGCGACAGCCATCAGCAGCGACAAAGTTAAAACTCAAGCTTATTGCGATATGCAGAAAGTCGCTGACCAGATGGAGGAGGCCCGCAAGAACAACAACAGCAAAACGGTCGATGAGTTGTCCAGGAAAGCTGAAGTGCTGGCGAAAACCCTTGGTCCCGAATATCAAGCATTAATCGATGGGCTTCGGGACGTCGCGCAAGATGAGCAGCTCGATGACGAGTTTTTGTCAGCGTTTCACGCACTCGATAGTTTGTGTGCGAGGTAGCGGCATTGAAAGTTCTATGAGGCAGACGAGGCCGACCCTGTAACGCGGCTCATCCCCTGGGCGTTGGACTTCGAGCGATCCCGTTAGTGATTTGCCGAGGCTTCAGCCGGCAACACCAAGAGTGGACCCTTGGCCCATACTGAGAGTTGTAAAACTCCCAATGCAACCGAAACCACTCCTAAGAGCGCTCCAGGAGTGCGGACCAGTGTTGTCGAGGAGAAAGATGATGTGGCCGCCGAGGCGCTGAAGCACCTGACAGTGAAGACGGGCTAAGCAGCCGGCGGCTCGGGGGCGTGCTCGATGACCTTGGCCTTGCGTCTGCGCTCTTCGAGCAGATCGTAAAGCGGGACTGAAGCTGTGGCGGTCACCGACAGCTTTGGCCGCTCGAAGGGCACGGCCAGGCCAGCCGCACGAACCCGGATTTCCGGGGGCAAGTTTTTGTCGTGCGCCATCATTTGAAGGATGCCGAGGGTG
>Ga0306923_10001244_pt1 | contig 22285 bp, 17 predicted proteins | sample sta12Can44000108_FD_203841 | JGI IMG/M metagenome (GOLD analysis project Ga0306923, IMG submission 203841) | Lab enrichment of tropical soil microbial communities from Luquillo Experimental Forest, Puerto Rico - statanox.12C.anox.44.000.108 (v2)... | ecosystem: Environmental > Terrestrial >... | reverse complement strand
AAAGGCCGCGGCCGCCGTTCGCCTTTCGAAACGCGACTACCTGCCGGACGTAGAGGTGTTTGCCAGATACAGTTACCAGAACAATGTCCCGTTCCTTGCGCGAAATTTTGGATCGTTCGGCTTACACCTTGGCTATGAAATTTTCGATGGCGGGAAGAAGCGGAGCACAGTGCGTGAACATAGCGCGCAACTGGCACAGGCACGCGAAAACCTTGCTCGCATGACGGACGAAGTTGAGCTTGCCGTGCTTACTGCTTACAACAAGCTGGAACGAACGCGCGAGATGCTTAAGGTCTCGCAAGAACTTGTGACGTACCGCACAGAAGCGCTGCGCGTGCTGGCACAGCAACAGCAGAAAGGCGCCGCGCTGCGGTCACAACTCGACGCCGCTGCCGCCCGCGAACTCGATGCCAAGACGATACTCCTGCAATCGCAATTGCAAAACATCGAAGCGCAAGACGAGATGAGGCAGGCGATGGGCTTCAGACCGGACTGACCGCGGTGGTTGAAACTTAGGATCGTGAAACCGGCTGCGAGAGCTCACGCACATCTGTGCACCGCAATCGTCGCGGCAAAAACCATACCGTAGCAGCAAACGGGACACTTCCTACCAGCCGAATCAGCCTTCTAGTGCCAACCGATACCAAAGTATCGCCAATACCTAGGTCCAATTGTTTCGCCGTGACGGGTCTGGTTTGATCGGGTGGAACGCTGTTAGGTGGCGCAAATGTTTCCAAGCTTCATGCAACACAGGTCGCGTTTCACGCCATTGCTGGGCCGAGTCACCGGCGTACTCACATTGCTGGTCGGCATACTTCTCGCTACAGCATTGTGTAAGGCCGGCGTGCCTCAAACTAACGCTGTTCCGAGCATCTTTGACCCGCGCTCCACGCCCGCGGCGTCGATCCGTCACTTGTCTTTCTTCGTGCTTACCGTCACAGGGTTGATTTTTGCGGTGGTCTGCACCCTGCTGGCCTTTGCGATTGTCAAATTCCGCCGCAAGTCAGGAGATCGCGGGCGCGAGCCAGCTCAGGTGTATGGAAGCACACAGATTGAGCTGGCCTGGACCGTGATCCCAATCCTGATCGTTGCGGTGCTGTTCGCCGCTACAGCCCAAATGATTCATGCGATCCAGGACGCGCCGAAGCCCGCAGGGGCTATAGAAGTGACCGCAATCGGACACCAGTTTTGGTGGGAATTTCGTTATCCGGGACTGGGGGTGGTCACCGCGAACGAACTCCATGTCCCCGTGAGTGACCCGGATCATCCTACACCGACATACTTGAAATTGCTTTCCTCTGACACCGATCACAGCTTCTGGGTGCCTCAGCTAGCAGGGAAGACGGACTTGATCCCGAATCATCCGAACGAGACGTGGCTGGATCCCCACGAGACCGGCTTATTTCTCGGTCAATGTGCGCAGTACTGCGGGACGCAGCACGCCAAGATGCTTTTGCGCGTGTACGTAGATAGCCCGGAAGACTTCAAGGATTGGCTACACGGGCAACAGCAACCAGCGAATGAGGACGAAAAAGAAGCCGCCGGAAGACGTGTTTTCGAGAGAACTGCCTGCCTGAACTGCCATGCAATCAACGGGACAAACGGCACTGGGCGTTTTGGTCCGGACCTAACGCACTTGATGAGTCGCCGCACGATCGCGTCAGGCGCAGCGGAGAACAACGCACAAAATCTTCGTCTGTGGATCCAAAATCCGGATGCCATCAAACCCGGATCTCTGATGCCCGCAATGAAATTGAGTGATAACGAACTGGATGCCCTCGTGCGCTACATGGAAACCCTGCGGTAGAGAAAGAGAGCGGAATCAACGATGTCGACGGATGCCATACCTATTCAAACCGCGGAACCCGCGGGTCGATCTTGGGTTGAAATCCTGCATGAGTGGGTGATGACGGTCGATCACAAACGCCTGGGGATTCTGTACATCCTCTTGGCCTTGTTTTTTCTGGTCGTCGCCGGGCTTGAAGCGACCATTATCCGTATCCAATTGATGCGCCCGCACAACGATTTGGTCTCTCCGCAGGTGTTCAACCGCATGTTCACCATGCACGGCACGACCATGATTTTCTTTGTGGCCATGCCCATCCTTTTCGGCTTTGCCAATTACCTCGTGCCCTTGATGATTGGCGCGCGAGACATGGCGTTTCCGCGCCTGAATGCCTTTAGTTTCTGGCTCTCGGCGTTCGGCGTGTTTCTGCTCTACTTCAGCTTCCTTGGTGCGAATGGACTGTACGGAGCAGGAAATGCGCCCGACGTGGGCTGGTGGGCGTACGCTCCTCTGACTTCACGCGCGTTTTCGCCAGGTCATAGCTCGGATTACTGGACGATTGCGCTAATCGTTTCGGGATTCGGCAGCATGGGCACGGCGGTCAACATTATCGCCACCATCCTTTCCATGCGTTGCCCCGGGATGACTCTGAGCCGGATGCCTCTATTCGCATGGTTGAACCTGACCATGGCTGGCATGGTGTTCTTAGTCATCGGGCCGCTGACGGCAGCTCAGCTCATGCTTTGCGTGGACCGCTATCTGGGCGGGCACTTTTTTGACACGCAAGCCGGAGGCTCGGCAACCCTATGGATGCACTTTTTCTGGATCTTCGGCCATCCAGAGGTTTACGTTCTGGTGATTCCTGCCTTCGCGTTTTTGTCAGAAATTATTCCGGTCTTTTCCAGGAAACCGATTTTCGGATACCCGGTTATGGTGGGCGCCACCATGTGCATCGGGTTTGTAAGCATGAGTGTGTGGGCGCACCACATGTTCACCATCGGGATGAACTCCTACGCAAACAGCTTCTTTGCAATCACCACCATGGTTGTCGGCGTGCCCACCGGAATCAAAATCTTTAACTGGCTTGGCACGATGTGGGGCGGAAGCATTGTATTCAAGACGCCCATGCTGTTCTGCATGGCGTTCCTGTTCCAATTCCTGATTGCCGGGCTTACGGGCATTATGCTGTCCGCCGCGCCTTTCAACTGGCAGCTGAGCGGCTCGTATTTCGTTGTCGCGCATTTTCATTACGTGATCGTTGGCGGAATCTTGTTCGCCCTCTTCGGCGCATTTTACTACTGGTACCCGAAAATCACCGGAAGAATGCTGAATGAAGGCCTGGGCAAACTCCATTTCTGGCTATTTTTTATCGGCTTTCATCTTTGCTTTGACTTGATGCACATTCCCGGCTTGCTTGGGATGCCACGGCGCATTTACACCTACGAACCCGGCCGCGGTTGGGAAACCCTGAACTTGTTGGTGACTATCGGCGCATTCGTCCAGGGCATCGCAATTCTAGTGTTTGTCGCGAATATGGTTATTTCCTACTTCAAAGGAGCTAAAGCGGGAAACGATCCCTGGGATGCCTGGACTCTTGAATGGTCCGTAAGTTCGCCCCCTCCAGCCTACAACTTTGCGTCAGTTCCCACAGTCGCCAGCCGCAGACCATTGTGGGATTTGAAGCACCCCGAAGACCCGGATAGCCGCTATGAGTAGAGGAATCGAGCAATGAGTGCAATCACAACGCCGCTCCCGGCAACGCCAGAAGTTTGGAAGCTTCCGTATCGAGGGAAGGTCGGCATGGCGTGCCTCATCTTTGCCGAGTCCGCCATCTTCACGATTTTCGTTGTGGCCTATCTTTTTTATGTGGGAAAGAGCCTCACCGGGCCTACTCCGCGCGAAGTGCTAGAAACGCCCATCTTCTTCACAATCTGTCTGCTGTCGAGCAGCCTCACCATCCATCTCGCGGGAAAGCTTCTGGAACGCGGCAGGCGAGGAGCATTTCTCGCCTGCTGGTTGCTAACAATCGTTCTAGGCGCCCTCTTTCTGTATGGCACTGGCCACGAATGGCATCGATTGATCTACGAACATGGGCTGACCATTTCCACGAACCTTTTTGGAACCACGTACTACTCGCTCGTTGGCCTGCACGCCTTTCACGTAATTGCAGGACTGGTGATGCTCAGCATCGTGCTCCTTTTCGGGCTGGCCGGTCGGGTTGGACCCGAGCAGTCTGCTCGCGTCGACGTACTTTCCTTGTACTGGCATTTCGTGGATGCCGTGTGGGTGGTTGTTTTCACGGTGGTTTACGTTCTCGGCCGCTGAGGAGAAGCAATGGCAACGTTGGTATCCGTGCAACAAGCAGAGCCGAGCCCGTCGGCTCCCGTGGAGATCGAAGTTCCGGCATCAACCGCGTGGCCGCTGGTTTTATCTTTCGGCTTCACCTTGATGTTCGCAGGTCTTCTTACAAGTGCATCGGTGAGTGTTCTCGGCGCTGTCCTTGCTGTGGCGGGCTGTGTCGGCTGGTTCCGAGAAGTATTTCCTCACGAGCACGAAGAAACCGTGCCGGTCGTGATCGAACAACTTCGCATTGCGACGGAACGTCGGGTCGTCGAACGCGTGCCCGTTGCACCCGATCTTGTACGTGCATGGCTTCCCGTTAAGACTTATCCGATCTCAGCCGGCCTAAAAGGCGGGCTGGCCGGCGGAGTCGCGATGGCTGTACTGGCCTGCATCTACGGATTAATCAAAACAGGGAGCATCTGGTACCCGATCAATCTCCTGGCGGCCACCGTTTACGCACAGTCGCTTCAACTCGGACCTGCGAGGCTAAATTCATTCCATGCGGACAGCTTCGGGATTGCCTCGCTCTTGCATGGCATTGGTTCCATCTTTGTGGGACTGCTCTATGGCGCCATGCTCCCGATGTTTGCGCGACGGCCCATTGTACTGGGGGGGCTGATTGGTCCGGTGCTCTGGTCCGGGCTCTTGTATTCGATCATCGAGCTTCTTAACCCACTGCTCGCGAGGCACATCAATTGGTATTGGTTTATTGCATCGCAGATTGCTTTCGGTGTTGTGGCCGGACTGGTCGTTGTGCGCCAGCAGCCAGTATCCACTCGCGAGAATCTGCCCTTCTTTTTGCGGGCGGGGATCGAGGCTCCCGGAATATCTCAGCGAGAAGATGTGGAGAAACGGCCGTGAAAGGATTCCGGCATTTTTATTTCCTGGCGGTACTCGTGGCTTTTTGCCTGGCCAGTTGCAGTTCGCAGCTCGCTAAGCCGAAAGGCGATTCCGAGGTCCTGGCTCCCAGTGAAATTGCGGATTTCGAGGCGCTGTATGGGCAAAACTGCGCCGGCTGTCACGGTACGGAAGGACGCGGGAGTGCTGCCATCGCTATCGCCAACCCCGTCTATCTGGCGATCGCAGATGACGTCGCCATACGCAAAGTTATTGCGAACGGCGTGAACGGAACCTCAATGCCGGCGTTTGCGCAGAGTGCGGGCGGAATGTTGACCGACGCGCAGATCGATTTGATCGGCAAAGAAATTCGGTCGCGCTGGAGCCGACCTGGAATTCTAAACGGGGTCGAAATTCCTTCCTACGTTTCGAAATTGACCGGAGATGCCCAGCGAGGTGAAGCCGCATACAAGATTTACTGCGAGTCGTGCCATGGCCCAGGTGGTCGCGGCGGTCAGAAGGCAAGCGCTATTACCAATGATTCTTTTCTTGCGCTAATCAGCGATCAGGGACTGCGCACCATCGTCATTGCGGGCCGGCCTGAATTGGGAGCGCCCAATTGGCGGGAATACGTTCCCGGCAGGCCCATATCCGATCAGGAAGTCACCGACGTAGTTGCCTGGCTAGCTTCGAAACGGATTCAGAATCCGGGACAGCCATACTCGGCTTCGAATTACCCCCAGCACCAGGAGTCTGAACATGTCGAATGAAAACATGCTATCTCGGCGCGGCCTTTTCATGAAGTTGGGAATTGTCTTCAACGGGCTTGTTGCAACCGCACTGGCCGTGCCGATCGTAAGATTTGTTCTGTCCTCTGTGACGGGCGGGCGAGCGAACGCCTACCTGTCCTGGGTGTCTCTCGGTCGCGTGAACGAGTTTCCGGAAGGCGAAACTCGTCTCGCCACGTTCCGGAATCCTTACGTGATGCCGACCGACGGCAAGACCGCGGACACGGCGTGCTGGGTTCGCCGCATTGAAGGCGAACAGTTCCAGGTTTTTGCCGTTAACTGCGCGCACTTGGGCTGTCCGGTCCGGTGGTTTCCCCAGTCCGGACTGTTCATGTGCCCGTGCCACGGGGGCGCCTACTACCGCGACGGTTCACGCGCCTCGGGCCCGCCAGAACGGGGTCTTTTCGAATATCCGCACAAGGTTGAAAACGGTTTGATCACCATCCAAGCCGGTGAACTGCCGACGCCCGGATTGAGTTCGGCTCTCACGGGAAAGAAACCGCCATGCGCCGCTTAGCCCAAATCGGAGAGTGGTTTGATCGGCGCCTGCAGCTCGCGGCCCCGGTTCGTGAAGCTGCTGAACACCCTGTTCCGCGAAACACCGCCAGCTGGTGGTATGTCTTCGGCAGCGCTGCACTCACCGTATTCATACTCCAACTTGTGACGGGCATCCTACTGGCGCTGATCTACGTGCCTTCAGCAAGCGAAGCGTGGAGCAGTCTGCAGGCGCTGAACCGCGATGTGACTCTCGGCTGGTTTATCCGGGCAATGCACGGATGGGGCTCGAATTTCATGGTGGCGCTCGTCCTCATCCACATGATTCAAGTCTTCTTATTTGGAGCTTACAAATTTCCGCGAGAACTCACCTGGATCGTCGGTGTGTTTTTGTTGCTGATGACGCTCGGCATGGCCTTCAGTGGACAAGTCCTGCGGTTCGATCAGGACGCCTACTGGGGTTTGGGAATCGGCGCTTCGATCGCGAGTCGTGTCCCGATGGTCGGGCCGGCAATTGTGAAGTTGATGCTGGGAGGGCCGATTATTGCCGGCGCCACACTTTCCCGATTTTTCGCCCTGCACGTATTCGTGATTCCAGGAATGCTGATCGGCTTCGTGTGCCTGCATCTTCTGATGGTTCTGAAACTGGGCATCAACGAATGGCCGATGCCAGGACGCCTGGTCAAGCGCGCGACGTACGTCAGTGAATATCACGAACTCACGAAGAAGGACGGCGCTCCGTTTGTCCCTTACGCGGTCTGGAAGGACCTGTTTTTTGCCGGTTTCATTCTGCTAGCTGTGGCAGCGTGCGCTTTATACTTTGGTCCGTTCGGACCAACGGGCAAGCCTGACCCTACGATCATTCAAACCGTGCCGAAGCCCGACTACTTCTTTCTATGGCTGTATGCCTTGCTCTCGTTGCTTCCTCCGTCTCTGGAGACTCCCGCGCTACTCATTGGCCCGGTTTTGGTAATTATCGGTTTGCTCCTCCTGCCTTTTCTCTCTGGCGAAGGAGAAAAGAGCTGGCGGCGGAGGCCGATTGCGGTTTTGACCGTCCTGCTGATCGCGATCACGCTAAGCACATTCACACACCTGGCGGGCTACACACCCTGGAGTCCGCACATGAACGCCTGGAGCGGCGATCCGGTGCCGGAGCGATTTCTGCATGGCGCCACGGCCCTCGAGCGCCAGGGCGCTCTGGTGTTTCAGGCCAAGCAATGCCGCAACTGCCATTCGCTCGGTGAACTCGGCGGACAGAGAGGTCCGGCGCTTGACAGCGTTGCCGTGCGGCTCACACAGGATCAGTTGATTCGACAAGTCATCCAGGGCGGCGGGAACATGCCTGCTTATGGAAAGAATTTGAGTCCTCCAGAAACGACGGCCTTAGTCGCATTTCTTGCGACCCTACATCCCGCAGGCCAGCCTCCCGCCCGCGATGCCGCCCGCGATATCGTCCTCAAGGAGAGCGGGACGCATCCCTAGGAAGATTTCATGCTGTCCATACACCACACCGCAATGGGACTTTTGTCGCGCTCGAGCGCGATCATGGTGGTCCTTGTTCTTGCGTCCCTTTGGTATGTAAGCGGATGGCGTCGCGTGCAGAGAGCTCTTCCTAACGCCGCCTGGCGGTTGGTGAGTTTCCTTCTTGGAGTGTCGTTAGTGTGGGCAGCACTCGGCTCGCCACTGGTTGCCTACGATCATGACCTGTTGACGGTGCACATGATCCAGCACCTGCTGCTGATGACCTTCGCTCCCGCGTTAATACTTTTGGGCCAACCGCTTCTGTCGTTTTGGCACGGGCTGCCACGATTTGGACAGAACGTGCTCGGCCCGCTGCTTGGACGGCCATTCCTGCGGCGGTTTGGTCGAGTACTTTCTCGGCCGGCGTTGTGCTGGATTGTTTCCGCGCTGACGCTTCTAGGATGGCATGTGCCATCACTGTTCACACTGGGGATGCATTCGGCAACGTGGCACTCCCTCGAACAGGCATCGTTTTTGGCAGCTGGGTTTCTTTTTTGGTGGCCGGTTGTTCAGCCCTGGCCTAGTGTCTCGACTTGGTCGCAATGGTCGACCCTTTTATACCTCTTTCTTGCCACCTTGCCGTGCGACTTCCTCTCCGGATTTCTTGTGTTCTCCGACCGCGTCGCTTATCCCCTGTACTTTTCCATGCCGCGGCACCTTGGCTTCTCTGTTTTAGAGGATCAACAGTGCGCCGCTGCGCTGATGTGGACCTGCGTTACGCTGGTCTACCTGGTGCCCGCGGCGATTCTCAGTACCAGCCTGCTTTCTCCACGGAATGCCCACCGTGGCGACTTGCTGCAATCGGAATTGCGCCCCACTGCCGCAGAGCAGCCGGATCCGCAAACTGTGGAGGCGGTCTAGGTGGCAACAGAGCCCATTCTTGGTGCCCTCGATCTGGCTGCTGTGCCGCACCGCGGCGTCGCGAATGCCGGTGTGCTGTTCGATTATTGGGAACTAACCAAACCCGAAATCAATTTGCTGATCGTCATAACTACAGCGGCGGGGTTCTGGATGGGAACCGCTGCAGCCCTTCAGAATTTCCCGTGGATGCCATTCCTGCATACGCTGTTGGGGACGGCCTTGGTAGCTAGCGGAGCGGCAACGCTGAATCAGGTGATAGAGCTGCGGTACGACGCGCAGATGCGCCGAACTGCCAGGCGGCCGCTCGCCTCCGGACGAATTGCTCCTTCGCATGCTCTCTGGTTCGGAGTCTTGTGGTCCGTCTCGGGTGTCGTGTACCTTGCCGTCGCGACCAACGTCCTTACATCTTTGCTGGCGTTACTCACGCTCCTCAGCTACTTGTTCCTGTATACGCCGCTAAAACGGATTACGCCTCTATGTACGTTGGTCGGTGCGGTCCCGGGCGCCGCACCGCCGTTGATCGGCTGGGCAGGAGCTTGCGGGCATCTGGACGCTGCAGCTTGGGTGCTCTTCGCGATTGTCTTCCTTTGGCAATTCCCTCATTTCATGTCCATCGCGTGGATGTATCGCGAAGACTACAGACGCGCAGGCTACCTGGTCTTGCCCGCGAGCGGGGCCAAAGACCGCTTTGTTGCCTGGCAGTGCCTACTGCCCGCCTCGGCCCTGTTCGTAGTGGCTATCGTTCCTGCACTTCGCGGTCAGTCGGGAGTCGCCTATTTCGCAGGGGCCTTCGTTCTGGGAGCCCTCCTTCTTTACTTCAGTGCCCGCTTCGCACTCGAAAGGTCTGTCGCCAGCGCTCGGCAGCTGCTTCTTACTTCAATCCTCTATCTTCCGGTGCTGTTTCTATTGCTCGCGCTGAACAAGAAATGACTTTGAAAAAGCCTCGTCATTTAAGGAAAGAGCTTGAAAGGAATACCAAGAGAATGTTGGCCGGATTTCTCAGGACCACCCTTGCTGCACTTTTACTTGTCCAACTTCCAGCTTGCAACGCCCAAAACGTCGAACCATTCAAATTCTTTCGCGACTATGTTGGGCTGAAAGAAGATCAGATTGCGACGATCCGAAACGGAAAAGCGATTGCCAAGGTCATCGAATCTCGCACGCCGGATGAAGTATTCATATTCGGTGCGATATATATTCGGTCGACTCCTGAAGAATATTTGAAGCTTGCTTCGGACATATCTCAACTTCGCAAGCTTCCGAACTATCTTGCGATCCGGAAGTTCAGCGATCCTCCGCAGCTTTCTGATTTGGAAGATTTCACTTTGGAGCCGGAAGACATCAAGCAGCTGAAACACTGCGAGCCCGGACATTGTGACGTTCAGCTGCCAACTGAGGCCATGGACACGTTCAAACAATCCGTGACTTGGTCTGCTCCGGACGCGGCAGACCAGGTCAATCGGCTTGGGCAGAAAATGGCGCTGGAGGCATTAGAGAGTTACATCCGGGGAGGGAATGCGGCGCTCGGAACATACCGGGACAAACATCATCCGGCAGACGTGGCGGAGACGTTTCGGTCGTTGCTCAGCCGCTCGAAGGCCGTACCTGCTTACCTACCGGAGCTCGATCGCTTTCTCCTCGATTATCCGAAAGCACAATCGGAAGACATCCAGTCCGAGTTCTACTGGGAAAAGGTAAATTTCGGACTCAAGCCGACGCTTCGGATCGTGCAGTCTATCGTTTATCGAGGTCCGCGCTCTACGGACGCAGCCTACGCCATTGCCGTGAAGCAGCTTTACGCGAGCCACTACTTCGAGAGCGCCCTTGACCTAACCGTCTGCGTCCGGGATCAGGAGAACCCCGAGCACACCGGCTTCTATCTCATCACCGTGAAAGGTTCGCAACAGGCGGGGCTGACAGGATTGAAAGGCGGCATCGTGAGAAAAGTCGCCGTTGATAGAACCCGCTCTTCGCTCGAACGGGCACTCGAGGCAATCAAGCAAAGGTTGGAAAGTCAGGCCGCCTGACTCATGTTGCGGCTGCTATGGGAGGCTTATGGTTTTTCCTGACCGTCGCACAGCGGGCGTATTGCTGACAATCCTGCTCTTTGCCTTGGCGCTAGCCATCGTTTATGTGGCGCGCACGGTCATCGTTGTTTTTGCCTTTTCGATTCTCTTCGCGTACCTGATCAACCCGGTTGTCCGATTCTTGCAGCGCCACTCTCTGTTTTTCAGAAACTTGAGAGGGCCGCACGTCTTGGAAGCCTATCTCGCAGTCATCGTCGTGGCCTTGCTGCTCTTGCACGGCTTCGCTCCGGAATTCCGCAAGAACGCCGGCCGGGTTCTCTCGGCTATCCCGATGCTGGAAAACAGCATTTCTTCCGGAGAGATTGCGAACAGCTTAGGAAATAGCACGGGTTGGGCCGATGAGCGCACCAACCAGATCCGGGTCTTGCTCGAACGCCACCGTTCGAACATCGACCGCGCTCTCGGAGAAGTCGAACGGGCTGCGCCGGCGGCTTTCGCCGGAATCCTGGTGATTCCGATTCTGGCAATTTTTTTCTTGAGCGACGGCGAAGAGCTGGCCCATCAAGTCATTCGTCTCGTAGCTACGACAGAAAATCACGGTGCCTTAGAGTCGCTGGCGGGCGAATTGCACCTCATGTTGCAGCGCTATATCCGGGCGAAAGTGATCCTTGGCGGACTATCCCTCCTCTATTGCTCGATTGCGATGCTGTTGTTGGGCTTTCCGAACGCGATAGGGCTGGGAATTCTCGCCGGAATACTCGAATTCATCCCGATGATCGGCTGGATGACCGCAGCAGCAACGATGGTCGCTGCTGGGATCCTCACTCACTCGCATTGGATATGGATGCTTGTGCTGATCGCTGTTTGGCGAATTTTGATGGACTACGGTATCGCGCCGCGCGTTATGGGACACGAACTCGAAATTCACCCCTTGCTTGCGATTTTCACTTTGATGGTGGGCGGCGCGGTGGGCGGAATCGCGGGAATCTATCTTTCGGTGCCGCTGGTCGCCGCCTTGCGCGTCATCTACCGAAGGTTCGCTTCGCATCCGGCGGACGCGGGCCCCACCGGTTGTTTTGTCCACGAGCCGGACCCGAATGGGGAGAAGTCCGCCGCCTGAGACCCGGTTGATGGTCTCGTGGGAAGGAGCAGAAATCCAATTTCGGCTGATCATGAAAGCTTCGCTGCTTGGCCACAGCTTTTGCCATCTGAGAAGCGTCAGCCTGCACGGTCCCCTTTTTGTCTCCCGCGTCTCCGAGCGCGACGCCCATTGCAAGTGAACCGGCACCCACCGTTGCTATAGCCCCGGGCTTCTTGCCGCTTGCCGAGTTCAGATTGAATTCGCCTGGCATCCTCAAACCCGCTAGAAACACGGCGGATGGCAAACCGCAAAGCACCGAATGTTCGAATCTCGTTTCCGGCTATTTGAGATAGAAAACTTCACGCATCATGGCGAATCGTTCGCCAGGAGCCAAATCTGGCACAACGTCAAAAAGCGGCGACATGTATTCTTGCCACTTCTTGTTGGTGGGATCTTGGTCCAGTTCTTCCCAAGCGCCTGCAAAATCGTCGACTTCCATCACCAGAAAAAGATCCTGGTTGCGTCGAAAAATCGAATAGTTTGAGATGCCAACCTGCTTCAACCGCCGCAACAAGTCCGGCCATACTTCCCGGTGCGCTTGATCGTACTGTTCTTCTTTGCCGAGCTTGATCCTCAATCGAAACGCTATGCGAGGCATGCTGACTCCAAATGTGATTGATCCGTCCGTAGTCTTTTCGGACCGACGATCTTAGGGCAACGTGATCAGGGACACCGCGAAGCCATGAAGCATCAGACCGTCCGAACTCAGCTTTGCTTTCAAAGGAGGCTTAAAGCCGGTCGTCACGTCGACGGACTCCACTTGGCTGCCCGCGGCGCCTGCCACGCTGATGGAGACATCTCGATTGCGCTTGTTTACGAGCAGCAATCTCCGGACGCCGGTCCTGGTTACGACGGCTAGCCCATAAACGTATGGTTGTGCAAAGGGGGAAATCTCCACGATCCTGTCGCCCGGCCCGAAATTTTCCCGAAGAAGCCGGAGCACCCACACCCGCGCATTGGGTCTGCCATCATTCCAATCCACCATCGAAACGCTGGGGTATTGTGTCGGGTAGCCAACGAGCTGAGATTGGCCCGCAACATCAATCCCCATTTCAGCGAGATTGCCGAAAATGTAGGCATACTCAGCACCGGCGAGATTCCAGTAGGCGTCAGGAATTGGCTTGGTTACATGGCCCGGTTGTTCTTGCAATCCGTCGTCGGCGGAAATGATGCCGATCTCATTGATCATGGTTCCCGTCTCGGGTGACAGGCGCTTGCGGATCGACTCGATGTAACGAACCGTATTCAAGAATCCGTCTGCCTGGGCAAAAACGGTGTGTTGCTGGACATCCAAGGTCTCGTCGGGAGCGGGAATGGCATAAAAGTGATAGGAAATGTAGTCGAGCGGGATCCCCGGCCTGTGATTCTTGTGATCCAGGAAGTATTCAAAAAATTCCGGATTTTGTCCGGGTAGGGCGAGCGACACGCCGACAAACTTCATCTCCGGCTGAACTCTGGCCATTTCGGAAACGATGGTGTCATACAAACGGGCGTAGGCCTGCGGCGAGAAACGGTGCTCGGAGTCAACCTCATTCAGGACTTCCCAGTAGGGAATCGAATAGTGGTAGCCGGAGTCGCGACGAGCGCCCAGCTCGTCGGTGAAGCCGCCCTTGGTGTACCAGGCGAGCAGACGGGCATAGTAGTCCGCGACTTCTTTGCCGGACGGGTCGCGTAATTCCGTGCCCTGCTCGTAGTCCCAAACCGGCGCGTCGGGATCGTCTGGGTAGGACAGCGGCTTCTCCGTCTTGTACATCCATTGCGGGATGGTGCTGAAATTCAGAACGACGGAGTGGCCCCTTGTGGCGTCGAGAAAGTCGATGGTCATCGGGTCGATGAGCGAGAGATTCCACGAGGTCTTTCCATCTTTTGGCGGCTCGAGTTCTGCGACGCCGAGTCTTGGGTAGGGAAGCCAGGGCACGTAACGAACATAGTCCGCGCCGATGTCGTGAAGCGTCTGGAATGCGCCGTCGTGGACGGCTGTACCGCGGCGCAACGGAGGATTCACAACCACCTGGAGCGTAGGTGTGGTCTTCGAGACGCTCCTGATCGCGTTCCATTGAACGACAACTTGGGGAGTGGAATCCTGGGCCCCGAGGTCCGGAGCGCAAAAGAGCAAGACGGCTACGGGAGTCGCGCGAAGAATTAATCGACCGATAGGCATGAACCTGCTCCGCGGTGCGGATTTAAATTGCCCCGCCGTCGCCTGAAGCGCAATTCTCTTTGCTCGCCCAAGCCCTCTGCTGACTGCGGAACGGTAGGACAACAGCGGTGGATATTCAATAGGCAAATGTGTTGCTGCTAGAATCTACGCCGTCAGTTTTCGAGCGAGGGCATCATGACGATCGAGGCCGTCAGATCGGCGCATGCGCCGAGGGTGGGGCTATTCGGAATCGGACTCGAAATGTACTGGCGGCAATTTGCGGGTCTGAAGGAGCGGTTCCGCGGTTATCTCGGGCAGGTCGAGCGGAAGCTACGATCCTGCGGTGTGCACGTCGTCAATCTGGGCCTGATCGATACTCCGGAAAAAGCGCTAGACGCAGGCCACGATTTTCGCGTTCAGGACGTCGACGCGATTTTCCTCTATGTGACAACCTATTCGTTGTCCTCGACCGTCCTGCCGGTGGTGCGACGGACAAAAGTTCCGGTAATCGTGCTCAATCTCGCGCCCAGCGCAGCGCTGGACTACGACACGTTCAATCGTCTCGGCGACCGAACGAAGATGACCGGAGAGTGGCTCGCCTACTGCCAAGCCTGCCCGCTTCCAGAAATCGCAAACGTATTCCGACGAAGCGGTATTCCGTTTTTTCAGGTTACGGGAACTCTGGAGCCAGAAGACACGGCTTGGGCAGAGATCGCGGAGTGGGTGGACGCGGTCCGCGTCGCGCACGTAATGGAGCACAATCGCGTCGGACTGCTCGGGCACTACTACGGCGGGATGCTGGACATCTACGCCGATCTAACGCGTCAATCCTCGGCATTCGGAACGCACTTCAAGATGCTCGAGGTCGATGAGCTGGCGGGACTGCGTCGCGAAGTTGGCGAAGCCGAAATCGCGTGTCGGGTCGATGAGTTTCACGCCGCGTTTGACGTGCAGCCAGATTGCTCTCCGGCGGAGTTGCAGCGGGCCGCGCGCACTTCGCTAGCACTCGATCGCATGGTCACCGGGCACGGGTTGGGTTCCCTGGCTTACTACTACGAAGGTACGGGGAATCGAGAGAATGAGGACGCCATCAGTTCGATCATTTTGGGAAACAGTCTACTGACGTCTCGCGGCGTGCCGGTAGCAGGCGAGTACGAAGTCAAGAATGTGCAGGCAATGAAGATCCTCGACGCCTTCGGGGCCGGAGGTTCTTTTACCGAATACTACGCGGCCGATTTCAAGGCTGATGTGGTTCTGATGGGACACGATGGGCCGGGGCACATCGCAATCGCGGAGGGCAAGACCAAAGTCCGACCACTTGAGGTCTACCACGGAAAGGTTGGCCGCGGCTTGTCCGTCGAGATGTCCGTGAAGCACGGACCTGTAACGCTGCTTTCGGTGGTCGAAACGGCGGACCGCGTGAAATTGCTGGTCGCGCAGGGTGAATCCGTCCCCGGCCCGATCCTCGAAATCGGAAATACCAACAGCCGGTACCGCTTTCCGATCGGTACCAGGAAGTTCATCGAATCGTGGAACATGCACGCGCCCGCCCACCATTGCGCGATTGGCGTCGGCCACATCGCGAAGAAAATCGGGAAACTGGCGGCGTTGCTTGGTCTCGAGTGCATGCAAGTCTGCTGACCTAGCGTGGCGATACTCGGGGGGCTGATTAGAAGCTGAACTTCAGGCCGAATTGGATGATACGCGGTGCGACGCTAGTGCAAGAGATCCGGCCAAACGTTAGCGAAGTGATTTCTATGTCAGGATCACAAAATTGCGGATGATTGAAGGCATTGAAGAACTCAGCCCGGAATTCCAGTAGTGAATTCTCTCTCGGTCGGTGGAAGGCAAATCTCTTTGAAAGTGACAAGTCGAAATTATCTTGTCCGGGCCCTTCGAAAATTCCTACACCGGAGTCGCCGAAGCCTAATGCAAGAGGATCGTCCGCGCTGAATACAGCAGGCTCTACGAAGCAATTGGCATTGATGTACGCATTCAGATTCGAAGCGATTGAACCCGGCATGAGGTAGCGGCCAGGCTTGCAGGCGCCCGAGAGGGACGCGCGATCGGCTCCTTGTCCAAAAACGTTCCGTCCATTCGGGTTGAAAAGGACTAACAATTTGTGTCCGGACTGAAGCGTCGCAACGCCGGCTAGCCCCCAACCGCCGAATAATTGTCCGTACAATGAAGTTAGCCCTTTGGGGCCGGGTAACTGATAGTGCCAGTTGGCGACGAAACGGTGCTCGCGGACGAAGAAGTCCGGGCCATATCGCAGATCTGGAGTGTTTTGGTCGCCGCTGCTGATACCGCCTACTTGGCCCACGCTCATCAGAGGATCGGTGGTCAAGTTCCTTGAGAAGGTGTAAGAGATTTGCGCTTGCAGGCTGTGAGTGACCCGTCGGTTCAAGCCGACCAGCAGCGCGTTGTACCAGGAAGCGCCAGCAGATTCGAACTGCACAAGGTTGCCCGGGTCCCAACCCTGAAAAGGCACACGCAGGCTTACATTGGCTAGCGTGTTGGTGGTTTCGCCCCGAATGGGATTTGTTGAGCTCGCGATCCCGGCCTGATTGATGGACCGTTGGCGAATAAGATGCAATCCGCGTGCGCCCGAGTATCCCACGTCGAGAACTATTTCGCCCGGCAACTGCATCTGGATGCCAAGGCTATAGTCCTGCATCATCGGCGCGCGAAAATTCGGGTCGAAGGTCTTCGTGGTGAGCGCAGTCGCCGGTGAATAGGCTGGAAAGGACGGCAAACTGACAGAGTCCAGCGGAAACGGAATAGCTGCTGTGGCTGCCGCATTGGCCTCATATATGAGGAACCGACCCATGGCAAATGGAGGGTTGTTCAGTAGTTGCGCAACGGGCGTGCCGGTGTAGCGCGAGTGATATACGCCATATCCAGCTCGGAGCACGACGCGGTCGGTGCGAGGGACCTGCCAAGCGAGGCCGACGCGAGGATTCCAGGTGTTTTGGCCGGCGCCGCGGACGGCAAATTCGTTCTCCGATTGAGTTACGCCCGGCGGGATCGCACCGCCAGAGTAGTTCGATGGCACAACATAGCCCGCCAACGCCCCAGTTGCTGGTGGATTGGGGTCGAGAAAACCGTGATCGAGTGAACCATTGCGCCCGAGGGCGTCGGATATGTCCCCTAGGCGATCATAGCGAAACCCAAGATTTAAGGTCAGCCGTGGGTGGACGTTGAAATCATCTTGGACATAGGCGTGCGTCTCCCACTCGCGGTAAGCACGGCCAAACAGGCCAAACAGATCCGTCGAAAAGAAAACGTTGCTGCTGTCAAGACCAAGCGAGGCATACGCCGCAGTACCGTTTCCTTGTGCGTCGAGCCCCAGCAGGAAATCCGGCCAGCTGAGGAAAGCCTCGCCCGCGAAGTTGTGGTACTCCTGATTTACCTGCACGCGCGTAACTCCGGCACCGAAGCGGAAATTTTGAGGCCCGACCTGATACGAGACGGAGTCTTGAATGGTGTAGGTGTTCTGAGCGATACGGGTTCCCTGCCCATTACCTCCTAGTGATGGGCCTGTGGGTGACCCAAGGTCCAATGCGATCATGGGAAAATCGTTGTCGAACGGCGGTACGATGGCGCCGATATCGGAATAGGAAAACACCTTCGACTGATCGAACACCGCAAAAGTGCGGTGATATGCAAGGGTTGCTTGATTCACCAAATGGGAACTAAAGACGTAGCTGTGGGTGAGGCTGAAATTCCTGTAGTTGTTGGTGAGCATTGCCGGAAAACCCGGGACTGTTGCGCCTGCCAGTCCAGCACCCGGAAAGGTAAGGCCCGTATCCGAGTTTGCGAAGAAAAACCTCGCAAAGAGTTTGCTCTTGTCGGACATCGCCCAGTCGCCGTTGCTCATGAAGTGGTCTTCCGTATATGGGCAAGCGAAGCTATAAGCCGAAAAGCCTTGCGACTCAAAGGCCTGTGACGCATCGATCTTCTGCGGCGTAGGTATGACGTAGTTTCCGTTCGGGAGTTTCATCTGCAGAAGCGTGAGCGCTACAGGACTAATATTTGACCCGTCAGACGCCACAGCAGGCCCCACGGGCGTTGGCGTATTTAAGATCTTTCCCACGAGTATCTGGTTCAATCCGCGCTGCCCCGCAAAGAGCGCGCCAAGCGTTTGCTTCGATCGATCGTCGGTAATCGGCGGCATTGTGACCTGGCTTGAGCAGTTGAAATCGATGCCGTTCCGCTGTCGTGTGCCCTGATAAGAAGCAAAAAAAAGAAGTCTTTCTCTCCTTATGGGGCCGGCCAGATCGAAACCAAACTGATGTTGCTTCAGTACCGGCCGCGGCTGATGGGCCATGTTGCGGAAAAAACTGTTCGCATTCAGCGCATCGTTTCGAAAAAACTCCCAAAGTGCTCCGTGAAAATCTTTTGTGCCCGACTTTGTGATCACGTCCACGCTGGCTCCAGCGTTGCGGCCGAACGAGGCATCGTACTGGCTTGTCTGCACCTTGAATTCCTCGATAGTGTCGGGATTGGGAATCGCGATGCCGCCGGTGAATTGCGCGCCGCTCTGCAAATCATTGATGCCGACTCCATTCATCTGGAAATTGTTGTCGAGGATCGTTGCGCCGTTCGAAACAAGTCCTGGGCCGGCAGGTCCGCTGAATCCCGGCCCTAGGGCCCCCGCATCGGTCACCTCGGCCGCGACTCCAGGATTCAGGGCCACTATTTGCGAGTAGTTGCGAGTTACCAGCGGAAGCGCGCGGATTTGGTCGCCGTCTGTCGCGCGCCCCAAGGCGCTCGATCGCTTCTGTAGTTCCTCTGTCGACGCTTCAACGATGATCCTCGCCGAGACCATCCCGATCTGAAGACGCACATCTCGAGTGGTTCTCTCCGCAACGAAGACTCGTACGTGGGCAAGATGTGCCACCTTGAAGCCAACTCTTGCCATCTGCACGTCATAGAAGCCCGGGAGTAGCAAGGCCAGGAAAAAGGTTCCGTTCGCAGCAGATCGAACCGTCCGCGCTTCGCCCGTGGCTTCGTTGGTAGCTGTGACTAGGGCGTCCGCAATAACCGCACCACTCGAGTCGCTGACACTTCCAGCGAGCGCTCCGGTGCCGGACGTCTGCGCGCATGCAGGGTTGCTCAAAAGCGCGCAGGCGATCCAGAACAAAGCTAGCGTTAGAGCGGTTTTCCAAAGGACTAGTAGCTGTCGAACAGCTCGAGCATCAGCGGCGCCGAAGCGCATTATTGCCATCCTCCGGCGGCAAATCTTGTGCGATCTTAGTTGCGGTCGGTCTTTGAGGGGCCTGTGATCGTTGACTGATTGCTTGGAGAGCAGGTTCGCGCTTCTGAGCTGTCAACTGTGAGCTATGGCCAATTCGCCAAAAGCTGAAGGATCAGAAGTTCTCAACCATCCAAACATTGCTGGCAGTGCCGAGTCCAGCGAACACTACGGAGTGGCCATCGGGCGACGGGATCGGCCCTATGACTTGCTGACCATTCGAACGGAATATAACGGAAACCGTTCCGTTCAATGCGACTCGCAGCAGCGCGGATTCTGACTCGTGGTGCCACGAAACGAAGACAGCTTTTCCGTCGGCAGACCAGTCAATACTATCTAGTTCATCCCATCCCTCGACGGCCAACTCACGCGTTTCACCATCCCCAGTAGACCGGAACCGAATCGGACCCTTAGACCCGTATGCAACCACTGCGCGGAGTGATCCGTCGGGAGACAGGCTCCAGTTACAGGATGGATCGACTTGCGGCGGGCCAGGCTTCTTGCCTGTCTTGACATCAAATCTATAGGTCTCCGTGGTATCGCCTTTCGTGACGCTGTACAGGCAGATCGTCGAAGGCGCCTGCGCGCACTGGGCAGTCCAGATATTCGAGTCGCGAAGGACGAGTCGCGGAGGCCCACCCAAAATGGGAACGGCAAAGATCGAAGATGTAGAGTTCAGGTCCGCATTTTTAGGAGTCGAGATGTAAATGATCTCAGTACCGTCTGGACTGAGCCTCGGCTGCCGCAATTCTTCGCTGCTGCTGACAATCCTTTCGGCCAAAGGCTGATCAATCGTCTGCTTGAAAATCTGTGAAATACCGTTGCGATTGGAGTGAAATAGGATGGACTTGCCATCGTGTGTCCAAGCGGACGGAATGTTCTGGTCTTCGTCGAGGGTGAGCTTCCGTTTGTCCAGCAACCGGGCGCCGTCCGACGATAGTGCCCCAACGTAGACGCTCGAGAGCGAATTTTCCCTGAGAAAAGCTAACACCTTTCCATCAGCGCTTCCAGTGAGGTGCGAAATCCAGCCAATGCCCGTCGAAATCCGTTTTGCGGAACCAGCCTTCTCGTCCTTCGTAGACGTCATCCAGAGACCTGCGTGCTGCAGGTTGTCAACAGCGCCGATTGTGTAAACCAGGCGGCCGCTTGGCAGCCAGCGCAAAGCTGGGCCTAAACTATTGTCAGCGAAGAGGGTTCGGATGCCTTGCGAGCGCAACTCGTTTGTCTCCACGGAAGATTGGCGAGCCGAGTAAGTTTCCGTAGCTCGAATATAAGCCACGCGTTCACCGTCGGGCGACCAGGTCGGCGGCCCAACCCATGAACCTTGGTCTGCGGCGATCTTAACCTGGTTCGCTCCGTCGGAGCGCATGACCCACATCTCCTGACCATAACCAGAAGCAACGAAAGCGACTTGGGACCCGTCGGGTGAGATCGATCCGCCCAATGCTTTGTCGGATAGCAAGCGGGGTGCGCCTCCAAACAAGGAAACGCTCCACAAGCCTGGCTTATGCTGTGACACCAGCAAATGAGATCCATCCGGAAACCAGTCCATTACTTCAGCCGCGAAGTTGGCGGGCAAAGAAACGGCGTGCGTTTCACCGGTTCGAATCTGCTTTAGATACAAGCCAGTGAGGTCCGTGTAGGCCAGGTATTTGCCGTCCGGGGAAACCGCGGCGCTGGTCACCCTGTTTTCAGGAGAATTCGTGGTCAGTTTGCTCTCGGTTACGTACTTTGTCTCTGCCCATGGTCGCCATATGGTCCACCCCAGAACCATCAGCGCGGCTGCGAATAGCAGCACGGCGAGCGATCGCCTATAAGACCAACCAACGCCTGGGTCCGCCGGAATGGCGGCCGTAATCTTGACGGGTTGCGTTGGAACGGCTGGGCAGGATGCAGCGACTGGCCCGGCGGCGGACGGTTCTCCGTGAACTATTGCGATGAACCGATAGCCCCGGCGAGGTAGGGTCTCCACGTAGCGAGGGTTTTCGGCTGAATCTCCAAGCGCTTCACGCAACCTCGTTATTGCTGCGTTCGTCCCTTTTTCGAAATCTACAAAGGTCTCCGCAGGCCAGAGCGTCTGCCGCAATTCGTCGCGCGAAACGAGTTGTCCGGGCCGCTGCAGGAGCATCGAAAGGATCTGAAACGACTGTCCCGGCAGGCGCAGGCGCAGCCCATTCTTCTTGAGTTCCTGTGTTTGCAGGTCCGCTTCAAAGGGACCGAAGGAAACTACAGTCCGGCTGGATTGGCTTGCCGTCATGGAATCGACCTGGTTGGGGCCAGCCTAACACAGTTCCGTCGCGAGATCGCTTCCTTCTAGGGCGCCGTAAGTCGTCCATTCCTAGCAGCATACGCTGCATCATTTATGTTTCCCCTTTAGGCGCTTGCTGGGATTGAGGTAGATCCGCGTATACCGGAGTTTCTGGGCACCAGCGAGGTGCCCGTGAAACTCACATCTAGCCGTTCCGTACTTTCGTTCCTGATCTCGGTGGCCTTCCTTCAGGCTACAAGCGAAAACAGCGCCCGTGCCCAGCAGCATCTTTCGGAAGACCGAGCGAATGAAGGGCAGCCTCAGGCGTCGTCCTTGCCATCAGCGCCCGGAAACGAGCTCCCCTTTCGCATTGTGGACGGGTATTTGATCCTGGTCGAAGGCGCGATCGGCACGCGAACTCACCTCAAGTTTCTACTGGACACCGGCGCATCGATGAGCATTCTAGACACTAAGATAGCCGATGGGATGAATCTGCGTCGTGAATCTGCGGAATCGTTCAACTTCGACCGGAAACTTGCCTGGGACCAGGCGGCAATCCCCGAGGTTCGCTTTGGCCCTATAACCGCGGCGGATACTGTCATGCTCGTGGGCCCTTTGGCCAAGTACTCGGAGTTTGCGCGCAACGTCGACGCGATCATAGGACTCGATCTGCTGTACCTACATGACTTCACCATTGACTATGCCTCTAAAAAAATTATCTTTCAGTCGTCTGCAACCCCGCCCGCGCAGGTCCGCAGCGAAGCGCCCATTAGCGGTCTTACTCTCCTGATACAAGTACAGGGGCATCCGGTTCGGCTGATCGTCGACACGGGTTTCCCAG
>Ga0306923_10001242_pt1 | contig 22315 bp, 28 predicted proteins | sample sta12Can44000108_FD_203841 | JGI IMG/M metagenome (GOLD analysis project Ga0306923, IMG submission 203841) | Lab enrichment of tropical soil microbial communities from Luquillo Experimental Forest, Puerto Rico - statanox.12C.anox.44.000.108 (v2)... | ecosystem: Environmental > Terrestrial >... | reverse complement strand
TGGATTATTCGATGGTCTGCCACGGGCGGGCATTATTTCCTCTTTAGGCCGGAAGTATCTAAATGGCTACGCGTCACCTGTTGGTCGCTATCCTGACGCCGTGAAACGGAAGCTGCGGCTTGCGTTTGGTGGCTCGGCTTCCGCTCGATAACTCTTTTGCGCGCGATGTGCCCTCATCGCTCCGCAGAACGGCGGGAGCCGGGTCCGCGCTTTATGCAACCCGGCTCCGTGCTTTGTCCGCGAGTCTCCCTCTTCGGCCTCGCGGGCAATGCGCACCCGACATCCTTCGGGGGACGGCGATGGACGTCAGCGCACTTAAAGTGTGCCCGCGTGCCCCGTGGTCTGTGACTGGCGTCACAAGATAAAGAAAAAAGGGGCCCCAAGTGGATACCTGGGGTCCCAAGAGGCAATACTGTCGGAGTTAACTGCGCAAGCAGCCACCGACATAGTTATCCCTCGTGTTGAAGCGTGCCCAGGTACCAAATCAGACGATACTGAGGCGCACGGAAGTGGTTCAGATCGGATTCCTGAGGGCTGTTTCGATTTCCAGCAACTAAATTACAACAACGCCAAAGCCGTATTTCAGGCATTATCTAGCAATTCTGGTCGTATTTGCGCTGGGCTTTGCTGTCGGATACCGCGTCCGCGGACAGAAGTCTCGTAACCGGCGTCGTCGTTACGCAGGTGAGTTGGGACGTTGACCTGATAGCAGCGCGAACAAACAGGGCCACACGTCTGCTGCTTCTCGACAGACCATGGCGGCGGGAAGCGGCGTGCGGGCAAAATCAACCGGTTCGTTTTGTGATTTAGATCACAGATCAGATCACGCGTTTTAGCGCAGTATCGACTGGACGGTGTGGCCCTCGGAGGTGGGGTAGGTGTGACCATTCTCGATTATGTGGCAATCGGCGTTCTGGTCGTCTTGATCGTGTGGGCCGTGGCGGATTGGATTCCGCGCGGCAGATTGTGATTGGAGCGCGTGGCACTCGATAGTGTTACGGAAAGCCCCCGAAAACGACGATTGTAAAGAACGCTAAACCAAACGCGGCCAGTATGCCGAGTCCCACGGCAATCGGAACCCGTCACGCATGACTTGCTCTCCCAAACTCACGGATAGCGACTAGATCAAAGACGGTTCAAATCCCCGACACACGAAAATCGACCCCCACCCAGTTCGCAAACGCGCGAATTATAGAGTGGTTCCGTAAATATTGTTACGTCGCCGCGAATCGGCCGCGCCTTGGCCGGATGAACGCCGGGCGCGGCTCTACTAGATGCGGCCGCGTCTCGTTTCATTTTTTATGGGGCGCTGAACGTTAGCTTGTCTCTACTGTTGAGAGACGATCAATAGGGGTCCTTCTCACACATGTCTTAAAGAACGACGCAGCGCCTCAGGTGCGGGTGCCAGCGATAACCAATGCCGCAAACCACCGGGGCCGGTGCTACGACGGCTGGTGCTACGACAGCTGGTGCTACAACAACCGGGGCCGCAGGTGCGACTACGACTGGCCCGTTAGGGCGACAATGTCCATAAGGACCACGGTGAAAGCCGGGACCACATCCGCCCTCAGCACTGGCACTGTCAATACAGACGATTGAGAGCAAAACCGCAGCCGACGCGGCCGACAAAATGTTCGCGCGCATTAAACTAGCCTCCCTCATTTCCCGGTCGCCCCCAACGAAAGGAGGGCGCGGTTGCCTACATGCCCGACGGTTTTGTCGTCGACTGGCCACTCGGTTGTGGGTTCGCCCGGCGGGCCGTTCCGAAGTTCGGATTCTGCTGTTTGCAGGCCGCCACAACCTGCGGGTCAATTTGCGGCAAGGGCTTGGTGCCCTGCACACCCTGTGGCGTGCCCACCATGATTGGCCGGATGCAGTCCACCACTATCCCAACACCACTCTTGGCGCCTTGGGGGACAAAACCTGCCTGTTTGCATGCTGCCGCGATCTGGGCGCACGGGCCACCCCTCCTCGGCACAGGTTGAACGGGCGCAGATTGTCCGGGTGCAGCGGGCGCAGGCGGAGCGGGCTGTGCCAACGTGGGGTTCAACGGCCCCGCAAGAAAAAGACTCATTAGAGTTAGCGATATGATGGTTGCGCGCATGATTGTGCTCTGAAGTTTAGCAGCGAAAGCCATTTGATGGCGCCGCGCAGGCTCAGTAGCAGCTACGTACCCAGGCGTAACCGTTCCACACGACTGGACAGCGCGGGGGAGGCGGTGGTGCGTAATAGCCATAAGGGTAATACGGCCCTGATGCGATTGCGCTCCCGACGACGGCGCCGGTTACGGCTCCAGCCGCCACTCCGCCCCAAAAGAACGGACCGGGGCCCCAGCGCCCCCACCACGCATTCGCGGGGCTCAACGTTGCCAATGCCGTCGCACCAATGATTGCTGCCGCGACGACAGCGTTCCGAATCTTGTTCATGGCATCACCCCATCCCGATGGATTCGTGACCGCAAACCATAAGAACGGCTGACTTACGAGGACATGGACAGCGCATTAATTCAATTCGCGGAAATGTTTTTTGATAAGTTCTGACGCGCGCGCCAAGGTTCGGTGGAAGGTCCAACAACGACAATGATTGAGCAGGGATCAGTTGCAGCAGCGTGGGTTATCTACACCATATCGCCGGCTGGAGCGATGGCGCTGATCGAACAATTGGCAGCGTGAGACGTGGGTGGCGCCTCAGTTTGCATCTATGATCGAACCGTTCGAAACGGTACGACAGAAAGAGGGATTGCCAAATGCGCACGCTTACCGTCTACGGGATCGGCGTCGTTATCGGCTGCATAGCCTAAATGTGTTTTCCGCCGGGTTCGCCCTTGGGGTCGGGACGGTACATTTCGGCTTTCGTAAACGGATATCGCCGGGTCGCCTGATTTCAAACTGAATCACTACCCTATTTCGAGGATGAGCCGGGCCGGCGATCGGCCGCCAAGTTGCTCAGCAAGGATGAGGCGCGTCGGATCGCGGCGAAAGGATTTCGGGTCACTAAGTCTGCTGGAAATGAGACGATCTAGTTCGTCGTTTCTGGGTTATCTGGCAGCGAGGAAATGTCATCACGAGGATGATTTGCTGGCCAACCATTGCAATGGGCAATTTCGTGCCGACGGAAAGCAGAAACCGGCGCCATTCTATAGTTCGGTAAAACAATATAGCAGGTGCCGTCACTCTGCCATGAACAAGCCAGGGTATTGAAAGGAGTACCCTTTGACATGCAAAGCGTGCGCACCTCGGCCAACGGCATAACGCGCTCGACGACCTGACCGTCATACGGATGATTGTACTGCGCGGGCGGTTCGAGCTTGGCCGGGTTTACGTATGGGGTGGCGATGACGCATGATGTTAAAAGCAGCAAGACGGGCAAGAACGGCGTAACTAGCCGTTTTTTCAAACTCATGGGATATCCTGTTCATCGGAAAATCGGGGCAACTGCAAACATTTTGGTAAACCGGAATGCTTAAAGATCCGCGAAATTAAATGCTTAACGAAATCCCATGGTCAGGAGGACCAGGTACGCGCGACGGATCGCCAGCAATATCGCCAAGCTGCCGAGTTAGTGCGCAAGTGATGCGCGCATCACGACAGTCCGCGCCTCATGCGTGCTCGCTAGCGCTCGCACAAGCTCGGCAGTTGCGCGAAGTTGAGCGGAAGAATTTGTGGCTCAGGTTTGTTAGCCGAAAATAAAGTTACGTCGTTCTGTTGACGAAGCGACTTGCGATCTGTGCTGACACTCACCGCATTCCCAGAGGTTGGATCACCGTCAATGCACCACTGCGAATGCAGTTAAAGATATAGGTTGAAGTTTGTCCTGCCACACTCGCGTCGATCTCAACCGTGACATGGTACAGGTCCTGCTCATGCCGACCCTGAGCCTGCGGTTGCGGCACCACACGGCTTTCCTCGATGGTAACGACTTCCGGCAGCTTGCCAGCGGCCGCGGTGATGCATGCTCGGTCTTCGACGGAAAGCTCCTGCGCCCAGCATGCCTGGTTCAACGCCAACAGAATGCCGCATATGATCGACGACCTCACGGTTGCCGGATTATCCGATACGGGCGCACAACTTCGGTCCATCCGATAACTGGAAGTAGCTTTGGGTATGTTCATTCCAGCCCTTCGAGCTCCAGCGTCGCTGATAGCGCCTTCAGTTGCCATCGCGTCTGCACGTAGAGCTCTCGTACCACCTCCCGCTGCTCGGCCTGCGGCACTCGCACTCCACTGGCAATGGACATTGGCTGCAGATTCCTGCAGTGTTCGCGGTACCGTCAAAGGGGCTAATTTACGGGTCTTCAATGCGTGTTGGAGTCTTGGGGGGCGGCCTGCAGGGCTGCTGTACTGCTCTTGCGTTGGCCGAGCGGGGGGCAGAGGTCATTCTCTTCGACAAAAATGACGCATTACTCAGTAGGACGGCCGTCGCCAACGAAGGGAAGATCCATCTTGGCTACATGTATGCTGGCGATCCCACGCTTTCGACCGCCAAGACCATGATGACCGGCGCACTCTCCTTCGCGACTTTCCTAGAACGTTACATGGGCCAGCCTGCTCAGTCATTTTCGGTGTCGGTTCCCGCAAACTACGTCATCCATCGCGATAGTCAGCGAAGCGCGGACGACGTTTGTGCGTATCTGAAAACCGTTCATGCCCTGATTAACGAGGCGGCAGTCGGTAGGAGTCGAGCCTATTTCGGAATGGATTTACGCGCCGCGCTCCGGCCCTGGTCAGCCGTTGAAAAAGAGGCGGAGTTCAATCCGGCCATCGTGCTCGCTGTTTTCTCCACCCCCGAAATCGCGATTAATCCGTCGGCGCTCGCCGAGATCGTTCGGGAATGCACTGCGTCTCATCCACTAATAGAAGTGCGTTGCGGTCGCACAGTTGTTCGAGCCGAGGAGGGACGCAACGGAATCCGGGTCCTGAGTAGTGGAAATGACGGGTCCTCCACAGACAGCTTTGATCATGTTGTGAATGCACTGTGGGACGGGCGCCTTGGACTCAATGAGACGCTGGGTTTTCGGCCTAACCGGCCTTGGCTGCATCGCCTTAAATACGGCGTGAGCTTCCGCCTCCCACCGGACGTAAAACCGCCTCCGAGCGCGACCTTTGTGCTCGGTCCGTTCGGCGAGGTGGTCACCTATGGTGATGGGCTCATCTATCTGACATGGTATCCTGAGTGCTTACAAGCGATCTCCACAGATGTGACGCCACCCGACTGGGCCACATATCCGCCTGAGCCACTGCGCTCTCGCATACTCGCGGGAACGCTTCACGCGCTCTCCGGTATCGTTACATCGCTTCGCAATCTAAATGCCGAAAGCCTTCCCGAGGCCGGCGTCAAAGGGGGCGCGATCACAGCATGGGGCAAAACGGATATATACGATCCTGCAAGCGAGTTGCATCGTCGCTTCGAGATCGGTGTCACTTCCGTAGGCCGCTTTCACTCCGTCGATCCTGGAAAGTTGACCATGGCGCCCTACTTTGCGGAAATCTGCGCCGAGCGGGTCAGACCCTCTGGCTAAGTTGTTAGGAGATGCAATTTGCCGACTCCACGCATTACCGTGGGATTGCCGGTCTATAAGGGCGCTGATCTCATCGTCAAAACTCTTGATTGCCTGCAACGACAGACCTTCGGTGATTTCGAAGCCATCATCTCTGTTGACGGTAACGACGTGGAGACAGCTGTCGCCTGCCAGCCTTTCCTGACCGATCCTCGCTTCCGAATGGTCGTTCATCCGCAACGGCTAGACTGGTCCGGCAATTTCAATTGGCTTTTGCAGCAAGATCTGCGGGAATTCTTCTGTTACAGACAGCACGACGACACCACAGCTCCAGAGTTTTTCGAAGTGCTCCTGAAAGCCGCGGATCGGGCACCGAACGCCGCCGCCGTCTACTGCGACTGTCAGTACATTGGCGAATGCAACCATATTGAAATCGCCCCGTCCATTGAAGGCGAACCCTTAGATCGGATGCTTCAGTATATCGAACGCCTGCCGGCGACGCCGGTGAGAGGTCTTATACGCAATCAGGCGATCCGACAAACTGGTCTCGTGCGCTCTGACGAATATCGTGCTGCTTCGGAGTTGTTTGTTTGGTTAGCTAAGCTTGTGCGCTGGGGCAATTTTAGGCGAGTCGCCAAACCGCTCTATTACCGAATGGCCCACGTACATAGTTACACCAACAAGCATGGTTTTACTGGCAAGGAGTACCAGGGCTGGCCGGAGAATCGGAAGCGAGGCGCGTGGACAACGATGTTCACAGGATTACTCGAGGCCGCTATACCATTCTGTCGTACGCCAGAGGAGCGTCGGTTTTTTCAGCAAGCCATTTTTGAGCGAATTATTTGCTATCCGAGCTATCTAAATCAACCGGCCGGATCCGACTCGGAAAAGCTCATAGCCGCATGTCTAGAGCGCCTGAAACGCGAGGGAAATACCCACCTGCTTAGCCAAGAAGAACTTCCCCCGATCTTGCGAGAGTTAAAACGCCGACCGGACATCAAGGTGCTCGAGCGGTCCCGAATGCGCAGAGTTATTTATCGAATCCGCCAGCAATCCCAAATGGGGAGAGTGATTCACCCACGATCTCGAATTCGAAGAGTTTTTTATCAAGTCCGGCACTTAGCTGAAATGTTAAGAAATAAAATGAGCACGCTTTTACTTCCCGGATAGGAGGCTGGGGGCACCCTTGAGCCATCGGTGCCGCGTCAGCTAATGCAGCTTGCCACAACGGCGCGATGAGCTGCTATCGGCGGCTAGAAAATTCCTATCTATGTACAGCCAGCAACTTTGGCTTGGAAGTTATAGCTTGATACTTAGTAAGCGCCCAGCATTCTAGGCCGCCCAAGTCGTTCGATCTGATCGAGATTGACGGCAAAGACTTGTGCAGCACTCCGCTTCGAACAGCGTAAACCGGCGTTGGCCTACTGCACCGGGAGCTTTCAACGTCCACTACGACTGTGACTGTCTTCAAGCACGTTTGCGCGCTCGGTTGCGAGGATCGTGTCAAAGCGGCGTGGCTCGCCCAGTCTAACGCAATAGCTCGGCCAGCTTGGCGATATTGGCGGCGATCCGTCGCGTCTCATCACGCGAGACCGATCACGCCATCGCGTCAGGACGCAGCCGAACGAAAGTCGAGGCCACCACAGTGCTCTGCCGCCCCCCAAGAAAAACCCATCTCGGTGCGCACGCTAGAGCGTCGGGACGCAGCCGCACGACTATTGAGGCACCCATCGTTATTTCCGGCGCCAAAATTTTTGGCGGCGCCGCTGTTCGTCGCGGTCGAGCGGCTAATGTGGCGAACGCAAATGTTCCCGCCGCTGGCCCAAGTAAGCAACTTGTCGGCTCAATTTAACAAGCCGTAAGCGCTGCTTTTGTGATTGGGTGGAATTTTGTGCGTCGTTATGGAAGCGGGGATTATGCGGAGCCACAACAATAGAAGCAGAGGATTTGCGGCTGTTCCCTTATTTTTCGCAACAGGAATGGCGCATTTACGCTGACTTTTTTCTTCCCTCTGGAAGTTCAGGCGAGCCTCATTGAACTCACGGCGCGACCGTCGACAGGGAATATCGTTTACTGGAGCACACTCGGCACCCCTAATATATCCACAGAACTTCATAAGCACGGGCGGCGTCACCGGAACCGTGAACGCCGGCAGTTTGGTCGAACAATGCTGCGTTGGGATCACTGGAACGTTCGATGGCGATTTTGCGCCCGGTGATATTGTAGTAACGGGCTCAAGCCCGCTGACGATCTATGCCGGTAAGCGGGGGGAGGGATACCATTCTGCAATCATGCGGCGGTGCACTGAAATGCAGCCTCTGGCTTGAGTACGCCAGCCGTGAATTGCTCACCGCTCCGCTCCATGTCGCGCGAATGTTTGATCGTCACAGGCGCAAGAGTTACACTATCAGCGATGTCGATTATCAGCTCATGTTGGTGTGGGCCGCTAATGTCAATAATGCGCAGGCCAACTTGTCGGGCTCGCCGCCATATACCGTGACGGCTTGCAGGTGCTGCTGAGCCTTGTGCAAAATTGGGTCAACGGCATGATCCAGGCCGTGCAAGCGCATTTCCCCACACCGGCACAACCTCCGCCACCGATCACTATTCAATAGGTTTGCAATGACCAATAAAAAATTCTTCCTGATCGGCTTGTTGCTGTGCTTGCCATTGATCATGGCGCAGACTTTCTCGGTTGGTAAATACGCCATTACTGGCGGTACGGTGCAGCGTTCTGATGCTGATCGCTGGAACGACCACGGCAATAATATCTTGGAATTTGGTGCTGATCCAAATGGCGTTAACGATTCATCGGCCGCTATTCAGGCTGCGATTGACGCCGGGTTCAACAGCGTTGTTAACGGCGGTCTACCCACCACGTTCTGTCCTTCCGGCAATTATAAAGTATCTGTTCCGATCTTCGATGATCCGCCCGGCAACCTGCGTGGCATCGGCATTTATCTAAACGGAATATCGACACAGAAGTGGGTGCCGCCAGGAACCCAGTTTGCTTGGGCAGGCCCTATGGAGATTCAGCCTTCAACTGGGTCCAGCACATTCTACCTCAACAACGATCCGTATTTTAAAGCCTTCGGCGAGCCACCGTCGAGGCCAAATTATTCTGGGCTAGCCTTTGACGCCGCCTATCACATTTCCGCGTCAACTGCATCGGTAACTTTCCAACCGAGGCACACCTTCGCCAATACCGATATGGTTTTGGTGGCCTCTTTCAAAGCCTCTGGCACCATCGGTAAGCCTGTTACAATTGCTGGCACGCAAGGTTCTGGCATCAATCAATTTAATTCTATCGGTGCCGCTGGCGCTGGTCCGATGACGATTAAGACCACCGCGCCAACGGGGTCGCTGATCGTGGTTACGATTTTAAGCATCCAAGGCAGTGGCGACATCACGTCGGTCACCGACACCGCTGGGCACACTTATACCAAAGCCGTTTCGGCTCCTGTTAACGCAGGCATGGTTAGCGGTTGGGGGGCTAGCGGTCTTGGTCTTTGGTATTCGTCAAACATTGCGAGCCCACTATTGGGGCCTGCGCAGTTCACCGGCTCGATCTCTGGCACGACGTTGACAGTTACGTCGGTCCAAAGCGGCACGGTTGGTCCTGGCCTAGTGCTGACAGATACGACCGGCAATCTTATTGCTGGCACTCGGATCACTGCGAACGGCACCGGGTCTGGGGGCACTGGCACTTACACTGTCAACACTAGTCAGACATTCGGTAGTGAGTCCATGTCGGGGATTAGCCAGATCCAAGTTAATAGCGCTACTGTGGTCTTTTATGTGTCGCTTGTGCAATCTGTCACTGGTGCCAATGGTGGCCTCGATGCACCCGCGACGCACATTGCTAACACTATAGCGTCACCATCCACCTCACCGTCTGTCGCAACAGGCACGCTGGCGCAGGCTAACGAGATTATTTTCGCTGGATGGATGAGTGACCCAGGAGTGAGCGTTGGCGATAGCAGGACATCAGCGTGGGGTTATACCGAGGCGGCTGGCTTCGCCACAGCGGCACCGTCGCTGTGGACGCCAGCAAACTGGAGTAGCGGGACCAATTATGTTGCTGGAAATGTGGCCTACTCGCACGGCGTTCCTTGGGTAGCGGTTGCTCCCAGCGGCCCCGGTACTACTCCCGTTGATCCAGTTTCAGAGTTAGGTCGCGTTGACGAAAAATACTGGAATATCACGACTGGCCCGGTAACTAATTTTACTCAAGGCGCGCTCTTTTACGGACCGCCATCGGCGCCGTCTGGTGAAACTAAAAGTCCGACTTGCACACTGCAGTTCACATACAATAACACCAACGGTTTTATCATGACGCCGGGACAAGCACCCACGCTATCATCGGTCAATATCCAAGGGCTTGCTCCCAATGGCCAATACAAAGATTGCGCAATGTCTATCAACGGTGTTGGCGTTGCGATCCAGGCAGCTAGCGGCGGCTCCAATCGCGCTCAGTTTGACAATGTTGGGGTGAGCAACTTCTTCGTTAACATGGCGGTAGGACTGCTTTATATTAACAATACCGGCATCAGTGCCGCTGGCTCAGCGCTAGGTGCCGAGAATAGATTTAACACCGTCAGTATTGCGAGCGGATGTTTCGGCGCGATCATCGCCGGAACGCAAACCGATGCAAACATAATGAAGAACGTAGATTTTGATGTGAACAGCGCAATCTTTATGCCGAACGAAGTTGGTCTTTCAATTCATGGCGGCAACATTTCAAAAGAGGGCGTCGGCGGCGACAAAGACGCGCAAAAATTCGCAATGGTGATTGGTACAGGCCCGAATGCCGCTCAATATGATGACATCGGCCTTACGTTCACCGCGACATTGAACACGAATTGCTCGCCTGTCGGCAGCGGCGATTGCGCTTCTGGTCCTGATCCGCTCTTGACTCCAGGGAATACTTGCACCGATCCCGGCACTCCTGCGACCATGGAGTCCATCTATCTGATCCTAAATAACTGCATCCGAAATGAATACAACGCTTGGAGTTTGTACACGCCCGACTTTGGGGTAATCCCCCTGGCGTTGACAGCGTACCAGCAGACAGCTCCAGGGACCGCTGCTGCTAAATTCCGCGTACTCGATGAATGGTGGACCGCGTGGGGCTCGCCGGGAAATGGGGTCGGCGGTCCCGACGCTACGGCGCTCTTAGCTGAGATACAGGCGCAGACGAGGGTTTACGCCACGGTAATATCGCGCGCGTTTTATGGTGCCGGGATTGATGCCACCGATCTCTTTACCGAGACTGCACCAAACCCGTCGATGTTGGCTGACAACGGCTGGGCTTTTGGTGCCAATCAGCCAATGCAGATTAAAAACCTGAAGATCAATGCTGATCCAATGGGCGGTGCAGACGTACCTCCTGGCTATATATTTGGTGTGCAGGGAACCGCAGCACCAAACGGCACTACTACTGCATCTATCTCAGGGACTAACCTCACCGTTACGGGCACCCCTGGCTTTACAATCAACATCGGTGACACCGTCTCTGGTACCGGCGTGACCAAAGGCACTTTCATCTTGTCGCAGACGAGCGGCACGACGGGAGGCAACGGCGTATATAAAATCGATGCTTCGCAGACGGTCGCGTCATCTACGCTCACATTCGCCACGCCTAACGACGGGAACGATGCGCGGTTCTTCGCACAGAACGCTTTCTCTTATATCAAGGTCAATGGCGGCCAAGGCGGCAACATTATTCTCGACAACATCTGCTGTAGTTCTAGATTTGATAACTTACTGGTTGACTTCGTGCCTAGTGTTGCTGCGAACGGAGGTCAATTAGAAATCCGTGGCGGCGCCTTTACAGGTCTTAATCACCGGTTCCCTTCCGATCCCCATGCTAACGTTCCCAATTTCACTGGAGGCTACGGTGCCAGCGGCAGCGCTGGCTTTGGCGCTGGCAAATATGATGTTACGCCATGGCAGGGCAATCCAATGGAGTTTTCTGGAGACAATGATTGGCCGGATCGTACACAAGGTTTCAATGCTGGTCCTTATATAGGTGTCAGACCAGCGCCTTGGACTACTCCCTGTGTGGCACCGTCGCAGCTCGCCAAATTACTCAATCCACCACCAATCACACTTACCTCGCATGGTTGGAGTGTGCCCTACCCGGCTATTTGGTCTGGGCAACAATATAAGGTGTGCGACTGGAATATGACGCCAACTGCGTTCAATGCAGGCACAACATACTCCCAAGGCAATCTCGTTACGCAAAGCAGTGTCACTTATTTTAGTTTGCAAAACAGCAATATTGGTCACACGCCGCCGAATGCAACGTGGTGGCAACCGCTGCACTACGGGTTCGTTAGCAATCACGGCATCGGATTTAGTTACGGCCAAAATATCACGACGACAAGCGCGCCTGGATTGACGTGGCAGATCAAAAATAACAGCCCGTTCGTGCAAACCAATTCAACGAATGGCGTTGGTTTTCTGTTTCCCGGCTTAGGCGTTAACCTCGCTGGAACGCAGGCCGGATGCACCACAGCAGAAAACTTCATTATCACAGAAGCGCACCTTACTTTGCATTATGCTCGTCTATTTCTGGCTGATCATGATGTGGGCGGAAACATCGTACCGAACTTCAGTGGCGCGACGTGCTCGAACAATGTGATCGGCCAAGTGCCGTATGCGTTCCAGAACTTAAATTAGGAGTGCTCGATGGCGCTGCTTTATATCTGGAAGTTTTCCGAAGTGCTGACGCAGAGCGATACGCTGATGGTTGGTAAACCGCCGGGAATTCTTTAACAGACACCGGTTTTCATCCGCGTACAATCGCCGGTCCGTGGGAATGCCGGCAACGCACAACGCGCTTCCGCAAGGCGGTGTTGAAATCGTCCAGTTGATAATTTATTTCGTGACCCCACCCTGTCACGAAACTTAGCCCATGGGACGCCCCCCGCTCAGAAAGAAAGGCGCTTACACGGCGGCCGAACGCCACGAATTGCAAAAAATTGCAGCGCGCAAAGCGGCCGACATTGCGCGACCAACTTTCCGCGACGCTGTGTCGATTGTGCCGGCAGCGCAATTAAGCTTGGGCGGGTTTCCGAAATCGTCGCGCCGGGCAATTGGGAGAGGACTGCCATGTCGAAGCGAGTGGCTCTGCACAGGCGGCACAGCCGGGGTCTTGCGGTTGCTTGTGCTGCACCGTTTTCCACCGTGTTATCATTTACGTTGTTCGCGGCCGTGGCGTCGGCCTTCGCCCAGACCGGCGGAACGGCGGCGCAGGCGACGTCCTGTACCGGAGACAATGGCGGCATTACGCTGCCGTCCGGTTTTTGCGCAACGGTGTTTGCCGACAATCTCGGCCCCGTCCGCCACATGGTCATGGCGCCGAACGGCGCGCTCTATGCCAATACATGGAGCGGCAGCAATACGTGGAGCGGCTACCATAACGCCCCGCCGCCGCACGGCCACTTTCTGATCGCGCTCAAGGACGACAAGGGCAATGGGAAGGCCGATCTTGTCCAGCGTTTCGGCGTGGATGTCGGGCAGGGGTCGGCCGGCGGCACCGGGATCGGCTTCTATAACGGCGCGCTCTACGTCGAACAAGACGATAGAATCATCCGCTATACGCTGCCGGCAGATTCGCTGGTGCCGACAGAGCCGCCGCAGGTCGTCGTCTCTGGCCTGCCGCTCACCGGCGATCATCCGATGCATCCCTTTATCATCGATGCGCAAGGCAAGCTCTACGTCGATGTCGGCTCGGCGACAGATTCCTGCCAGATCAACAACGGGACGCCGAACTCGCCGGGGCATCAGCCCTGCACCGAACTGAAAACCCGCGCCGGTACCTGGCGCTATGATGCCAACAAGACCGACCAGCATTTCTCTCCGGCGGAGCGCTATGTGACCGGCCTGCGCAATGGCGAAGGGTTCGCCTTTGATTCATCCGGGCGGCTGTTCGCCACCCAGCACGGCCGCGATCGGCTCTCGGAGGATCAGCCGGCGGAGGAGCTTGTCCTTGAGCACGAGGGCGCCGATTTTGGTTGGCCGGAATGCTATTATGATCGCTTTCAGAACAAACTGGTGCTGGCGCCCGAATATGGCGGCGACGGCGGCAACGCCGTCGGCGTCTGCGCCGAAAAGACTGCGCCCGTCGCTGCCTTTCCCGCGCATTGGGCGCCGAACGATCTCCTGATCTATAGCGGCACCGCATTCCCGACCGCTTATCAGGGCGGCGCCTTCATCGCCTTCCACGGCTCATCGCACCGCGAGCACGGCGGCTACAACGTGGTGTTCCAGTCGCTCAAAGACGGCGAGGCGGCAGGCGATTTCGTGGTCTTCGCCGACGGTTTTGCTGGCCTGATCAAAGAGCCGGGCCAGGCCGCGTTCCGGCCGACCGGCCTCGCCCAGGGGTCGGACGGCGCGCTCTATGTTTCGGACGACCTGCATGGGCGGATCTGGCGCGTGACGTATCAGGGCCGCAAAAAGGCGGCGCGCCAGTGATGGACTCAGACGTCAGCGCCGTCGCTGCGTACGTGTGGGCGATCGGCCACACGGTGCACCGAGTTCACGTGAAGGTCACGCTCGCCGGATCATCAGCTATCTGCTCTCGCCGTTGGCGAGGTATACCCACGACAGTCTGCGCGAACGCTGACCCAGCGAAGGACACCGGCCGCTGAGGATTTTACCTGGAACGCGCTGATGGATTGACCGCCTGCGCACAAAACGGACATCCCCATCGAACGAGCTGATCGCAGAAGTCTGCGTTTGCCGGGAACATTAGCGGTTTCAGAGTGAGCGTTGATCGTTCAAAGGAAGCGCAGGAGATTTCATCTGCCACCAGAAGTCCCACGCTCTATCATCACGGATCTCTTTAAGTCCTATCTGAAGTTTTTCATAGCCCCAAGCTGGCTCCGGCCGATAGGTCCCGAAAAGTCGGTCCCACACGGTGAATAGGTTACCGTAATTGCTGTCTGTTTCGGGCTGATGCGATGAGTGATGAAGACTGTGCATGTTTGGCGTCACCAAAACCCAACGCACAATTCGATCCAAGGATTGCGGCAGGCGGATATTTGCGTGTGAAAAGAGATCTACACCTGCCTCCAGCGCCTCATAAATAATCACAACCCAATAGGTCAGCCCGAACAGAATCGTAACAGCGGCCAAGATCACCACCATTATCATTAATTCCAATGGGTGATGCCGCTGGCTGGTCGACGCATCAAGATGCGTGTCCAGGTGGTGTACGCGGTGGAGCCGCCACAACCATGCAGTTTTGTGTTCCATTACGTGAAAGAGATAAACGGTGAGGCTATACATAACCAATGTAGTGCAAATGCAGGCCCAGAGTGGAATCTCAATTTCATTGAGAAGTCCAATGCCCATTCGGCTCGCCCATTCCGCGGCGGAAACAGTCGAAACCGGTATAATAGCCGCCAGTCCCGCGCTTATCACGCCAAGGCCGAAGTTCGTCGGCCAACGATTGCTTCGGTTTGGTCGTTGTCGAAAAGCTGGGACCAACGTTTCAAGGCTGAAAAGAAACGCCACGAACAACCAAAAAGCGACGACCCAAGCCACATTAGCGGCAAGGCCAAACCAACTAACGTATTGGTGCGCCCATTCTGCGATCATGTCTTAAGCATACCTTATGGTCGCGCCAATCAGTTGTTGCTAGAAAAACACATGTCCAGAAAATCTTAAGCTGATCAATTTGGTGCTCATTTGGCTTGTTGCGTTCCAGACACGCGAATGACATCGTCGTAGGTGGCACTATCACCTAAACTTTGGGGGATTCGGAGATGCACGCCACAAAAGTGAATCTATTCGCGCCGGTAGCAGCGCTGATTATCGCGGCTGTTTCGATCGAACCCGCATTTGCAGGCATTACGCCCAGTGTTCCAGCTCCTATCATTGGCGCTGGATTACCCGTTCTGGCGGTTCTGGGTGGCGGATTCTGGCTGATTAAGAAGCTTCGCGAACGTCGTTAGCGCGATCGACGCGTCGCGTGATGACGACCAGCTGATACCCAGGACATCGGACCAGCTCGATGGTTCCGATTGCAAAACGGCGTGGCGGGGGCCATGAGCCGAGACCATTTCTTTTGCGCTTTGTTAATTTTGGCGGCGGCTAACGGACTCGCAAGTCCGGTGGTGAGCGCTGCTGCTACTGAGGGCTGGCTCGACGCCTTGCGAGGCACGTTTGGTGTCAGCGCGATGGTTCCGATCGCCTGTTTTGCAGCCTCGCGGATGCTGTACCGCAGCAGACTTGAGGAGGTCATCACAATTCCCGATGCGATGATCGGATTAGTAGTCCTTTTGATGACGATCGTTCCCGCCGCAAAATTTGGCTGGCTGGCGCTGACTGTGCTCAGCTTGTACATGCTTTGCGTTGCCCCTGCGCGATCACCCCGGCGGCGAGGCGCATTAGTCGCGCTAGCCGTCACTGGCCCGACCTTATGGGGTCCCGCACTTATGCAGGTCTTCGGACCACCAATTTTGAAAGCAGATGCAATCCTCGTCTCGACTTTGATTGGAACCGATCGAGTTGGTAACGTTTTTTCGGGTACAATCGGAAGCGACGGCTCGCCCACGCATTTTGCAATTTACCCAGCGTGTTCTTCTCTGCACGGGATGTCGGTCGCTATTCTGACATGGATCACTATCAGTAATACATTTGGACTTGCTTGGTCTGCGAGATACGTTACTTGTTGCCTGCTCGCGGTTGTCTCGGTGCTCGCTGTAAACGTGTCACGGCTAAGTCTTATTGGACTGTTCCCCGTTTACTACCCTGAGATCCATGGGTCACCGGGCTCCGACATTGCTGCGTGGCTCTCCCTCACTCTGATCGTCGCAATCTCCCTGCTGGGGGTAGGCCGTGAAGCACTACGGGCCTAAGTTCTTATTGGCAGCCGCATTGACGCTGACACTTGGCCTAAAGCTCCTCGACCACAACTACAGGGGGTCCGCACCAGCTGGCCCAGCAACGGAGGAAGTCCTAGTCTCGTTTCTGCTACAGCACGGCTTTGAATCACGTCTCGAGGAAAAATCCGATCGGATTTTGGTTCACGTGAACGCTGGAAAATGTCGCTTCCTGATAACCGAGGTAGCACCGCAGGGTTGGGACCGCAGCAGCCTCGAGGTGCTGGCGAGCCGGGTGGGTCGCTTGAGCTACGTGTTCGACGGTGCAGTTCACGAGCATGAGCCATTCCTTGTGCCCATGATAGATAGCTATTGGACGCTGGTGCGCATCAAACTTGGCTTGAGCCCGAACTATCATCCGGTGCTTGCGGTCGTCGCTTCCGACGACTGCTCGATCAACGCATTACCTTGGAGGGAACTCGGCACGTACGACGACATGCTGGCCGGCTTCAATGCCCCGCTGAGTTGAAACGGTCGCATCATCGCAAAGGCTCGGCTCTAACTCCAAATTGCGTTTGCTGCTGAGCGCCGTCCCAGTGCTTCCTTCCAAGTTGTTGCTGGAAACACACAATCCATAAATTTTAGGTGGATGGGCCCAGCATCCCGCATTTGCCGCATTGCTTCTTAGACCCGAAAATGAAATCGTTGTCATGCTAGGAACTATGGGGGAATGGGAGATGTCTACAACCAGGCTAAATATCATCGTGCCAGTGCTTGGCGTCTTGATTGCATTGATCGAGCCCGCGCTCGCAGGGGCTCCAATTGCAACTCCGGCCCCTATCATTGGCGCCGGATTACCCGCTCTGGCAATTCTGGGCGGTGGATACTGGCTGATTAAGAAGCTCAGGCGTCGTTGAGTACTTCGACAGACCAGGGCGGCGGGGAAGCAACGCTATGCTGCCCACTCAAATCCCTGCCGCATTCGTCGGTAGGTAAGCCAGTCGCCATCGTCGGCAACGGGTAGGTCTTGCTTGGCACCCGTCGCAAACTGGCTCGCTGCGGTCGAACGCGACGGCACGATTTCGTAGATCGTCTTGCAGGTCGGGCAGGAATAGAGAAAGCCGGTGAATACTAATAGCTCTCCCGGCCTAGACCATGTGGGCGCGCTGTTTAACCAGTACCTCGCTGCCGATTTGGCAGTCGAACAGGGAGCTCCGATCTCGAACGCGCTCTCGCAGTTCGTCGCAAACTAGCAACAATTCTTGGCTCAGCCCCACCACGGATGAGTTCATGGAGTGGAAAGGGGGTTCGCCGCCCGGCCAAAAAAATTTTGGTGTGAACCCCGGAGGGCTTTTGAATGCGTTTTCATTTTCAGATTTGGGGGGTACACCCGTCGGCTATGCTAATTTCCGAAGGGGGGCCCCAAGCCGAAAATTGCTTTTGTTTTTGATGTGGTTTGCCCAACGCGCCAATGACCTTGACGATGATTTCAAAAACGCCACACGTGGCGTTTTTAGCCTGAGACACGCAATCGGGGCTTTTGTCGCTTCTGTCGCTTTTGTCGCTAGTCCAATTGACCGCGCTAAAGCCTCACTGTGCCGTAGGCGGGCGGAAAATGGCTCGCCCGCTCTCGATCTCCTCAAGCGTTGCACCGATGTGTTCGACGAACTCGCGGAGTTCGGCGTAACGGTCCGGGGCGGGGACGCACAGCTGGAACGTTCGGTTTTTGACCGCCGCCAGCGCAAAAAACAACAGCGTTATGTCGGCATCGTCCAACGTGTCGAGCGCGCGGTCGAGCTCGGCCAGGTCCTCCTCCACCGTAGACCGCGACAAGGCCGCCAGCCGCAGCAGCGTGTCGTAACTCGCGCTCATGACCTAGCCTCCACGCGAAGCTTGCCACCGCAACCAATGGTAAGCAAAAGCGCGCGCCGGCGCGCAGAGTGGGCGAATGGCTTGTAAACTACTCCCCCAGACCTCCAGATGTCGGAGTATCTGTTCGGTTGTAGCCTTGGGGTGATGCCTCTTGATCTCCGCTACTAGACGTTCTTGCTCGTCCGATAGCGTTGGTAACGGCTGTTTGTCGGGCTTGTTCTTTAGCGGCTCGGCGTTCTGCCTCAAGTTGCCGCCCAGCACGACGCCGATCGGCTGTGGAATTTCGTCACCGGGCTTCGCCCAGCCTCTGTTGATGAGCTTCATCGTTTGCGTCCTTGTCTCTGCTTCGCGGTGGTCTGGGTTGGTTTTCCCGCCCCAGTGTGACCTTCGGACGAGCCGAATAGACTATTCCACCCCCCAGCTCTCCAGATCCTTGATGATCTGTTCGGTAGTAGCCTTGGGGTGATGGCGCTTGATCTCCGCGACTGGCCGTTCTTGCTCGTCCGATAGCGGCTTGAACGGCTGTTCTGCGGGCTTGGGCGGCGATGGCTGGTTCGGCTTGAGCAATGTCTTGGCCCAATGCGGCGAGTAGCTCTGCGGTCCTTCGCTGTAGAACGGGTCGTCGGCGGCGTAGTCCCTGAAGGTGATCTTGGGATGCTTGTCTTTAGACATGGAAAACCCTCCATCGGTTTGAGACGAGGAGGGCGGACTCTCATGCGACCCGTTCGTTGCCGAAGTGGCCGCATCTCCCTTGCGGGAAACCACCTTGCCGGGTCCGGCAGGTTGGTGAGGGCGTCAGCGCCCCACTCTTGATGCAGAAACAACAATGACAGACCGGCACTACCAAGTCGAGCGCGACATCACTTGTGCTTCACGCGGCGGCGCCGACGAAAGGGCGGGCGATCCGCTGCACGGTTGACGCATCGACGCCAAAGCGAACAGCGATCTTGCGAACGCTGTCGCCGGTAGATGTGCGGGCTTTCAGAGCCGCACTGATGCGCTGCTCGACATCGGCCGCTAGGCGAGGCCGACCGAGCGTTTTGCCTTCACTGACGGCTCTGCGCAGCCCAGCGCGGACACGCTCTGCAATGATCGCGCGCTCAAACTCGGCGAACACGCCCATCATCTGAAACATGGCCTTGCCGCCCGGCGTCGTGGTGTCCAAGCCTTGCTGGTGCAGGAACAGGTCGATGTGAAGGGCGTGCAGCTCGGATAGGAAGCCAACGAGATCCTGCAGGCTGCGGCCAAGCCGATCCACCGACCAGGCCATCACCATGTCGAACTTGCGTTGAGCGGCATCGCGCAGCAGTCGATCAAACTCGGGCCGCCCATTCCGGCCCTTGGCGCCACTGATGCCGTGATCCCTGTAGACGCGGACGATCTCGCAGCCGATGCGGCTGGCCACCTCTCGCAGCTCTCGCTCCTGGTTGGCCGTGGTCTGGTCGATGGTGGAAACCCGCAGGTAGAGGACGGCACGTTTCATTAGACCCCCGCTAATTGACGCCCACTACCATAGCACAGGCCGTAAGGAAAAACAGTAGTTTTTACGCACGCATTCACAGCGCTCAGAACATGCTGATTTCACTGGAGTCGCAAAGCCGATTCTGTGAGGGGTTTTTCCGTACAGCGGCCACCGCAACAATCGGCCGATGTCCAACACCGCCATGTTCAGTGTGCTGATCCGGCTGGGCGTCAAGGTCACCGTACATGGATTCCGCTCAACCTTCCGCGATTGGGCTGGCGATAAGACACCATTTCCCCGCGACGTGATCGAAATGGCGCTGGCGCATGCCGTCGGTGATGCCACTGAAAGAGCCTATCGGCGAGGTCTCGCAGTGGAGCAACGGCGTGAACTGATGAACGCATGGGCGGCTTACTGCGAGCGGCCGCCGCAGACTGACAATGTCATCCAAATGGACGAAGCGGCGAGGGCGTTGCCATGAAAGCTGCTGCTCATTGCTTGGATGCCCGCGACCGCCGCCCTGCTGTGGTGGCCGACGCATCAACCCGGCTTTGAAGCCCGGTGGGTGGCAATGCCGCCAAGCCTCAACCACGAAACCTACCGCGCCGCCCGCAAGGCTGCGGCGCGGCCGTCGTATTGTATGTGGAGCGGTCCCGACACGGCATGTCGGGTTGAGTTAGTGTTGAAGTCAGTGTGTGGGCTGGGGGCTGGGAGAAATCCCGGCCCCATTTTTATTCCTTCCGCAATAGCTCCGGCGACTTCGCCGCGTCGCAACCGCAAGCAGTTTGGCCGAACCCTCTCGGACGAATCGGATTCCAGTCAAGGTTTTCAACAATCGTTCTCTGGATTAACTACTTGATTCCTATCGATGATACGCTGCTTGTTATTGGTGTTGCTGGGAAGCCACAGACTTTCAGCGCACAGAATTATAGGATCTGCTGATTACAGGGGGTGCCAGAGGTTCAGACGGAGAGTGAAAAATGGAACAGCTTGTTCCCCTTTTCGTTTTGTTCGCTCTCGGCTTTGGCGTTGGATACAGCGTTCGTGATTGGATGCATCGGGTGCGCCGCCGTCGCTACAGTGGTACGCATCAGGCATACAAAAATATCGCGGCCACCACCAAAGCAAGGACGTAAAACGCAAAAGCTTTCGAGCTTAACATTCCCGATCCAATCTTTGAGGTCGGACATAATGCCCCGCAAGCGCGGCATTGCAGGACGCTCTCAACGTCCGCGTGACAACGTGTGCAAATCAGGCGATGACGCGGAGCTGCTGCGGCGGCTAGAGCGGGTGCCCCACGGACCACGGTAACAGCGGAATTAGTTCGGGTTTTGGATGAGTCAATATAACGGATCCTCCGGGGCTGCTCGTCCGAAAAAAATTTTGATTTTGCCAGCGGGTTAATCGAGCCGTCAGCAGCACCGCTTCCGGAGCGCCACGGGCGACCTGGGATGCCGTCAGCGACACCGCTTCCGGAGCGCCACGGGCGACCTGGGATGCCGTCAGCGACACCGCTTCCGGAGCGCAACGGGCGACCTGGGAGGGCATGATCTTCGTATTCAGCCACCTTGCGCATAACGAACGCACATACAATAACGACATTGAGAGTGGTTTTCAGGCGATGACGCGGAGCTACTGCGGCGGCTAGAGCGGGCGCCCCACCGACCACAGGAATGCGGCCTCGATTTCTTGCTTGCTGACTTATCGTCCCGTGCATTCCGCCCCCCATTCCCCATAACATGGGGCTCCATGGCTGAAATCCGGCGGATGTGCTCCCTGTGAATTTCTTGGAGTTATTTCCTCGTTGCGTTGCCTTTTAGCCACGCCAGCCAAACACGACGGCAAAGAATGTGTTGTCCAGCCGGTTTCATTCGTCAGGATCGCCCTAAGAGCCGCGTGTGCATAGCGATTGGGTGGTAGCCTGACGCCCGCCGCTTCCCGGCGCCCTGGTCTGTCGAGCCGCAGCTGAACTACTACGTCGTGCGCGACGCTAACAGACAGCAACTCGCTTACGTTTATTACGAGAACGAACCGGGTCGGCGATCAGCGGCCAAGTTGCTCACCAAAGACGAGGCGCGACGGATCGCGGCGAACATCGCCAAGCTGCCAGAGCTGTTGCGGAGGGCCTGACTGGATTCCAGCGAGCTTAGGGGCTATCTACGCCGCTGCGACACGGAAATGCCCATGAGGACCATTGTAAAAGCTGCCATCGCGGCCGGCTTTTTCTGCTGGGCCTTTTTTGCAACCGGCCCATTGATGGCTCAGGGTCCTTACTGCTATTTCGACCCTAATTATAACAGTACTGTTTGCATCCCGAATCACATCTACTACACCCCGAAGCGGTATTTTCCTTTTTATGGACCCGCCTATTTGGCGATCCAACTTGCTATCCGCAGTATGGAATGTGTTGTCCCGCTGGTTTCCTTCTTCAGATCGTCCTTCAGAACCGCATATGCAGAGCGATTGGCTGGTAGCCTGACGCCCGCCGCTTCCCGCCGCCCTGGTCTGTCGAGGAATTGGGCCCGCTTGAAAACGGTCCGGTAACCTTTGCTCGGGCAACCTAGTGACATTGGTTCAAGAGGAAGATGCCGATGACACTGGTACTCGTGATGGCTCTCAATATTTCAGTCGCGCTCGGGCTCGGCTTTGT
>Ga0306923_10001239_pt1 | contig 22343 bp, 16 predicted proteins | sample sta12Can44000108_FD_203841 | JGI IMG/M metagenome (GOLD analysis project Ga0306923, IMG submission 203841) | Lab enrichment of tropical soil microbial communities from Luquillo Experimental Forest, Puerto Rico - statanox.12C.anox.44.000.108 (v2)... | ecosystem: Environmental > Terrestrial >... | reverse complement strand
GCTCGTGCCTTGCAGAATCTCTTGGTCTGTTTCTTCGGTGGGGATGATGACCGGGAGAAAATCCGTCATGCCGTTATCGTGATAGAACTGCTGCAGATTCTTGGCCGTGTCGGGCCCATACGTTTCGGGTCCGATAGAAACTTGAACCACTCCCGTTTTCTTCTCCTCACTGGAGAGCGGGATCGTCAACGCATCGACGATCTCTTTCATCATTGGCTTGTCGCTCACCGGATCGTTGCCCTCGACGTACGCGTGCAGTTGCTCGGGGGTTTTCGCGGCAACGGGATGCGGTGTAAACGTGATGCGCAGCTTCGGCATCCCCCGCTTGGCCACGTTCAGGATGGCCAGCTCCTTGAACGCCTGCGTCACCATGGGCGTCGCGGGGATCCCCATCTTCTCAACCGTTATGCAGTGACCGACGGTCGCTGGCGTGCACGTGCTTCAATGGCCGATAGCCATGATGGCCGCATGGCCTTTCTCCTTGATCTCCTTCCAGAGCGCAGGATCATCTTCCATATAGGGCCCGGCTTTTCGCCGAAACACGGTGTTCACCGTCGGCATGTTCTGCTTGAACCATAGTTGGATTTGCTGGAGCAGGTATCCTCCGCCGTCGAACCCCGTATCGACGAGCCACACGGTTTTGCCGTCCAGGCTATCGAGACGCGGCGCCATCGGAAACAATTGAACAGCAGGAGGCGTACCTTTGGGATTGAGGCCCTCCACTTTGCCTAGCGAGCTCGAGGCCTTCGCTGGTTTCGCTTTCCCCTCGCGTGTGGATTCTTGGGCTTCTGCTGAAACACCTGCCAGCAACGCCGGAGACATTCCCAAGAGAGACAGCATTCTTCGCCGATTCATCGGCCCACCTCCAATTGTGCGCGCCATTGTACACCCCTCTGGCCCAGCTGCCTCTCCTCTCCACGCTCTGAGCCGAGCGGCCGGACGGTTCTCTTTGGCCCTCCTTTTGCGGCCCCGCAGGAGGCCAGGACTCTTTTCTCCGCCCTGTTTCTACTCCCGTTCCGCCCGATGACGGCAAACGCACGATACGCGTTGTCGTCAATGCAATTAAAATGAAATATGCCCAGTTTGGGAGGGGACATGAGCGCTCGGCTGTGCCGGATTCTAAGGGTAGGCTCTATTCTGTGCTTCGCCTGTCTGTTGTGTGAACCCCCGGGGCTCGGCCAATCCGAGGAAGGTCCGCCCGGTAGGCCGGCAGCGCAGGACGCGAATGCCCAGACCGCCTCTTCTGTTCCCGACGATCAAGAGGCCAATAAGTGCAAGACCCTTGCTGTGCCGTCGGGCGGCTCTGCGAGTGACTGGACCGGTTGGGGTTTCAACCCAGCAAACTGGAGATATCAGCCCAATCCAGGTGTCGGCCTCTCCGCCACCGATGTGCCGCATCTCAAGCTGAAATGGGCCTTCGGGATTCCCAATGTCCACTCGGTGCGCTCACAACCCATCATCTCGGAAAGCCGGGTTTTCGTCGGCGGGCTGGACGGCACCGTGTACGCCCTTGACGCGAATTCCGGCTGTACTATTTGGGCGAGCAAAGGCAAGCCGGTGCGCTCGGGCCTGCTAGAAGGCCGCGCAGGTTTAAAGGACGCAATTTTCTATGGCGATACATCCGGCGGCGTCGATGCGCTCGACGCTGACTCCGGGGCGTTCCTATGGCGCACAGCAGCCGATCCCCATCCCGCAGCCACAATCACGGGCACTCCGAACCTTTTTGAAGGACGCTTGTATGTTCCTCTCTCTTCGAGTGAGGAGCAGTCCCGACGCCGTCCCGAGTACGAATGCTGCACCTTCCGCGGCAGCGTAGTGGCGATCGACGCGGCCAATGGAAAGGTTCTTTGGCAGACCTACATGGCTTCAGAAACGCCCTCGCCACACGGCAAGACTCTCGAAGGAAAGACGATTATGGGACCTTCGGGCATGGCGATCTGGTCATCGCCGACAATCGATGCGGAGAGAGGCCGCATTTACGTGGGAACGGGCGACAACTACTCTGAACCCGACACGCCAACGAGCGATGCCGTGGTCGCGCTCGATCTCAGAACCGGCGGGATCCTTTGGTCGGCGCAATTTGATAAAGAGGACATTTACAAGATCGAATGTGGCGATCGGCCGGCCGCGGGCTGCTCGCCTCCGACCGTGCCTGAATTCGATTTGGGCGCCTCGCCGATTCTCATCTCACTGCCGCATGGCAAACGGGTTCTGCTGCTCGGGCAAAAGTCCGGCATGGTTTACGCCGTTGATCCCGACGCAAAGGGAAAATTGCTTTGGCACGCGCGAGCCGGCGCAGGAGGCCTGCTCGGGGGCGTTCAATGGGGAATGGCTACCGATGGCAATGCGCTGTTCGTAGCGGTCTCCGATCTCGCATTCCAAGGACGGGGGCCCGATCCTGGCAAAGGCGGCGGTATCTTTGCGTATCGAATTTCCGATGGAAAACTTCTCTGGCACACGCCGCCACCTGGCTGCGGCGACCGCCGTCCCTGCAGCCCCGCGCAGTCGCAGGCCATCACGGCGATTCCCGGTGCCGTCTTTTCCGGCTCGATCGACGGCCATCTGCGCGCCTACGCTTCCAATGATGGCAAGATCGTCTGGGACTTCGACACCAGTCAGACATTTAATTCCGTCGATAATGTGCCCGCCAAAGGCGGCTCACTTGACGTCGGCGGCCCGGTCATCGCCGGCGGAATGATCGCGGTGGTCTCCGGTTATCCCGGTTTCGGGGCCATGCCTGGCAATGCCCTCCTCCTCTTTTCCAAGCAGTAGGAGGACAGCGGTCGTGATTGCCAGGTTGGTACCGGCTCTGCGGGTCGCCTGCCGGCGACGGTCTCTCGTCTTCTTCAACGGTTCGTTTCGGCGCAGTCGGTCGAACAGGGAGCGGATGGGGGGACCGCGCATCGCTGCTCGGCACTTAATCGCCCCAAAGATATGGCAGCAACTGTCAGGTTAAGATAATATGAGAGTTAGTTTCTGGAGATTGCGTTGAGCCTAAGTCAAATCCAGGGAACTACAAGCGGGTTTAAGACGCTCGTTCGTGTTCGGCCACGCGGCTTTTGTGCCGGCGTCGTGCGCGCGGTCGATATCGTCGAACTGGCGCTCGAAGCCTACGGCAACCCGGTTTATGTCCACCACGAAATCGTGCACAACCGCTACGTGGTGGATCAGTTGCGCCGCCGCGGCGCGATCTTCGTCGAAACCATCGCGGAGGTGCCGGTCGGCGCTGTGCTTGTTTTCAGCGCTCATGGCGTGCCGCCGCGCGTTCGCGCCGAAGCGAAGGAGCGTGAACTGAAAGTGATCGATGCAACTTGCCCGCTGGTCACCAAGGTTCACCTGGAGGCGCTGAAATTCGCGCGTGAGGGCCGGACCTTAATCCTGATCGGCCACCGCGATCACCAGGAGATTGTGGGCACTTCCGGGGAAGCTCCGGAACAGACGGTGGTAGTTGGAAGTGTCGACGAAGTGGACCAATTGCAGGTACCCAACCCCGAGCGCCTTGCGTTTCTCACCCAGACGACGCTTTCGCTCTACGACACGCAAGAAATTGTCGCTCGACTTCGCGAGCGCTTTCCCTTGATCGTCGGCCCGGCATCGGATGACATCTGTTACGCGACCCAGAATCGCCAGGAGGCTGTCGAGGCGCTGGCCCGCGAAGTGGAATTGATTCTCGTGGTCGGCTCGGCAAACAGCTCGAACTCGAATCGACTTGTCGAAGTGGCACAGCGCGTAGGCGTGGTTGCACGCTTGATCGAAGACGCCAACGATATTGACGAGTCCTCGCTCGAAGGCGTGAAATCGATCGGCCTCACGGCGGGCGCGTCGGCTCCCGAAGTGCTGGTCGAACAGGTGAGCCAGCGCCTCTCGGCGTTCGGATTCACGAATCATCGTGATCTGGAATTAATCCGCGAGGATGTGCGGTTCACGCTTCCCGCCGAGTTAGCGGCCCGGCTCGGTCGGGTCACAAACTAGAGTTCAGCGACCCTGCCTGCGGGGTCTCCGGCACGTCGACCTGCCCGCCGCGGCCTCGGCGAAGGCGGTTTTTCCGTGCTGGGGTGGTGAGCCCTGGGGCACCAATTCAACTGCAAGGAGAGCGCGAGTGGCGGTCAGAATCGTCCGCCAGCCGAACAAGATTGCCCTCTTGGGCTCACCTACCAGTGCGGCGGCCGCGTCTCTCGGTCACGAAGGCGCCCCCGCCGCGCTGCGCACCGCAGGGCTCATCGATCGACTGCAGTCGGTCGGCTATGAAGTCACCGACCTCGGCGATGATCCGCAGCAGTTGTATCAGCCGGATGAGGAGAGCCCACGCGCCCGCAACATTCCGAGGGTGATCCAGGCGCTGGAGGCACTGAAGCCGCGCGTCGAGCAAGCCGTCAAATCCGGTGCCCTTCCGTTGATTCTTAGCGGCGACTGTTCGGTCGTACTGGCGACGATCGCCGGCGTGCGCCGCTATTTTCGTAATGTTGGCTTGATTTACATGGACCGCGACGCGGACCTCAATACCCCGGCGACCACGCCATCCGGCTCGGTCGATGCAATGGTCGTCTCCCACGTGGCCGGCCGAGGCGCGGCGGAACTCGTGCGGTTCTGGAGTGAGCCGCCGCTCGTCCGCGACCCAGACCTGGCCCTTTTCGGCGCTGCTCGGCTCGATCCCGCTGAAGAGGAAACGCTGAGGCGCTCGCCGCTGCGGCGTTATTTGGCGGCGGATGTCCAGCGCATGGGCGCCGGTGCCGCTGCACAAGCCGCGATCGACAGCATTCATGCCGGCGCGCACGAGTTCGTGTTGCATTTCGACGTCGACACGATTGCAGATTTTCAGGCCACCAACTACCCAGGGGAAGGCGGTCTCTCTCTGTACGAGGTCCACGACGCCCTCATCACCTTTGCGAAGCAAAGGCATCTGGCTGCGATGGATGTTTCCGCTTACAATCCCACAAAAGATGCAGACGGCTCGGCCGCACGAGTCATCGTTGATTTGTTGGCAGACGTTTTCAAAGAGCGGCTAAAGGCGCTGCCTGAGGGCGTGCCGCTGACCGTTCAGGTGCCGGCAGCAGCTTCCGAAGTACGCGCCCAGGGCGCGGGCACGCCGGCTGCTCCGGCAGCGGGCCAGGGTTGGTCGTCAGATTCTCCCGATCAAACAAGCGCACCTTGCCGCACGCCGGGCGAAAGTAGCGCTGACGAGTCTTCGCAAGCTGCGGACGAACCAGGTGAATCGCACGGCGAATAGAGGCCCCCTAATTCCGTGCCAAAATTAGTCACGGCCTTGAACACCCAGCCCGAAATCATCATCTTTGACATCGACGGTGTCCTCGTCGATGTGCGCGCCTCGTTTCACAAGACTGTGCTCGAAACGGTTCGATTTTTCACACAGCAGCGCGTCACTGGCAAGCAGTTCCAGATCTGGAAACGCAAGCCGGGATTCAACGACGACTGGAAGCTTTCAACGGCATGGGTGCAGTCGCTTGGGGCAAGAAAAAACTATGACGAAGTGAAGAACAAGTTCGTCGAGCTGTATTGGGGCAAAAACGGCAAGCGCGGGAATGTCGCGGGTGAGAAATGGCTCTTGCCACGGCAAAATCTGCGCCGACTCGCTGAGCGCGCAGAACTCGCCCTTTTCACTGGCAGGGTGAGGCAAGAAACCGACTACACACTCGACCGATGCCGTGTCCGTGAATTTTTCCATCACATTGTGACCGTAGAAGATGTCTCCCGGCCGAAACCAGATCCCGAGGGCTTGCTCAAAATTCTGGGTGGCCGGTCGTCCGAAAAAGCGATCTACGTGGGGGACAACGTGGACGACGCCGCCGCAGCGCAAGCCGCCAACATCCCCTTCCTAGCGGTTCTCAAGCGCAACAGCGAGGCCCGACGGACTCGCGGTCCCCAGCTCGTACAGTCTGGCGCAATCGCTCTGCTAGACAATGTTCAGGAATTGGAAGGCTGGCTCCTGGCAGATTCAGCAAGAAATCAGGGGCCGAGACCCTTCCAGCGCCACGCACCCTAACTCCTTTAGTTACTGCCGAGCAGGACACTCGTACCATTGCCGACTGCGGGGCGAACGTCCATATTGCGGTAGGACCGGCGGCCATCCGCCGCGACATATATGCCGGACAATCCCAATACGAGGGCCGCAGCAGCGCGGGGCTTCGTTCGTAGCCTAAACATTCTACTGAAGTTCGCCCGCATGTATGATTTTGGCCATCCGCGGACAGCCAAGCAGTACGAGACGGCTTGGGCTGAGCTCAAGACCGCCCTGGGCTCAGATGATGAGGCAGGCCTGTTGCTGGCCGTCTCGTCAGACAACCTCCTTCTTGATGGCACCCCGCTTGAATCGGCCGCGGCGGAGAAGAGCTTCGCGCGCATGCTCTCGGCGGCCGGCATCGCTAGTATTCACTTCTCACCGAAGATCACACAACAAAGCCTGGCGCGCTTCGTTCGAGGTTTCCCCACAGGTTCGACAGCCAAGCCGGTACAACTCGCCGAGCAGCTGAAAGCGGCATTGCAGGGCGATCCGCATATCCATGTCAATGAAGTCTGCTTTGTTCCGGCCGATTCGGCGGTTGCGAAAACAACGGTAGCGGCAACTTTGGCTGCCAAAACGCTCGGAATGAGCTCTGAGCAAACCGACGAGCTGCTCAATGATCCTGAAAAATTGCTTCAGCTGCTGGTGGCCGCCGACGGTGCGAGGAGTAGCTCCGGGTCGGATCGTGGCACGGGCCATGGTTTGGGAGAAGGATCGAGCCTGCTGGGCGGAGACGTTTCCCAAATCCTCCCGGCCATAGGCGGGGCCGATCGAACCGCCGCTCATTCGAGGGAAGACTTTAACTCTGGCACGAAATCGGGAAGCAGTGCCGCTGGCGCCGCGGGAGTCGAAGGGCCTATCGGGCAGGTTCACAGAGACGATGGCCCTGCGGATAGGTGGAATATCGTCGGGGGCAATGGCGGCGGCACGCCGATTGATCCGAACGTCGGCGGTTTTTGGTTTTCGAGACAGGGGTCCGGCGAGGGGGCCGTTGAGGGTGCTGTCTCTGTCGCGGGAAGCCGAACTCCTGGTGAAAATTCAGGCTGGAACATCGTCGGTGGAAATGGGCCAGGCAAGGCCATTGATCCCAACGCGGGCGGTTTCTGGTTCACCAAAGACGGTGCCGGATTTTCAGAGGTAAGGGTAACACCGGTTGGCGCGGCGGCCCCTCCAGCCGGCATTGCCGGCGGGCCCGCCACTGGAAGCGGCGCAACTGGCGCGGCAAGCAGCACCGCGCAGAGCGGCAAAATTCGCGGCCGCGCCGGATCAGGGACAGGCCCACTGTCCCGATGGACGAACGCCTCGGCTGGCATTCGCACGGCGCGCGCGGAGCGCGGCGGCGCTGGCGCGATGACGGTCGAAACCGGGCTGATGACCCTGCAAGAGAGCGAGTTGCAGGGGATCATGCAGGTGCTCGCACAGATCGCGAGGACCAGCGAAGCATCGAAAGAGACGCTGGATGCGAACTCATTTCAGTCGCGGCTTTCAACCCTGCCACGGCGTGCACGCTTTACCGTCAGCCAAGCGCTTGCGGCGCTCGCGGCGCAAACGCCAACCGGCGCGTCGGACAAGCCAACTCTGCTGAAACTGGCAGAGCATATTGCGATTCGCTTCGCACTCGAAAGCTACGAACGCGGCGATGTTGAGGTCAACAACGTCCGGCAGATGCTGTGCGATCTGAGCGCCGAACTCGACGGGCTTCGAAAAATTTTGGGCGTCTACGAAGAAACGATGGAGGAAGCGGGAATTGCGGTTTCCTCGCCCGCCGAGATACTGGCGCAGGAGTTCTGGGGCCAGATGAGCGAGGAAAGGAGGAAGGAGGTAATCGAGTCGCCGCGAGCATGGTGCGTTCCCCCGGTTAGGCTGCGCGAACATATCGAGTCGCTGATTGCGAGCGGTGAGACGACTGCTATTGAAATGGTCTTATCGAACTACGCCAGTTGCATTCAGAGCAGCGAAACAGAAGCGAGAAGACAAACAGCGCTGGGCTTGGCCGACTTGGCGCAGCTGTTCGCGAAGGGCCAGGAGAATCTTCTTGCCAACACCATCCACCTAGTAGGGACGCAATTGACCCAGGAGAAGGAGACTCAGCTGCAAAGCCTTCTGGGCGCGGCATTTGTTCGCCTTTCCCAAGAGGCTGCTAAGAATCGGTCGTATGCCGGATTGCAAAAGTCAGTCGAGCTACTCGATCAAATCGAAGCCCGACTCCCCGGCACAGGCAAGAGTTTGCGACCAAGAATTAGCATCGAGAACAGGCTGCCGGAGTTTATCGATGAGGCGCTGAAGGCTGGTAGTTTCCCAACGGGGCTAGGCGAGCTGCTTTCCCGCATGCCGCCACCCGCGGCGGAGCAAATCGCCGTGAAATTTGGGCGTGTGGGCTTCCGAGAGGATTGTGAGCTACTGATCTCCCTGATGGATTGCCTTGGACCCGAGGGGATCGATCATTTGCGGAAACAGCTCGAACATGGAAGTCCGACTGCGGCGATCGATACAATAGGAATCCTGGCGCGCATGGATTTGGACACGCTGGAGCGGGTCCTGCCGGACCGAATGCGCGGGTGGAAGCGCACCGCACACGATCGAATCGTGCGGCAGTTGGCTTCGAGCGGGGCGCCAGAGCGGGGCCGGCTGCTGTTGCAAATCTTCGACGGTCTCGATCCCCTGATCCGGCCCCTGGCCATCGATGAAATCGGAATGAGCGGAGAGAAGATGGCCGCGATGCGTCTTCTGCGCATTGCAGAAGGAGATATGCCCCGGGGATCGGGCGACTATCTGCGGCTGAAAGCGATTGAGGCGCTCGGTCGGTTGCGCACGTCGGCGGCAGAAGCAATCTTGCGCAAGGTCGCCGAGGCGCGAAAGGCATTTCGTTGGGCCAATCCATCTGAGCTGCGCGTCGTTGCTGCCCAGGCGCTGGAGAAGATCGATCCCGATTGGATGCGCGATTTTGTACCGCGCAGCGGGTTGAATATCGCCGAATTCTCAATCGAACTTCTGGACAACGATCCCAACTCGTCGGCCATCCGCCAGCGGCGCTATCCGCGATTGCGGCTCGGCCGTCCGGTTCACGCGACGACCATGAATCTCAAAGACAATTGCGGGGTGGACATCTCCGAGATGGGGCTCGGTGGCGGCGTGGCCGTTTGCGAGCACAGTCTCCATCCCGGCAATGTGGTGGAACTGAAGCTCAACGCGCCTCAGAAGTCGATCAAGGTTCACACCATCGTCCGCGATGCCAATACGCAGGCGCGCGCTTTTGAAGTTGTCGATATGAACATCGAGGAACGCGCCAAACTGCGAAGGCTACTCGTGCTGCTGGGGAACGCGCAGAAGCAGTCCACGCCGAACGAGCGCAACCGGTCCGGCAGTCGTACGATTTTTGTTACTGGCTGATTGCCGTCTCGTCGAGCTCGCACCCCAAAGAGCCGCTCACCTGCGCTCCATCAAGCGCTTCGAATTTCAACGCCCACCAGAGAAACAAAGCCGACAGCCCGAGTTGATAGACCGCTGGGACCTTCTGCGTGCGGGCGGAAGGTGGTGTGGACCTAGGCCGGTCGGGTCTTTGCGAAACCCGCCGTTCCCCCGCGTCAGTGAAGTTTTTGGCTGAGCCACGTTGGTTCGTAAGCCCGCGGGCGCGGTTCGAAAGGTAAAGGATTTCCTGTATATCGCCTGCGAGGGAACTTCCCTACGATGTTGGTGGCCCCGGATTTAGCACGCCGACTGGCAGTAAATGGCAAAGCCCGAGCAAACTTCAAGTCGATCGTTCTGGCTCTCAAAGCTAACCGTCAGCGCTTGAGGATCAATGAAATACATTTGCGTGCATGGCCATTTCTATCAGCCGCCCCGTGAGAACCCCTCGCTTGAGGCCGTGGAGCTGCAGGATTCGGCCTACCCATATCACGATTGGAACGAGCGTGTAACGGCCGAGTGCTACGCCCCCAACGCAACTTCGCGCTTGTTCGATGAGCAGCAGCGGATTGTCGAGCTGGTCAACAATTACGCGCAAATTAGCTTCAATTTCGGGCCCACCCTGTTCCTGTGGATGGCGCAAAAAGCGCCGGACGTACTGGAATCCATACGCCAGGCCGATCAGGCCAGCCGCGAGCGGTTCGGAGGTCACGGTTCGGCAATCGCACAAGTGTACAACCATATGATCCTTCCGCTGGCCTCCGCGCGGGACAAGGAAACCCAGGCGATCTGGGGTATAGAAGACTTCGTTGCACGGTTCGGCCGTAAGCCGGAAGGCATGTGGCTTCCGGAAACCGCGGTGGACACTGCCTCGCTCGAGGCGCTTGCGGCGCAGGGGATTCAGTTCACCATATTGGCGCCTAAGCAAGCCAGTCGAATTCGACCTTTTGATGGCCAGACGTGGACCGACGTTTCTGACGACCGGATCGATCCCAGTCGCGCGTATCAAGTGCGCCTACCCTCCAAAAAGACAATGGCTTTGTTCTTCTACGACGGGCCGATTTCGCATGCCGTCGCTTTCGAAGGACTGCTGGATGATGGGAGACGCTTCGCCGAACGGCTCCTGAGCGGATTCAACGACGAACGCACGTGGCCTCAGCTGTCTCACATCGCGACGGACGGCGAAACCTACGGCCATCATCATCGTTACGGAGAGATGGCTCTCAGCTACGCACTGCACAGTATCGAAGCGGGCCAACAGGCGCAGCTGACAAACTATGGCCAGTTTCTGGAGATGCATCCTCCCAATCATTGGGTCGAAATCGTGGAAAACACCTCTTGGAGTTGTGTACACGGCCTCGAGCGCTGGAAGTCGAACTGCGGATGCAACTCCGGCGGCCACCCGGGATGGAATCAGCAATGGCGAGCGCCTCTCCGGGAGTCGCTCGATTGGTTACGAGACAATCTGGCGCCCGTTTTTGAGGAGCAGGGCGCCCGCTTGATGAAAGATCCATGGAAGGCCCGTAACCAATACATCTCTGTGATCCTGGATCGTTCTACAGCGAACGTGAGGCGATTCCTAACCGAACATGCGAAAGGCGATCTGGATCATCGCCAGCAGGTCCGGGCGCTCAAGCTGCTCGAGATGCAGCGCCACGCGATGCTGATGTACACGAGCTGTGGTTGGTTTTTCGATGAACTTTCCGGGCTGGAAACCGTTCAGGTGCTCCATTACGCCGGCCGCGCTATCCACCTAGCGCGCCAGGTGACCGGCCAGGACAAAATCGAGGGGCCGTTCCTCGAGAGATTACAGAAGGCGAAGAGCAATGTTCCGGAGCACCAAGACGGAGCGCAGGTTTACAAAAAATGGGTGGCGCCCGGGGTCGTAACCATGGACACGGTCGCGGCACATTACGCGGTGAGTTCGCTCTTCGAGGACTACGCGGAGAAAACGAAGGTCTATTGCTACACAGTCGATCGTCAGCAGTACGAAGTGGAAACCGAGGGAAGAGTGCGCCTCGCAATCGGGCGCGCGCACGTTCAGTCAGATATAACAACCGAGGACGTGGACCTCAGCTTTGCTGTCCTTCATTTGGGTGATCACAATCTGAGCTGCGGTGTGCGCCCGTTTGCGGAGACAGAGGCTTTTCAAGAATTGCGCAATAGACTGACTACGGGCTTCAGCAACGCAGATACGGCCGAAGTCCTTCGCGTCCTTGACGAAGAATTCCCGGAGAAAACCTTTACTCTGCGCTCTCTATTTCGGGATGAACAGCGGCGCATTTTAGACCTGATCCTGAAAGATACGCTGAACACGGTCTCTGCCTCTTTCAGTAGCGTTTACGAAAACCAGGCGGTTCTGATCCGCTTCCTCAATGCCCTAAACGTGCCCGTGCCGCCCGCATTGGTAGCGGCGTCCACCGTGGCTTTGAACGGTCAGCTACAACAAGCGCTAGAGCGCCCGGAGATTGATACTGCCGTTGTGAAGAACCTCCTTCGGGAAGCTAGTGCAAACCACATCACGCTCGACAGCACCACGCTCGAATACACGATGCGGAAGAGGCTCGAGGAGCAGAGCGCTTTGTTTGCTGGAAAGCCGAGAGATCTCGGCGCCCTGAAGCGTCTTCACGCCATGCTCGATATCGCCTTGACGCTGCCGTTTCCGGTATATCTCTGGCGAGTCCAAAACCTATCCTTCGCGCAGCTGGTGAATGGCACGGCCGCTCGCGCGCGCGTGGGAGGCCGTCCTCAAGAGACAGCGGAGATTCAAGAGTGGAGCCGTGAGCGAGCCGCCGTTCGCGAACAGCTGCACATCCGAGGACCACTGTGACATCTTGTGTGCCTCTGGCAACCTATCGCCTGCAGTTCAACGCAAATTTTGGCTTCCGGGACGCAATCGGGATCCTCGACTATTTGCACGGTCTTGGCATTTCTCATGTCTACGCATCACCGATCCTAGCCAGCCGGCGAGGCAGCCATCATGGATACGATGTCACCGATCCCTCCAGAATTGACCCCGCCCTCGGCGGGGAAGAGGCCTTTGACGCATTCCAGGCTGCGCTCGAGGAGCGCAGCATGGGCCTGCTGCTGGATATCGTGCCGAATCATATGGCGGCCAGCGGCGAAAACCCTTGGTGGATGGACGTCCTCGAGTACGGCCCCGACTCGCCGTTCGCGTTTTATTTCGACATTGATTGGCACCCTCCGTCTCGCGACTTGGAAAACAAGCTGCTTCTGCCATTCCTCGAAAAGCCCTTTGGCGAGATTTTGGACGCCGGCGAATTCAAAATTCGGTGTGACAACGGCAGATTCTTTTTGGGTTACGGCGAACAAACATTTCCGATTGCGCCGCACTCCTACCGGGAAATCTTGCTCCACGCGGAGCCCGAAGCAAACGAATCAATCGACATAGACTCCCCCGCATGGCACGAATGGACGGGGATCCTCGCGGTTGCAAATTCCGTAGCCGCCGACTACAGCCCGGGCACGCAAGCTGCCGCAGAGCGCCGAAGTAAGTTCGAGCAAATGCGCGAACGGCTGAAGCAGTTGCTGACATCTTCTCCGGGAGAAGCCGCCTTGCTGGAGGGGACGCTTGCTAAGCTTAACGGTGTTGTCGGCGAGGCGCGAAGTTTCACTGACCTCGAACGCATTCTCTCAGAGCAGTACTATCGGCTGGCGTTCTGGCGGACACCGAGCGAAAGCATCAATTACCGCCGCTTCTTTTCCATCGCGGATCTGGTTGGCATCCGTGTAGAGGACCCTGCCGTATTCGAAGCCACTCACGAAACGGCCATTCGCCTCGCGTACAAGCCGGGCGTTACCGGGTTCCGAATCGACCACATTGACGGACTGCGCGATCCTGGCGCGTATTTGAATCGCCTGCGAGAACGATTGTCGCGCGAGTCTTCACGCAGCGAACCCTATTTGGTCGTCGAAAAAATCTTGGAGGTGGGCGAATCGCTGCCCGAGGACTGGCCCCTTGCGGGCAGTACGGGATACGACTACCTGAACTTCGCCAATCGACTCCTGGTGGAGGCCGAGCAGGCGAGCGCAATCGAGAGGGTCTATGCCCGCTGGACCAGGACTCAATCCGATTTTGAAGACGTCCTTTACGAGAAGAAAAAGCTGGTCATGAGAACTTTGCTGGCCGTGGAGATCCGTTCCTTGGGTCGTCAGTTCGCTCAACTCGCCCGCGATGATCGTTATTCGCGCGAGCTCGATCCCAGCGAGCTGATGGAAGCGTTGATCGAAGTGACCGCATGCTTGCCCGTCTATCGTACCTATATTCAAACGCCGGACGTCCCGCCCGCCGCCCAAGGCATCCTGCCCCGGGCAATCGACCAAGCGCGCAGACGGCGCTCGAATCTGCCCTCTACCTGCTTCGATTTTCTGTCCGATGTGTTGTTGGTTAGGCCTCGCGAACACACCCGCCCATCGCAACGCGAGGCGCGGCTGGCTTTCGTCACGCGCTGGCAACAGTTCACAGGACCCGTTGTAGCGAAAGGGCTCGAGGATACCGCACTATACGTCTACTTTCCTCTGGCGTCGTTGAACGAAGTCGGTGGCGACCCTCGACTTTCCGGAGCGGACCCTTTCGCCTTTCACGACTTCATCGTCAGTCGGCAGACGAAATGGCCGCATAGCCTCAATGCAACCACTACTCACGACACAAAGAGGTCAGAGGATGCCCGTGCTCGCATTGCCGTGCTCTCCGAAATCCCCAGGGAATGGGAGAGCGCACTTAAGAGTTGGTCAGAAGCGAACGATACATATACCACCCAGGTGAATGGAACCGTTGTTCCGGATCGCAGTGAACAGTACCTGTTCTATCAGACCTTGATCGCCACGTGGCCGCTTACGGAAGATGATTGGGCTACGCTCGTGCCCCGCATTCAAGACTATGTCGTTAAAGCGACGCGCGAAGCCATGGTCCGTACGCGGTGGACACGTCCGAACGAGCCCCACGAATCCGCGCTGCGCGATTTTGTCGCAGGCGTGCTCGACCGAGGCCGAAATGCGGCGTTTTGTACATGCTTCGAGAAGTTTCAAGAGCGCACCGCTCTTTACGGGATGCTCAATGGGCTCGGACAGATTGTTCTCAAAGTGGCATCACCGGGCGTTCCCGACCACTATCAGGGCTCTGAATTGTGGGACTTACGGCTCGTCGATCCTGACAATCGGGGCCCCGTCGATTTCGCAAAGCGAGCGACATTGCTGGCCTCTCTGCGTAACGCGCTGAAGGGAACTTGCTCGCAATGCATTGGCGAACTGCTGGCCAAATGGCCCGACGGACGTGTGAAATTGTACGTTCTCGCGCAGTCGCTTCGTGCAAGAGGCGAACGCCCAGACTTGTTCAACCATGGTGAGTATTTGCCACTGCAAGTCTTAGGGTCCCGTCAGAATCGCGTTTTGGCATTTGCGCGTCGCCACCGTGAGCACTGGGCCGTTGCGATCATTCCGCGCTGTGTGGCAGGTGCGCGAGCTCCGGTGGTCGACGACAAGCGCCGCCAGTTCTGGAGTCTCACCAGCATAAAGGTTCCAGAGCAAGCGCCCAAACACTGGGTCAACGTGTTTGCCGGGGCACCGAGTCCGGTTGCATCACACCACAATCAAATTTCCCTTGCCGATGCATTTGCTGACTTCCCCGTAGCGTTGCTGCTCGCCCCGAAGAACTAGATGCCGCATTGCCATCGCGCCTCAAGCGGCACCCCGCGAAGGCTACAACGAATTCCCGATTGCGCCCACCCTCCTCACGCATGAACGTCGGAAAGGGTGTTGAGATGCAGCGGACGAAATCATATCAAGAGTCAATCGAAGGAGGTCAGAATGCCAAGAGACATTACCGATGAAGAAGCGACCCGAAAATCTCGGCAAGATGAAGCGCAGGGCAAGTCCCCCAGCACTCAGGCGGGGGAATTTGTGCGTGAGGAAATGCACCACATCCGTGAAGGCAAGCACGGCGCTCGATCGCCTCAGCAGGCCATGGCGATCGGTTTGTCGAAGGCCCGTAGGGCAGGAGTCAAACTTCCTCCGCCCCGACGTGGCCAAAGCACGAGAACGCACAGGCAGCAGGCTCAAGGCGACCTGGCGAGGGGCCGCAACCGGCGCAGGCGAACATCGGCAAGGCGCTCGAGCGCCGTATCAGGCGCTCTTAAGCGTGAAGCTCATTCGGCGGCTTCTCACGCAAGCTTGTCTCGTCAGGCGCGGCGCGTGGCACGCCGCCGCGGCTCCGCTTCTCGCCACCGGGCGGCAATCCGAGCCGTACGCACCAAAGGTCACGCTGGATTGCGGAGAGCCGCGCGTAAAGCGGCACGCACACGAGCAAAGCGCTCATAGCAAGCCTGCCACCGGGCGGCCGACATTCGGTCCGGGAGGGTCCACCATCGCCACAACCGGTGAAAATGTGCGTTGACTGTCGGTCTGCTCGCTATACCCATCCGCTTATACGCAGCGGTTCGCAGCCAGCGCACCGCGCTCCACCAGTTGCATGCGTCGCACCCGTTTAAGTCAACCGCTCTTTTGTCCAACCTGCAATCGCATGGTCGACCGCAGCGAAGCCATCAAGGGGTTTGAGTACGAAAGGGGCGCTACGCCATAGTGGACAAAGAAGAGCTGAAAGGAATCACGCCCGAGCCCAGCGTGCCATGCAACTTATAGCATTCGTTAAAAGGGACCACGTAGTCCCGATCTATGTGGACACCTCGTATGTCGCCTGCCAAACAAGGGCGCCGATAAGGCCTACCAACTCCTTCTCAAAGCCCTCGAAGAACAAATGGGGATTGCGAGTTTACGATGCACCAGCGCGACTACACCCTGTTCGTGAGAACGCGAAACACGGTCTGACCATGCACACGATGCATTTCCCGAGCGAGATGCTGCGCGTGCCGGGCTACGGAGAACAGCCGAAAAATCTGCAGTTAAGACCTCAGGAAATCAAATTGGCTGAGCAGCTCATCGCCAGTCTTTCTCAGGATTTTCAACCCGAGCAGTACCACGACACTTTCCAGGAGAAACTGCGCGCTCTAGTCGAAGCTAAACAGGAAGGTAGGACTTCGTGGAGAAGGCGGCGATCGACATGATGGAGGTGTTAAGACAAAGTCTCGAGCAAACCGAAAAAAGTGCGCCTGGTCCGAAGCGCCGTCGAGTCACCCGGCATGAAGCGACTCGAGCGGCAAAGTTGACGGCCCCAAACCAGCCGCGTTCAGGCGTTGCGCCGTTTCCTATTTCTTTCTCTTTGAACCCGCGCCGCCAACAAGGACTTTGCCTTTTCTAATTCCGCTCGGCGAGATGCGCTCAGTCCGCGCCCAGCGCGATTGATGAAGTACGTGAGCATCCGCATCCCTGAGCCGGGACCCTTGGGTGATACCTTCTTCGAAGCGAGTATCCTCGCGATTGTCGGCGCGCTTTTCGTGAACAGCCCTGACGGGGGGTGGGTCGAGTCGGTTTTCACGTTGGCTACCCACCTTCGTCGGTGCGAGCTTTTCGGTCTTTGAGCCATGCTGATCTCTCTGAATTTGTACTTAATACCAAGCTATGCTCTGAAATCGAACACCATCAATCCAGTAAAGCGAGTATGTGGTGAATACACTTTTGCAAACTGCTGTGCATTTTTTGAAGTGCCGGTTCAACCGGTCGTTGCAACGCCCTCTAAACGGTAGTTCCGATGGTATTTGTCAGAAGGGACCGATCTTTCGAGCCGGACCTCAATTAGACCTGATCAGGACGGGGTTTTCTTTGAATCGATGCCCGCGAGCGGGTTCAGCCCTTTAAACTCCGCGAAATCGACTTCGAGCCGGTGTTGCAGCGACCCATTGAAACCACCAGTCCTTACAGAGACTCCCGATTACGTTGCCGGGGTGACTTCATGACTCTAGAGCCGGACCGCGGTTCGCCCGCGCTCGGAAGGTTATGCGTTCGGAGTGGCGCAACGCTCGAAACCTCCATATCGGAAAAAGAGAACCGGGGTTCCAACAGATCGGAGGGGCGAACTCGCTCCCTTTAGACAGCCCTGTTCAAGGAAAGTGACAGTGAAGCCGATTTCGAGGAAAACGTTGAGGCTCTTCCCAAGTCCGAAGGAGAGCAGTGTTCAAGGCGGCCGGACTGAGGCTTGAAAGCCAGGGCAGCGGCTAGTTGTTGAGTCGCTTTCTGAAGGTCCTTAGAGGCTGTAGCAAGCCTGCGGGCAGGTCACCTTTGTAGAACCGGCTATCGCAGTCATCGCACCGATAGGGACGCATTCGCAACGCGCTTAGAACGTAGCGTTCGAATAGTCCCCGGCGGTGGGATCGCGAAAGACGCCCGCTTCCGCAGCACGGGCAGGTTCTTTGAGATGCGTGAACGAGATCCATGAGTTCTTTATGATGCGGCCCGGAACAAAGTCAGACGCTCCTCCTCCCTTATGGCCCGCAGAACGGCCAGTTCCACGTCGGTGACGCAACTGGGCCATTGCAAAACCGCGAACGCACCCTTTCCGAGGGCATCCGCGTAGAGTTCTCGGCCGCCCTTTCTGACTACCACAGCGACTCGTGGAGTTCTGTGCGCCCAATGGCGTGGATGAATCAGATCGGAATAGCAGCCGTCGGGGAGGTAGCAGTCGCAGAATACGAGTTCAAACACTTGTTTGGACAGGACTTCCTCGCCTTGCTCACGATTTGCGCAGACGGTCACATCTATTGCCAGTGCTTCCAAAGTTTGGCGGAGGGACCGGCGAACCTCAGGGTATGGAGAGAGAAGGAGCACGCGGATGTTGCGCTGCTGCGAGCCGCTATAAGCCGGGAATGCCTGCACCGTAGCTGGCTGAGTCTGAGCCGTAATCGGCATACAAGTCCGCCCTCAAGGGTAAGTCCCCATTTATTACCCTGAAAGCAGTTTCGGCAATACTGGATTTGCTGTAATCGCCCGTGACCGGTCATCCGTGCAGGTGGTGTCTGAGAGTCGAATCCTGTCAAGGCCAACTGCCCTTCCTCCGTTGTTCGGAGAGGCTACACTCAGAGTGCCCACATGCGCACGTCTCGTTTCGTTTCTCTTTGGCCGTTGAGCAGAATTCACTGCAAAACTCGTCTTCGGTTTCTACCAGGCAACGGCACGGGTCATGGGCGCATTTCATAAGGTTTTCCGATTGCATGTTGTTCTCATCTGTCCCGCTCGGTGCTGGACAGTTCAGCTAGTTCTAGGCGGCAATTGCCGAGGCTGTTTAGATTTACCGGCTGAGGTGGCCTGGACCTGTCTGACTCGGCCTGGAACGTGCACGCAAAAGGCCCTCATCTTGTTCCTAATTGCCAGCGCTGACTCGTAGTTTTCCCCGCTGATGCCCTTTGCTTTGTGAATCAAGCCCGCAGTTCGGCTGATCGATTATTGCTCATTGCGTCGGTCAACAGGGTCGGGCGCCCCCGCTGTCGCTTCGAGCCGATCGATGTGCGCAGTGAAGCGCCTCTGGATCCGGGCCGGCAGAAGCCCGCTTAATGATTTTTTCTGAGCTTTCCTACCTTTTCTCGATACTCCTCACATCCAGAGCCATGAATCCTTGTGTTCACGCCGTCCTCAGGAATTGCTGATCCGAAGCCACCTTCACAGATAGCGACAGGGAGTCTGTGACAGGCAATACCGCGATGCTTGTAGGGCCACCCCCGCTCACGAGCAGCCCGGCCAATGTGAGACATCCGGCCTCGACGCTCAAATTGCGGCTGTTCCATGTGTGTTTCTGATTTGAAAGAGCTAGGCCCTCGACGGGAATAGTCAAGTTGTTTATTTCTTGGCTACTTAAGAACGGACGCTCGCTTGGATTCTGTTTTAGGTGCAGGAGTTCCGATTTGGGGGCGCTCGACCCGCCTGCGAAATCGGACAAGAGCCCGCGGCTCGTACCCTGGTTTCGATGACGCGCAATCTCGCCGACCTGACGTAGAATTCTCTGGCGCCGCCAGCCAAGGCCGAAGCAATGCCCAAGATCCCGTTCCGCGTTTCGCCGATGCTCGCAATGCTGGTTGACAAACCATTCTCTCGGAGCCACTGGGCGTTCGAGGAGAAATACGATGGTGTGCGCATCCTTGCTTATAAGGAAGGAGCCGACGTATCACTGGTCTCAAGGAATGCGCTCGATCGCACCGGTCGGTTTTCAGAAATTGCGGCCGCGATAAGGAAACTCGGTTCAACAACACTAGCCTTAGACGGTGAAGTCGTTGTGTTTGATTCGCGGAACGTTTCCCGCTTTCAACTGTTGCAACAGAGCAAAGGCCATCCGCAATACGTCGTTTTCGATTGTCTTTACGGCAAAGGCCGGGATCTCCGCAACGAACCGCTCTCGGTCAGACGAGCGGTCCTCGAAGACTCGGTGAGGTCCTCGGCGTCGGTCATTTTGGCGGCGCGGCTCGATGGGGACGGACGCAAGGCCTTCCAAACGGCGAAGCTTCGAGGCCTTGAAGGAATCATTGCGAAGAATCTCGATTCCCGTTACGTCGAGGGCCGTTCGAGCCAATGGCTCAAAGTGAAGGTGCACCAGGAGGATGAATTTGTCATCGGCGGCTTCACGAAGCCAAGCGGTGCGCGTCACTATTTTGGCGCTCTGCTCTTGGGCGCCTATATCAACGGCGAGTTGCATTACGTTGGGAAGGTTGGCACCGGTTTCGACGAAGAGACGCTGGCCTCACTGCATCGAAGGCTCCAGGCGCTCATGCAAGCGAAGTCTCCATTTGCTTCCGACTCTCGCGAGCGGGGTGCAACTTTTGTGAAGCCCCAACTGGTGGCACAAATCTCATACGGCGAAGTCACCGAGGAGGGTAAGCTGCGACACCCGGTTTTTCTTGGCCTCCGGGATGACAAAAGCCCTAAAGAAATCCTTTGGCGGTCAGCCAAGTCTCAATGAAGCTGCACTCCCTCTGATCCGCCTAGAACATAGGACAGATTGGGAGGACGTAGGATTACACTATTCTGGTCACCGGCCACAGGACAGCCAGCATGTCTCTTGATAAATATCGGCGGAAGCGCCATTTTGACGTTTCACCCGAGCCTCGCGGGGGGGCACGCGCCGCATTGGCTCGGAAAAGCCGTCTACAATTCGTTGTTCAAAAGCACCGCGCCACTCAATTGCACTACGACTTCCGTTTGGAATTTAGAGACGTACTGCTTTCCTGGGCTGTCCCCAAAGGGCCGTCTCTTGATCCTTCTGTGAAGCGCCTAGCGATGCAAGTGGAGGATCATCCGCTCGAATACGGCGGTTTCGAGGGGGTTATTCCAGAGGGCGAATACGGCGGCGGCACGGTGATGGTCTGGGATCGCGGAATATGGGCGCCCGAAGTGCCTGATGTTGAAAAAGCTCTTGAGAGGGGCGATCTCAAATTCACGCTGTATGGCAAAAAGCTGCGCGGGTCCTGGGTGCTTGTGCGCACGCGCGGATGGGGCGGCAGTCCGCAGGGAAAATCTTGGCTTCTGATCAAGCACCGAGACAAATACGCGTCCACGACAGACATCGTCGCGGACAAGCCGCGCTCGGTCGTCAGCCGGCGCTTGCTTGCTCAGATCGCACGTGACGGAGGCGGTGATGCAGAAAAAGCAGCTACTGGAGATCCGCCCAAGGCGCCCGCGTCACGCCCAGGCCAAGCCTCCCGACCTGGGACGAAACGGAGAGAAAAAATCAACGTCTCCACCTGAATTGAGTCGACGTGCTCAAGAGGTGGCGCCGCCATCTCAGTGCTTCAGAATGCGCCCGCCCGTCATACCAATTCTTTTTCGCGTTCGTACCGAAACTGTTTCATCGACTCGGGTCCTGTGGACGTGCAGCCGAACATGAAACGGAATAGCCACAGTTTTAGCCATAATTTCGTTTCACGAGACAGGACAGCCTCCGCAGTCAGTTGGAAACGGTAGACTTATGTCACCCGAAGAAGTAGTGGTGCCCGGGGCGAGACTCGAACTCGCACGACCGTTGATGGTCAAGGGATTTTAAGTCCCCCGCGTATGCCATTCCGCCACCCGGGCCAGTCGTGGCAAGTCTAAGTGACGAACAACCTTACTGCAACATCGTGCTTCGGCCGGTGAAGCCGCACTGCGCCCCGGTGTCGGTAGTGGTGCCGGTTGGCTCGGCCGTCGGGACGTCCAACCGTTCCACAGCGGCCAGCGCGTGCTTAGGCGCAAGGCGGGCGTACCGTACCGTCATGGCAATAGTCTTGTGACCCATTAACTCCTGAACCGTCCGCAAGTCCACCCCGACCATCGTGAGCCTGGAAGCGAAGGTATGCGGGATGTCGTGCCAGTGAAATCCACAATCTTGGCCTGTTTGACAGTCGGCTCGAACCAGCGGCGCGGCCCCGGCGCTCCCCCGCAGACAAAGCCGGTCGCGCCATTTCGCTCTTTAATGCTTCGAGCGCACGGATCGCGGACTGATTCCGATTCATTCGCATATCTGGCGATCACGTCCCCAACACCCCGGTGCGGCAAGAGCCGCGTCTTGGAGCTTCTCTCGCTTCTGTGCGGGAACGCCGAGAGAACGGCACTATTCCGCCTCATCGGGAAATTCAAGCCGACGCTCTTGCTCGATGAAATGGAACAAATTCGCGAGAAGGGAGAGCGGGCGCAGATACTCCACAATCTCCTAAACGCCGGGAATCGGCGAGATGCCGTTGCTATTCGATGCGCTGAAGGCGGGGCGAGTATCGAGCGGTGCAGGGTGTTCTGCCCAAATGGTATTGCTGCAATCGGCTCTCTGCCGGACACAATCACCGACCGAGCAATCGTGATCGCAATGCAGCGGAGAACACGCGAGGAAAAAATCGAGCGTTTCCTATTTCAGCGCGCGGAGCCGGAAGCGAGATACCTTCGAGAGCGCGTCGCGGCCTGGGCGAAGATAAATGCGGAAACGATCAGGCAAGCCTATCTTGCCGCGCCTGATCTGGGGTTCCTGGAAGACCGCGATGCGGAGTCATAGGCACCG
>Ga0306923_10001238_pt1 | contig 22346 bp, 21 predicted proteins | sample sta12Can44000108_FD_203841 | JGI IMG/M metagenome (GOLD analysis project Ga0306923, IMG submission 203841) | Lab enrichment of tropical soil microbial communities from Luquillo Experimental Forest, Puerto Rico - statanox.12C.anox.44.000.108 (v2)... | ecosystem: Environmental > Terrestrial >... | reverse complement strand
TTTTGCTGCAGATTTGCTGCAGACGCAGCAGTGCGAAACAATCAACTCAATTTATGATTGTCAATTTCTGTGATGCCCCACCGGCTATTCCGTCGGCTCCCGGAAAGCCGTAGAAAGGCGGGCAGGAGGGACGGGGGAAAATGGACTACGACAGCTGCCGCAGCCTGCCGGCGATGTTCTTCGAGCAAGCCGAGCGTCTCGGCGACAAACCGTTTCTGTGGGCCAAGCAAGCCGGACGCTATCAGGCGCTCGGCTGGGCCGCGGCGGCACGCGACGTGCGCCGGCTGGCGCTCGGCCTGCGATCGCTCGGGATCGGCCGCGGCGAGCGGGTCGGGCTGGTCAGCGAGAACCGCCCGGAATGGGTCATCGCGGATCTCGCAATCATGAGCGCCGGCGCGATCACCGTCCCCGCTTATGTGACCCACACGATCGACGACCATCGCCATGTTTTTTCAAACAGCGGTGCGCGTGCGGTCATCGTCTCCAAACCGCCGCTCTCCGCTCGCGTGCTCGCCGCGGCGAACCAGGTTTCGACGATTCACACGGTGGTCACGATCGAGCCGGCCGCGGGTCAGGCGAGTGAAGTCGACATCCGGACCTGGGGGGAGATGCTGGTACGCGGCGGCGAGATGGCTGACGACACAGCCGAGTTCGTCGCCGGGATCCAACCCGACGATATCGCCTGCCTGATGCACACCTCGGGGACCGGCGGTGTCCCCAAGGGGGTGATGACCAGCCACCGCAACATCCTCGCCAATTGCCGTGGCGCTTACCGCCTGCTGCGGACGGTCGGACTCAGCGACGATGTCTTTCTGAATTTCCTGCCGCTCTCGCATACCTACGAGCACACCGCGGGGATGATGTTTCCAATCTCGCTCGGCGCGCAGATCTATTTTGCCGAAGGTGCCGAAACCCTCGCGGCCAACATGCTCGAAGCACGCCCGACCCTGATGACCGCCGTTCCCCGGCTCTACGAGACCTTGCACCGGCGGATCCGGCTCGCGGTCGCGCGCCGCGGGCGCGTCTCTACGAGGCTGTTCGACAAGGCCATAGAAATCGGCCGCAAGCGAAGCTCGTCGCAGCCGCTGAGCTTTGAGGAGCGCCTGATCGATCCGATGCTCGACCGCCTGGTGCGCGCCAAATTGCGCCGGCGCTTTGGCGGAAGGCTCAAGGCGATGGTCTCGGGCGGAGCCCCGCTCAACCCCGAGATCGGCAGCTTCTTTGTGGCGCTCGGAGTGAGGCTCTTGCAGGGCTACGGGCAGACCGAAGCGGCCCCGGTCATCGCCTGCAATCCGCCGGCGCATATCAAGATCGACACGGTCGGACCGCCGTTCGACGGCGTCGGCGTCAAGATCGCTGAGGACGGCGAGATCCTGGTGGCCGGCGACAACATCATGAAGGGCTATTGGAACGATCCCGAGGCGACGGCGCAGGTCCTCGAAGACGGGTGGCTAAAGACCGGCGATGTCGGCCTGGTCGACGAAGACGGCTACATCCGGATCACCGACCGCAAGCGCGATTTCATCAAGAATTCCGGCGGCGAGACGATCTCGCCAGCCCGTGTCGAAGGCTATCTGACGATCGAGCCGGAAATCGCCCAGGCGATGGTGTTCGGCGACCGCCGGCCCTATCTGGTCGCGGTGCTGGTTCCCGACCCCGACTTCGCCGCTGCCCATGGCTCGCCCGAGCCCGCCGACCCGGCGCTTGCCAAAGCAATCGGCAAAGTCGTCGCGCGCGTCAACCAGCGGCTATCGCCGGTCGAGCGGGTGCGGCGCTTTGCGATCGCGGCGGAACCCTTTACCATTGCCAACGGTCAGATGACCCCGACTTTGAAGATCAAGCGCCATGTGATCCGCGCCGCCTACGGCGCCGCGCTCGACGCGCTCTACGACAGCAAGGACATCGCCGCATGACCTTTCCTTTCCACTCTCACGAGCGGGGACGGGAAGCGGCGCGGCGGCGCGAAAATGGAGGATACCATGCGGCTTGACGGCAAGATCGGCATCGTCACGGCAGCGGCTTCCGGAATGGGGCGGGCCGGTGCCTTGCGCTTCGCCCGCGAAGGCGCGGCGGTGGGGATCGTCGATATCGATCAGGCGGGGGTCGATGCCGTAGTCGCGCAAATCATCGCCGCAGGCGGTCGCGCGCTCGGGCTCGTCGGCGATCTGCGTCAGGACGATTTCGCCCGCGGCATCGTGCGGCAAACCGCCAACGCGTTCGGCGGGCTCGACTTCGTCTGGAACCATGTCGGCCACCCGGGTCCCGCCTCGATCGAAGGCATCGACATGGCCGATTATGAGATCGCGATCGATCTCAACCTGCGAACCGTGCTGGTGACGACCGAGGCCGCGATCACCGAGATCCGGGCGCGCGGCGGCGGCAGCCTGCTGTACACCGCCTCGACCTCCGGGATCCAGGGCTCGGCCTTCAGCCCGGTCTATTCGATGGCCAAGTTCGGGGTTGTCGGTTTTGTCCGCTCGCTCGCCAAGCGCTTGGCACCGGAGAAGATCCGGGTCAATGCGATCTGCCCGGGCCCGATCGACACGCCGATGCTGCGGGTCTTTGTCGCGCGCCCCGACCAGCAGCGCACCGCCGGCATGGACAAAGAGCAGCTGGTCGTGCAGCGCGGCCGGCAAAACCCGATGGGGCGCACTGGAAAGCCCGAAGAGATCGCCGCCGCCGCGCTGTTCCTGATCTCCGACGAAGCGTCCTTTGTCTCGGGTGCTGCGCTGCCGGTCGACGGCGCCGCCACCGCGTGAGGGATCACCCCAGCCGGAAATAGTGGACGCTGAACAAGTCGCCGGGATCGGTCCGGGTGTCGACCGCGCTGAATCCGGCCCGCCCGGCTAAGGCGCGGAACTCCGCCACCGAATATTTATAAGAATATTCGGTGTGGATCAGTTCGCCCTTGGCGAACAGGATCGGCGTTCCGGCGATCCATGCTTCTTGGTTGGCGAGGCTGCGAATGTAGATTTCGATACGCCCTTCAACCTGGTTGTAGAAGGCGACGTGCTCGAACCGGCCGATGTCGAGATCGCCGTCGAGCTCGCGATTGATGCGAACGATCAGGTTGAGGTTGAACGCTGCGGTGACCCCGGCCCGGTCGTCATAGGCGGCCTCAAGGATTGCCGGATCCTTTTTGAGATCGACGCCGATCACCATCTCGCCGCCGGGCCCGAGTATGCGCGCATAATTGGCGAGAAAGTCGACCGCGGCGTCGGGCTCGAAATTGCCGATCGTCGAGCCGGGAAAGAAGCCGACCCGCTTACCGCTCGGACCCGGCAGCGGCGGCAATGGAAAGGCACGGGTGTAGTCGGCGCAGACCGCGACGACGGGTAAGGCGGGGAAGTCCTCAGCGAGGCTGGTGGCAGCGTCGCGCAGATGCTCGCGCGAGATGTCGACCGGCACATAAGCCGCCGGCCGGTCGAGCGCGCGCAGCAGAATGCGCGCCTTGGTGCTGGCACCGCTGCCGAACTCGATCAGCCGGCTGTGCGGGCCGATCCGCGTCGCGATCGCCGCCGCGTTTTGTTCGAGGATCGCGATCTCGGTACGGGTCGGATAATACTCCGGCAGGCGGCAGATTGCTTCGAACAGAGCCGAGCCGCGGGAGTCGTAGAAGAATTTGCACGGGATCGATTTGGGGGTGCCACCGAGTCCGTTCAGCACGGCGTCGCGAAAGCTCTCTTCGCCCGGTGCGAGATCGTGAAACGTGAAGCGCGCGCGGCTGATCATGCGAGGTCCTCCGCCAACCGCAACCCGGAGAAGGCCCAGCGTGAGGACGGCGGGAAGAAGTTGCGATAAGTCGCCCGAGCATGCCCGGCGGGGGTCACCGCGGCACCGCCGCGCAACACGATCTGGTTGCACATGAACTTGCCGTTGTACTCACCGACGGCACCGGCGGCCGGACGAAAGCGCGGATACGGGATATAGGGGCTCGCCGTCCATTCCCACACATCGCCGAACATCTGGCGCAATATCGGCCTTTCGCCGGCCGGTGCCGCCGCTGCGGCGCACGGGTGAAAATGGCGGCTGTCGGCAAAGTTGCCGGCCACCGCCAGTCCCTCCGCGGCGATCTCCCATTCCGCCTCGCTCGGCAAGCGTTTCCCGGCCCATTTGGCAAAAGCGTCGGCTTCGTAAAAGCTGACATGGCAGACGGGCTCGACCAGGTTCAACCGGGAGCGGCCGGATAGGGTAAAGATCAACCACTCGCCATCTTCGCGGCACCAATAAAGCGGCGCCTTCCAGCCTTGCTCGCAAATCGTCGTCCAGCCGTCCGAAAGCCAGAACTCCGGCCGCTGGTAGGCGCCGTCCTCAATGAATCCGAGATACTCGCCGCAGTTGACCGGACGCGTTGCGAGCCGGAACGGTTCGAGCCACACCTTGTGGCGGGGCGTCTCGTTGTCGAAGGCAAAAGTCGACCCGCTATGTCCGATCTCGACGAGCCCGCCGACGAAATCGACCCAGGCGAGCGGTGTCGCGGACCCTCTGATTTGGGGCCTCGGGGCCTGATAGGCAGGCGACAGTGGGTTCGCTGAGAAAACGTGCTTGATATCCATCAGCACCAGCTCCTGATGCTGCTGCTCGTGCTGGACCCCCAGCTCGAGCAGGGGTGCCGCGGTGTGCCAAGCTTCAGCAGGAGCTTCATCAGCGAACCGAGTTACTGCCGTGCTGACGTGGTCGCGATAAGCAGCCACGACATCGACCGCCGGACGCGACAATAGCCCGCGCTGCGGTCGCGGGTGCCGCGGGCCCACCGCCTCGTAATATGAGTTGAAGAGGTAGGCGAAGGCCGGGTCAAAGACCCGATAATTCGGGTCGAGACGCGTCAGGATGAAGGTCTCGAAAAACCAGGTAGTATGCGCGAGATGCCATTTTGTCGGGCTGACATCGGCCATCGACTGGATTGACTGATCCTCGGGCGTCAGGTTGGCGGTCAGCGCTTCGCTTTCGTGGCGTATCTCGGCAAACCGCTCGATCGCGGCATCTCGATCCACGTCGCAAGCTTCTCGCTTCTCGGCACTGTCGAACACGGCATCCCCCAAACCTGTTGTGTCCCCCTGCTAACACCCCCGCTGCCGGGTAGTTGCGCTAGCCGAGGTAACGATCGTGTAGATGGCGCTCAAAACTCTCTGTCCCGAGCGGCCGGCCGGTGGCACCTTTGACCAGTTCCGACGTCGAAAGCAGCGATCCTTTGGAGTGAACGTTATCGCCTAGCCAGCCGAGCAACGGCGCGAATTCGCCCTGAGCTATCGCCGCCAACACATTCGGGACAGCTTCGCGAGCCGCCTCGAACAGCTGTGCGGCGAGCAGCGCGCCGAGCGTATAGGTCGGGAAATAACCCCAGACTCCATCATACCAGTGGATGTCCTGCAGACACCCCTCGCGGTCGTCGGCCGGGGGCTATGCCGAGCAATTGCTGCAGCCCCTCGGCCCAGGCGCCGGGAAGATCCGCCGGCACGAGCTCGCCGGCGATCATCGCCCGCTCAAGGCGATAGCGCAAAATCACGTGAGCAGGATACGTCACTTCGTCGGCGTCGACCCGTATCAAGCCGCGCCGGACATGGATCTGGCGCCGATGGAGTGCTTCGGCGTCCCCCCCGGCCCGTCGCAGGCAAACACCTCGCGCAGGATTGGCGCCGCGAAGGTTAAGAAGGCTCGGCTGCGGCAGACTTGCATCTCGAGAAGCAAGGACTGGCTCTCGTGAACTGCCATGCCGCGGGCGCGGCCGACCGGCTGCAGACGCCACGCGGTGGGGAGCCCCCTCTGGTAGAGGGCGTGCCCGGTCTCGTGCAATACCCCCATCAGAGCGCGCGCAAAGTCGCTCTCGTCATAGCGCGTCGTAATCCGCACATCCTCGGGGGTCCCGCCGCAAAACGGATGGGCGCTGACATCGAGCCGGCCGTGCCGGAAATCAAAACCGATGCGCTCCATTAGTCGCATCCCGACCCGGCGCTGCAGCTCGACTGGGTATGGGCCGGACGGAGTTGACGTCGGTGGCAGAGCCGCCTGCCGGGACAGAACGGCCTCGAGCAGATCCGGCAGGAAGGCCGCGAGTTCGCCGAACAACCGGTCGATCGTCGTAACCGATCCGTTCGGCTCGTATTGGTCTAGCAGCGCCTCATAAGGGCTCCTGCCGAGTTGCTCACCCTTGATAGCGGCGACCTCGCGCTCCAGACGCAAGACGCGCTCCAGGAGCGGCAGAACCGCCGCAAAGTCGTTCTGCGCGCGGGCAGTTCGCCACACCGCCTCGCACTCCGAGCAAGCGCGTGACTCGGCCTCGACAAGTGTATCCGGCAGGGCCGCCGCATGCACCCGACGACGGCGCATCTCGCGCAGATTGGCGCGCTGCCACTCGTCTAGCTCGTCGCACTCATCTTCGGCGTCGGCCAACAGGTCTCCGATGTCAGGCGTGGTGAGATGTTGGTGGGCGATCAGTCGCAGGCTGGCTAGCTGCTCGGCTCGGGCCGCGGCTCCGCCGGCAGGCATCATCGCCGCGGCGTCCCAGTGGAGCATCGAGATCGCTCCCTCGATCGCTCCAATCCGGCGAAATCGCGTTTCCAGCTGATGATAGGCGGTCATACCGATCCCGCGTTAAGGCGATGATAGAGGACATAGACGACGACCAGCGCAACCGCCAGGGAAAACCACGTGATTGCATACTGCAGATGGTCGTTAGGAAGGTTTAGGCGAGTGACTCCGCCCTTCGGCCAGCCTCCCGGGTTCGGGGTCGCATCCGCGTCGATGTAGAAGGGCGCGACGCGATCGAGTTTATCAGCCGCAGCCATCGCCGGCAGATCGACCCAGAACCAATAGTTCAGATCCGGGCGGTTGTCCGGCAGAAACCAAACCGGTTTTTTGGCCGGCGGCACCCGCAGCAACCCCGCCACACGGACTGGGCCGGAGACTTGTCCGGCCGACCGCTTGGCCGGGTCTTTGAGTTCCGCCGCGATGAACCCCCGGTTGATGAAAACGACGCGGCCACCAGCCTCCTGGAGCGGTGTCAGCACCTGATAACCGTTTCTCCCTGTATTGGAGGTCGCGCCGAGAAAGATCTCCTTGTCGTGCATGTAGACGCCGTTGTCGGTAACATGGCGGAATTCCATCCCGCGCGCTTCCGGTAAGCTCCGCGGTGCCGTGATAGGATCAGCGGCCAGCGCCGCCTGGCGCTGCGCGATCAGGTCGCGCTTCCAGAACAGTCGCTCGACTTGCCATGTGCCAAGCCCCAGCAACAGCAGCAAGGCCGGCACGGTGAACACGGTCGGCCAGAAGAGGGGACAAAACCGGGTCATGCGGGCCTTCAGTAGACCCACACATCAGGGCGGCGGCGATATACCCAGCCGCCGATGACGGTACTGCAGCGCGATCAGCCCTGCCTTGAGAGGGCGCAGCACCGCGATTGCGCCGATCACGATCAACGGTCCCCACAGCAACAGGTGCACCCAGACGGGCGGCGAAAACTTGATCTCGACCAATGCCGCGAGCCCGACAACGAGCGCTCCCAGGAACAGGATTGCAAAGACCGCGGGCCCGTCGCCGGCATCCTGCGACGACAAGTCGAGCCCGCAAGCATCGCACGCCTGACGCACATCCAATAGGCCAGAGAACAGCCGACCCTCGCCGCACCGCGGACATCGGCAGGCAAAGGCTGCGCGGAACGGGGAGACGGCGGAGAAATCCGTTATCTCCGCCTGCTGATCAGCCGACCGGACCGGCACCGCCACTTCCCTGGCCCCACCAATAAACGCAAACAAACAGAAAGAGCCAAACCACGTCGACGAAATGCCAGTACCAAGCGGCCGCTTCGAAGCCGAAGTGATGGTCGGGTTTGAAGTGTCCTGCCCAGGCCCGATAGAGGCAAACGATTAGAAAACTCGTGCCGATGATGACGTGAAAGCCGTGAAACCCGGTCGCCATAAAAAAGGTCGACGGGTAGATGCCGCCAGTAAAGTGAAATGGTGCATGGCTGTATTCATAGGCCTGGACCGAGGTAAAGCAAATTCCAAGAAAGATGGTCAGCGCCAAACCTCGTAGCAGCCCGTTGCGGTCGCCCTCGATCAACGAGTGATGTGCCCAGGTTACCGTAGTCCCTGACAACAGCAGGATCAGTGTGTTCAGAAACGGGAATTCGAACGGATTGAAGGGATGGATGGTCTTGGGGGGCCATACGCCGCCGACCGGGAACAGGCTCGAGGCGAAGAACGCCCAGAAAAACGCGGCAAAGAACATCACCTCGGAAGCAATGAACAATGCCATGCCGTAGCGCAGCCCGATCTGCACGACTGGAGTGTGGTAACCCTGAAATGTCGCCTCGCGGATGACATCGCGCCACCAGACGGCCATGGTCCCCAGTACCATGAGGATACCGATGATCAGCAACGTCCACCCATAGCCGTGCATGTAGAGGACGCCGCCGGTGGTCAGAAACCCGGCGGCGATTGCGCCGACGATCGGCCACGGGCTGGGATCTACCAAGTGATAGGGATGCTTTGGCGCCGCGTGCGTCTCGCTCATAGATAAAGGCCCGGTTCAGTCAATTCACGGAAGGTGCCGGCGGCGCTGCCGAAGCTGTCGGGCGCGACGCCTGATGCGCCGGGAACATCGTATAGGACAGCGTAATCGTGTGCACGTCGCTGGTGTTCGGGTCGGTCAGGATGTCGGGATCGACAAAAAACACGACCCCCATATCGACGCTCTGGCCAGGTGCCAGAAGCTGTTCGGAGAAACAGAAGCACTGCAGCTTATCGAAATAAATGCCTGCCTTAGCGGGTGTCACATTGTAGGTCGCCCTGCCCGTCACGGGCTCGGCAGTTTTATTGACAGCGCGGTAAAAGATCTTCTGTTGCTCGCCGGGGTGCACGCTCACCTTGCTCTGCAAGGGGCGAAATTCCCAGTCCAGACCCGGTGCCGTCTCGGCGTCGAAACGGATCGTGACGAATGCCGCCGCCTCCTTTACGGGCGCCGCGGCGGCGCGCCGCGTCGTACCGCCGAGGCCAGTCTCCTGGCAAAACAGACGATAGAGCGGTACCGAGGCAAAAGCCAAGCCGGTCATCCCCGCGACCACCGAAACGAGCAGCAACACTGTCGCGCCGTCACGCCGGCGCCGTCCCAATCGGGTCAGCTCGGGCACTCGCTAACCTCCCATTCGAACGATGGTGATCGCATAGAACAGCGCCACTAGAGCGACGAGGACGGCGACCAGCGCTCGGTTGCGTCCGCGCATCGTCCGCTGCCGGTCGCCAAGCGGATCTGCTGCTCTCAAAGCCAATTTCCGCCTACACGGTCCGTCAGCAGCAGGCTAAAGACCAGGAACAGGTAGAGCAGCGAAAAGGCGAACATCCGGCGGGCGCTGCGATTGGTGCGGTCACGCCAAACCCGGATTGCGCTACCGGTGAATATTGCGCTCAATAGCAGCGCGCCTACGCCGTAGAGATTGCCTGCGATGCCGAGCAGCCACGGCGCCGCCGTCGCTGGCCACAACACCAGCGTGTAGAGCAGGATCTGCCGCTTGGTTTCGCGCGGCCCGGCAACCACCGGCAGCATCGGAACGCCGGCGGCCGCGTAATCGTCGGTCCGGTATAGCGACAACGCCCAGAAATGCGGCGGTGTCCAAAAGAAAATGATCGCGAACAACGCGATCGCGCCCCAGCCTATCTGACCTGTCGCCGCTGCCCAGCCGATCATTGGCGGGAAGGCGCCCGCAGCGCCGCCGATCACGATATTTTGCGGCGTTCGCCGCTTCAGCCAGATTGTGTAAACAAAGACGTAGAAGCCGATCGTCAGGCCCAGCAGCTCGGCCGACACCCAGTTGATCGCCAGCCCCATCACCAGCACTGCGCCGACGCCGAGGACCACACCGAAGCCCAGCGCTTCTCCAGGCATCATGTGCCCCGCCGGCAAAGGCCGCGCCGAGGTGCGCCGCATCAGTGCGTCGATATCGCGGTCGTACCACATGTTGATGGCGCCTGCCGCACCGGCGCCGACTGCGATGCACAGCACCGCTACAGCAGCCAGCACAGGGTGGAGACGTCCCGGCGCCACCGCCAACCCGACGAAACCGGTGAAGACCACGAGCGACATTACCCGCGGCTTCAGGATCTCGACATAGTCCGCAACGCCGGCCTCGGCGGTCCCCGCCAGACCAACGCCTGCTCGGGCCGGCGCTTCAGAAAGCTCGGTCACGGAAGCAGGGGCTCATGAAATAACCGGCAACTCTTCATAGCTGTGAAACGGCGGGGGCGATGAAACTTTCCATTCGAGCGTCGTTGCACCCTCGCCCCAATAATTGGCACCGACCCGACGCCCCGCGAACAGGGTGTGAAGCACGATGAAGACAAAGAACAGGGTCGATGCGTAGGAAATAAAAGAGCCAATTGACGCCACCATGTTCCAGCCGGCAAATGCGTCCGGATAATCGGCGATGCGTCGCGGCATGCCGGCGAGACCGAGGAAATGCATCGGGAAAAAGGTCAGGTTGACCCCGATGAAAGTGGTCCAAAAATGGATCTTGCCAAAAGTCTCGTTGTAGGTGCGCCCCGACATCTTGCCGATCCAATAATAGAAGCCGGCAAAAATCGAAAACACCGCGCCGAGCGACAGCACATAATGGAAGTGTGCAATAACGTAGTAAGTGTTATGTAGGGCAAAATCAACACCGGCGTTGGCCAATACGACCCCGGTCACACCCCCAATTGTGAACAGGAAGATGAAGCCCAATGCCCATAGCATCGGCGTCTTGAAATCTATCGACCCACCCCACATCGTCGCGATCCACGAGAAGATCTTCACCCCGGTGGGCACCGCGATGACCATCGTCGCCGCCGTGAAATAGGCCCGCGCATCGACCGAAATTCCTGTCGTGAACATGTGATGCGCCCACACAATGAAGCCGATGACGCCGATCGCCATCATCGCGTACGCCATGCCGAGATAACCGAATATCGGCTTCTTGGAAAAGGTGGAGACCACTTGGGAGATCATCCCGAAGCCCGGCAGGATCAGGATGTAGACCTCTGGATGGCCGAAGAACCAGAACAGGTTCAAGAACAGCAACGGGTCGCCGCCGCCCGCCGGGTCGAAGAAGGTCGTGCCGAAGTTGCGATCGGTCAGCAGCATCGTAATTGCTCCGGCGAGCACCGGCAGCGACAGCAGCAATAGGAAAGCGGTGACCAGGATCGCCCAGACAAAGAGCGGCATCTTGTGCATCCTCATGCCGGGGGCGCGCATATTGAAGATCGTCGTGATGAAGTTGATCGCGCCCATGATCGACGAGGCGCCGGCGAGGTGCAGCGAAAAGATCACCATGTCGACGGCGGGCCCCGGATGTCCGACCGGACCCGAGAGCGGCGGATAGACCGTCCAGCCGACCCCGGCCCCTTGGCCGACCATCGTCGACCCGAGCAACAACGCAAAGGACGGGATCAAGAGCCAGAAGCTGATGTTGTTCATGCGCGGGAAGGCCATGTCCGGCGAGCCGATCATTAGCGGCACGAGCCAATTGCCGAACCCGCCAATCATGGCCGGCATGATCACGAAAAACACCATGATCAGGCCGTGCGCGGTGACGATGACATTATAGAGCTGATGGTCCTCGATAAAATGATTGCCGGGATGCATCAGCTGCGTTCGCGCGACGACCGACAGGGCACCGCCGATTACTCCAGCGCAGATCGCCAGCAGCAAGTAAAGGGTGCCGATGTCCTTGTGGTTGGTGGAGCACAGCCAGCGGGTAAAAAAACCCGGGACATGGCCATGACCATAAGCGTCGTGGCCGTTCAGGTCGCCGACATGGGCGTCCCTCTCGTAAGCCATTCTCCTCGCTCCCTCGATCTCAATCGCCCGCGGAAACCGGCTGAACGGCATCCGGCAGGTGGGGAATTGCGGCGAGGCGCACCGCGCCCGTGCCATCATCACGCCGCGCGAACTTCTTCTTCGCGTCAATCAGCCAGCGTTGGAACGCGTCCTTCGGCATCGCCTCGACTTTGATCGGCATAAAGGCGTGATTGACGCCGCAGATCTGGTTGCACTGGCCGTAGTAGGTGCCCGGATGCTCGATTTTCATCCAGCTCTCGTTGAGCCGACCGACGATCGCGTACTCCTGCACCCCGAAGGATGGCATGAACCAGCTGTGAATTACATCGGTCCCGGTCACCAGCACGCGGATGATCGTGTCGGCCGGAACCACGAGCGGGTTGTCGACGTCGAGCAGCCGCTTCTGTCCCGCTTTCAACTGGTCTTCCGGGATAATGTTGCTGTCGAAAGCGAGCCCGCCTTGGTCGGGATACTCATAGGACCAGTACCACTGGTGTCCGGTCACTTTGATTGTCATCTCCGGATTCGGCACCCTGTCCATATAGTACATGAGCTTGAAGGAGGGGATCGCGATGCTGATCAAGATCAGCACCGGCACCACGGTCCACAGCATCTCGATGACAGTGTTGTGAGAGGTGCGCGAGGGCGCTGCGCTGCGCTGCTGGTTGAACCGCCACATGACGTAGACCAAAAGGCCGAGGACAAAGGCCGCAATCAAGGTGATGATGATCAGGAGCACGTCGTGAAAGGCCGACAGGCGATCCATGACCGCTGTGGCCGCCGGCTGAAAGCCGAGTTGCCACGGCTTGGGCTCTGCAGCGCCGGCGATTGCTGCGGCCATGAGGGTCCCGACCACTCCGAGCGCGGCTGTCACCAACGCCCTGGCCAGGGCTCTCCTCGTTGTCAACAAGTTCGTCAACCGCAACATGCGTCCTCCGGCCTCCCATCCATTACGGACGGCCGGCTGAGCCTCCGGCGGTCTTCGGCCGCGCGGCAACCGGGCCGAAACTTACACCAAAGCTCGCTTTCACGACAACCGAGACAACCCCCTCGCCACTGCTTGCGACGAGCCGCCGCAGCAGCCAACATCCGCACCGGCAGTGATTTCGCGCCTTTCGCTCGGGTGCATCCGAGGCCATATTTGAGCGGTTCCATAGGGAGTAGCGAATGACCGATCTTGCCGTTACCGACGCGCTGTTCTTCGAGCGGACCGGCATGGACCCGGGTCGCGTCGAGGCGCTCGTCGCCCAATCGCTGGCCGGCATGGACGATGGCGAGCTGTACCTCGAATACAGCCAGTCTGAGAGCTTGGCGCTCGATGACGGCCGCATCAAGAGCGCGGCCTTTGACACCTCCCAGGGGTTCGGATTGCGCGCGGTTGCCGACGAAGCCGCCGGCTATGCCCATGCCTCCGAGCTCTCGGAGGCGGCGATCCGCCGCGCTGGGGCGACGGTGCGGGCGGTAGCGAGTGGCTATGCCGGGGTCATGGCGGCACCACCCTCCGGCACCAATCGAAGCCTATATACCGAAGAGAATCCGCTCGGCCTGGTCGATCTCGCAGCGAAGACTCGACTGCTCGCCGACATCGATGCCTACGCCCGGGGCCGCGATGGCAGGGTCAGGCAGGTCATGGCCTCGGTGAGCGGGGTGTGGCAAGCCGTACAGATCATCCGCCCGGATGGCCGCCGAGTGGCCGACATTCGCCCGCTGGTACGTTTGAGCGTGGCGATCGTCGTCGGCGAAGGTGACCGCATGGAGACCGGGTCCTCGGGTGCCGGCGGGCGCGTTGCCTACGACCGTTACCTCGACGCCCGGCACTGGAAGGCCCAGGTCGACGAGGCGTTGCGCCAGGCGCTCGTCAATCTCGGCGCGGTGCCGGCTCCGGCGGGAGAAATGACTGTGGTTCTCGGGCCGGGATGGCCGGGGGTGATGCTGCACGAGGCGGTCGGGCACGGGCTCGAGGGCGACTTTAACCGCAAGAAGACCTCAGCCTTCTCCGGGATGATCGGTCAGCGTGTTGCCACCCAGGGGGTGACGGTCGTTGATGATGGGACGCTGCCCGACAGGCGTGGCTCTTTGACCGTCGACGATGAAGGGACCCCGACCAATTGCACCGTGCTGATCGAAGACGGCGTCCTGAAGGGCTATATGCAGGATCGCATGAATGCCCGCCTCCTAGGCGCCGCGCCGACCGGCAACGGCCGGCGGCAAAGCTACGCCTGTGCGCCGATGCCGCGGATGACAAATACCTACATGCTGGCCGGCGGGCACGACCCGCAAGAGATCATCGGCTCGGTCAAGCGCGGGCTTTACGCGGTTCATTTCGGCGGCGGTCAGGTCGATATCACCTCGGGCAAGTTCGTGTTCTCCGCGTCCGAGGCCTATCTGATCGAGGACGGCAAGATCGGTCCCGCGGTGAAAGGTGCGACATTGATCGGCAATGGTCCGGACGCTTTGACCAAGGTGACGATGATCGGCAATGATCTGCGCCTGGACGAGGGGATCGGCACCTGTGGCAAGGATGGGCAGAGTGTGCCGGTCGGAGTGGGCCAGCCGACGCTGCGGATGGATGGGCTGACGGTCGGCGGCACGAGCGCGTGAAGCTTGCGGCCGCGCTCGTCCTTGCGGTTTTCACCGCGGCCTCGTTTTGCGCCGCCAAGGCCCTTGCCTGCGCCGATTTTGCGGCAGCACCCTCGACCCGCTGGTCGCTCACGAGCGAAAACGGCGTCTCCTGGCTGGTAACACCGTGCGGCGAGCGCTTTTTCAGCCTTGGCGTCAACGTGCTCGATGGCGGCAAATTCGAGCACGAGAAGGTCGGACAGGGTTATACCGGTTATGACTGGGCAACGTTTGCGCCGACGCTCGCAGATTGGGCCGCCGAGACACGCCGCCGGCTGTTTTCTTGGGGCTTTAATAGCGCGGGCGGCTGGTCGCTCTCCCCGCAGACGCTCAAACTTCCCGCCGTCATCAACCTCGAGCTCGGGCGGCTCTCGCGGTTTCATTGGTTCGACCCGTTTGCGCCCGAGACCGAGACCCGGATAAACGCGCTCGCTCGCGAGCTCGTTGCCCCCTACCGCGACACTCCCTACCGGATCGGCTATTTCTCCGACAACGAGGTCGGCTGGTGGGCCGGAGCGCTGTTTATCTTCTATTCGTCGAAGCCGGCTAGCTCGGTCACCAAGCAGCGTTGGGTCGAGCTGCTGCGCCGCCACTATGACGACGACTGGTCGCGCTTCAACGCCGATTTCGCGCCGCCCGAGACGGTCGGTTCTTGGGATCAGCTCCTCCACTCGACACGGCCTACGCACATGAGACCCGGTGGCGCCGGGATCCGTGTAGTCCGGGAATGGACCGGTATCGTCGCCGAGCATTACTATGCTCTGGCCCAGCGAGCGATCCGCGCGGCCGATCCCGACGCTCTATTCTTTGGCGACCGGCTGCCGATCTATTATGACCCGGCGGCGGTAAAGGCAATGGCGCCCCATGTCGACGCCATCGCGGTAAACTACAACCTCGACAGCAGCGACGGCTGGATCGCCAGTTATTTTTTTGACGGGCTGCGAAAATTGTCGGGCGGCAAGCCCGAGCTCATCTCGGAGTGGTTTTTCGCAGCGCGAGAGAACCGTAGCGGGAATCGCAACAACGGTCATCTTATGACCGTCGCGACCCAAGCCGAGCGGGCCGCCGGGGCGGCGGCGGCGACCGAGAATTTCGCGACGATCCCGGAAATCATCGGTTCGCATTGGTTCCAATATTATGATCATCCGAAAGGCGGACGGACCGACGGCGAGGATTACGATTTCGGGCTCGTCGACACCAGCGATCGGCCGTATTACCGCCTTGTATCGGCGCTCGCAGAGGCAAATCGGCGCACGGTGCAGATTCATGCGGACGCGACGGTCCCTCCACCGCGAAGCGGGACGTTCGTGCTGCCGCACGCGGCGATTTCCGTCCATGACCACTCGCTTTCCGACTGGCCCAAGCCGGCAAGCTTGCTGCCGCGCCTGAAGCCGTCGCCGGGAGCCGTCGAGTTCGGCGAGGCGTATCTCGCATGGAACGAGCAGGGGCTCGCGCTGGCGACGATCGGACAGGATTATTTCGACATCGGTCTCTTGGCCTATGATGGCTCCTTCCCGCTCGTCGATGCCTATCGCGTTGAGCTCGGCGTCGATTTCGGCGCCGGACCGCGCCGCTTCACTCTCTTTTTCATCCCGCCGCGGACCAAATCGCACGACCACCCACCAATGCGGGCTGAGCTCTGTGCAGGGGCGGCACCGTCCACAATTACCTGGGGTTGCACCGAGATTAGCGGCGCCGAAGCGGTTTATTTTGGTGCCGACCAACCCCGGATCACCGCGGAGACGATCATCCCGTGGTCGGCCCTCGGCATCACCGCGCCGACGCCGGGAACGCAGTTGCGGGCCGAAGTCGCCATTACCTCATGGGATCGTGAGCGGTGGATGTCGCTGTCAGGCCGCCCTCCCGACGCCGCGATGAGCCATCCCGAAGGCTGGCCCGCGATGCGGCTCGGCAATGGCCGGCAGATGATCGAGAGCCTGCCGCCGCTGGCGACGCCTGCACCCGGCTAGGGCGGACCACGTCTCTGACGAGGGCCTGCGGTCAATAGGCGTAGTCGGTGAATACCGGATCGACGTCGCCGTCCCAGCGAGTGCGATAATCTTCGAGCAGCTCTTCGGCCGCAGTGCGTCCCGAGCCGGCGATCGCAAAGAGCGGGTCGAGAAAATGGGTCTCGTCCTCGCCGGCGATGCTGCGGCGGGCCCGTCGATGAAGACCCTCCCGGGAGATCTCGAGCATTTCGAGCGCAATATCGCGCAAGGTTCGGGTCCGCAGCGGTGCGGCAAGCCCGAGCCGCGGAACGTCGCGACGCATCGCCTCGCGCTCCTCGGCGGTCCAATCCGCCACGAGATCGTACGCGGAGTCGAGCGCTGCCGAGTCGTAAAGGATCCCGACCCACAAGGCCGGCAGGGCGCAAAGGCGTCGCCAAGGTCCGCCGTCGGCGCCACGCATTTCGAGAAACGTCTTGAGCCGCACCTCGGGAAAGGCGGTCGTCAAATGGTCGGCCCAGTCGCCCAGTCGTGGGACATCGTTGGTCAGCGCTGGCAATCGGCCGGCGATGAAGTCACGAAAGGATTGGCCGCTTGCATCGATGTAATGCTCGTTCCGGTAGACAAAATACATCGGCACATCGAGCATGTAGTCGACATAGCGCTCAAACCCGAAACCCTCTTCGAAGACGAACGGCAGGGTGCCGCAGCGATCCGGATCGGTATCCGTCCACACGAGGCTGCGTTGGCTGAGAAGGCCGGAGGGCCGTCCTTCGACAAACGGCGAGTTGGCGAACAGCGCCACCGCGACCGGCTGCAACGCGAGGCTGACGCGGAATTTCTTGACCATGTCAGCCTCGGATCCGTAATCGAGATTGGCCTGTACCGTACAAGTACGCAGCATCATGTCGAGGCCGAGCCGGCCCTTCTTCGGCATATAGTCGCGCATGATCCGGTAACGGGCCTTGGGCATGAACGGGATCTCGTGGCGCGGCCATTTCGGATCAAAACCGAGCCCGAGCATGCCGAGGCCGAGCTCGTCACAAACCTCGCGCACCTGCCGGAGATGCTCGTGCACCTCGTCGCAGGTCTGATGAACGGTTTCGAGCGGCGCGCCGCTGAGCTCGAACTGGCCGCCCGGCTCGAGCGTGATCGCGCATTGCGCGTCATTTGCCAGCGCGATCGTGTTACCGTTTTCGACAATCGGCTCCCAGCCAAACCGGGTCATCTCACGGAGCAGAACCGCGATCCCGTCGCGTCCTTCATAGGGCACCCGGCGCAGATCGGAGCGGCGAAACACGAATTTCTCGTGCTCGGTGCCGACCCGCCACGCCGCGGGCGGCTTGCATCCGGATTCGAGATATTCGACAAGCTGCCGCTTGTCGGTGATCGGCGCTCCTGGCGAGCTCGGGGCGGTGGTCATCCTCGGCGGAACTCCTGCGACAACGACGGGGACGATCAATGGGTACGAGTGTGGCGCCAATCGCCGGCGATCGCTTGGAAGACTGCCAAAGCCGCGAGCGCGGCGGTCTCCGCACGCAACACCCTCGGGCCGAGCCCGATACGAGTAACAAAAGAGAGTTTGTCCAAAGCGTCAAGCTCCGTCTGGTCGAACCCGCCCTCGGGTCCGATGAGAAACGCCACTGGCCCCGGCGCCAGCCGTGTTACGGCTTCACCGATCGGCTTGCCAGCATCGCTCTCGTCGCAAACGATGAGCGGCCGCTCGACCGGCCACGCAGCGAGGACATGATCGAGCGCTTCGGGCGGCCGCAACTCCGGCACCGAGAGACGCTCGCTCTGTTCGGCGGCCTCGACCGTATGCGCATGTAGCCGTCCGAGGTTAACGCGATCAGGCTGCGTGCGCTCCGTCCACACCGGTGACAGCTTCGAAACGCCGAGCTCGGTGGCCTTCTCGACTAGCCAGTCGAGGCGCGCCCGCTTGATCGGCGCGAACAGTAGCCAAAGGTCAGGCTCGGGTTCGGGCGACCTCAATTGGCCCTCGACGGTCAGGCGCACCCGGCTCTTGCCGACCTCGGCGATACGGCACAGCCACTCGCCGTCCCCGGCGTTGAATCCCGCGACCGCGGCCCCATGGCCGAGCCGCAGCACCGCACGGAGGTAGTGCGCATTTGCGGTCCCGAGCTCGACCACCCCGCCCGATGCGAGCCGACCTTCGACATAAAGACGCGGCGGACGGTGTTTGGCCACGCTGGCTTGCCCCATCTGTTGCTTCACCGAGATTAAAATTACATTCGCGCCGATGGAAACCGTCAGGCGAGTCGACGGGCGGCCGGCCTCCAGCCCCGAACGGAGCGACATCCTTCGCGGCGATTGGGTCGAGCGCTATCTGCCCGAGCTGGCCCGGCCATATGCCCGCTTGGCTCGGCTCGACCGGCCGATCGGAACGTGGCTGTTGCTCTTCCCGGGCTGGTGGGGGATAGCGCTGGCATCGACCGGTTTGCCTGACCCGGGCTTGCTGATCATATTCGCGGTTGGTGCGGTCGTGATGCGCGGCGCGGGCTGCACGTTGAACGACATCGCTGACCGTAATTACGACGCCCAGGTTGCCCGCACTCGGCTGCGGCCGTTGTCGAGCGGCGCTTTGACCGTGCGCCGCGCTATTCTGTTTCTAGTGCTGCAATTGGCGGTCGGTGCCGCGGTGCTGCTCACCCTGAACCGGACGAGCGTCGTGCTCGGCGTTGCTGTTCTGGGGCTGATCGGCACCTACCCGTTCATGAAGCGGGTCACCTACTGGCCGCAAGTGTTTCTCGGGCTCAATTTCAACTGGGGAGCGCTACTCGGCTGGACCGCCGTCACCGGAGCCCTCGCCCTGGGTCCCGTTTTACTCTATCTCGGGGGCGTCTTCTGGACTGTCGGCTACGACACGATATACGCGCACCAGGACAAGGAGGACGACGTCCGGATCGGCGTCAAATCCTCGGCGATTGCGCTCGGCTCGCACACCCGCCCATGGCTCTTCGTCTTCTACATCGCAGCGCTGTTGCTGTGGGCGGGAGCCGGACTGGCGGCCGGGCTCGGTGCGTTGTTCTGGGCTGGCCTCGCCGGATCGGCGGTGCAGCTGGCCTGGCAGGCTGCCCATGTGGCAATCGACGACCCGACCGATTGCCTTGCCAAATTCCGCTCGAACCGAGCGGTCGGGTGGCTGATGCTCGCCGGGATCATCGCCGGTCACCTGATCTGACCCGATATCATTGAACCCCGCCGCTTTCGTCCGTCGCAACACCGCGATCACAGCGCCGCCACTGGTGCCCGAGATCCGTCTCCACCTCGCGACCGAGATCACCCCGATCTGGCGGGCAACCGAGGAAACCCTCGCTCGCAGCGCGTTGCCACCACCGTTCTGGGCCTTCGCCTGGGCGGGCGGCCAAGCCCTCGCCCGCTATCTACTCGATCATCCCGCCGGGGTCGCCGGCCACTCAGTGCTCGATTTCGGCGCCGGCTCCGGCCTCGTCGCGATCGCCGCCGCTAAAGCGGGTGCCGCCGCAGTGCTCGCCGCCGAGATCGACCCTTTCTCTGCCGCCGCGATCACGGCGAATGCCGAACTCAACGGCGTCGCCATCGCGGTAACGACCGATGATCTGCTCGACACGATCGATGCGTGCTGGGACGTCGTGACCGCCGGCGATGTGTGCTACGAACGGCCGATGGCCGACCGGGTCACCGGCTGGCTGCGCGGGCTGGCTGCCCACGGCAGCCTCGTCCTGCTTGGCGACCCAGGACGCGCCTATGTTCCCGGCCAAGACCTCGTCGAGCGCGCGCGCTATCTCGTGCCGACCAGCCGCGAGCTTGAGGACCGGGATTGCCGCGAGACGGTGATTTGGCAGGTGCTACCCGGGTAAGAGGTCAACTGGCCTCGTCCGGGAACCAGTCTCCGAGTACCTGCTCTGGTGTGTAATGCTCAGTTCCAAGCCGCGTCCAAACCGCGCGGGCGGGCTCGCCGTGCTGCCCGAGATCATCCGCCGCCAGCTCTGCGGCAGCGCGGATCTGTTTTGTGATCATGGCTTGGGCTTCACGCCAAAGGCTGGGACTATCCTCCAAGACGCTCTCGATTTGTGCCCGCGCTTCGCGGATCGTCGTCCGCCAGCCCGCGCGCGGCTCCGCCACCGGAGAGACTTCGAGCTTCAGGAGGTGCCGCAGGATCCGGGTGATCTGAGAACGCAACTCACGCCGGTCCGACTTTCCCAAGCTCTCGACCTCCTCGGCAAGGTTCTCCCAGTCGAGCGGCAGGTTCGAACCTTTGGCGCGCCGTAGCGCGGCCGCCTGCTCCTCGGTCCAGCGAACGAAATCTTCGTCGTAGAGCGCGCTCAGCTTCGCCATACCCACATTGTCCTCGACCAAATGATGGGCTCTCCGATTATCGCGCGCAAGCCGGGACGGCGCTCGCAGGGGCCTCGGGCCACCCCCATATAGCCCACATGCCCTATGCCAGTCTGCGCGACTTCATCGGCCGGCTCGAAGCGAGCGGGCGGTTGGTGCGGGTCGCGGCACCGGTCTCGCCTTGCCTAGAGATGACCGAGATCCAAACACGGCTGCTAGCCGAGGGCGGACCTGCCGCAATGTTCGGGAACGTCATCCGCGCGGACGGCAATAGTTATGCAATGCCGGTGCTGGTCAACCTGTTCGGGACGGTCGAGCGCGTCGCCTGGGGCATGGATCGCGAGCCGCAAGCCCTGCGCGAGGTCGGCGAGACGCTCGCCTTTTTGAAACAGCCGGAACCGCCCGGCGGCTGGCGCGAGGCGCTGGAGATGCTGCCCTTGTTGCGGACGGTGATGGCAATGCGGCCGCGCACCATCGGCGCCGGGCCTTGCCAGGAGATTGTCTTGCGCGGCGCCGAGATCGACCTTGCGGCATTGCCGGTTCAGACCTGCTGGCCTGGTGAGCCCGCGCCGCTGATCACTTGGCCGCTGGTGGTGACCAAAGGGCCGGGGCAGCGCCGCGAAGACGGCTTTAATCTCGGCATCTATCGCATGCAGGTGACCGGCCGCGACACGACCCTGATGCGTTGGCTGAAGCATCGCGGCGGGGCGCAGCACCATCAGCGCTGGGGCGCTGAGCGTCGCGACCCGTTGCCGGCCGCAGCAGTCATCGGCGCCGACCCGGGGACGATCCTCGCCGCGGTTACGCCGGTTCCTGATACCTTGTCCGAATACCAGTTCGCCGGGCTGCTGCGTGGCCGCAAGGTCGAGCTGGTCGACTGCAAGACAGTGCCGCTCAAGGTTCCGGCCCAAGCCGAGATCGTTCTCGAAGGCCACGTCATGCTCGACGAATATGGCGATGAAGGGCCGTTTGGTGACCATACCGGGTACTACAACGCTGTCGAGCGCTTCCCGGTCTTCCGCCTGTCGGCGATCACGATGCGGCAGACACCGATTTATTTGTCGACCTTTACCGGGCGGCCGCCCGACGAGCCCTCGATCCTCGGCGAAGCGCTGAACGAGGTGTTCATTCCGCTCCTGCAGCAGCAATTTCCTGAGATCGTCGATTTCTGGCTGCCGCCGGAAGGGTGCTCCTACCGCATCGCTGTGGTGTCGATCCGCAAGACCTATCCCGGTCAGGCCAAGCGCGTGATGATGGGAGTCTGGTCGTTTCTGCGCCAGTTCATCTACACGAAGTTCGTCATCATCGTGGATGACGACATCGATGCGCGCGACTGGAAGGAGGTCATGTGGGCGGTGTCGACCCGCATGGACCCGGTTCGCGACGTGACACTCGTCGGCAACACGCCGATCGACTATCTCGACTTTGCTTCCCCCCAATCGGGTCTCGGCGGCAAAATCGGTCTCGACGCGACCGGCAAGGTGCCGCCGGAAACCACGCGCGAGTGGGGCCGGCCGATCCGCATGACCGATGAGATCGTCGCCGAAGTGACAGGAAAGTGGGCGAGCTACGGCCTGCCAGGAACCGGCAAGCCGATCTGGAAATGAGTGCGATCTACAACCAGGCAGTGAGACA
>Ga0306923_10001237_pt1 | contig 22347 bp, 28 predicted proteins | sample sta12Can44000108_FD_203841 | JGI IMG/M metagenome (GOLD analysis project Ga0306923, IMG submission 203841) | Lab enrichment of tropical soil microbial communities from Luquillo Experimental Forest, Puerto Rico - statanox.12C.anox.44.000.108 (v2)... | ecosystem: Environmental > Terrestrial >... | reverse complement strand
ACTCCGGCGACTCGATTTGGGAATCTGTTGGTTTTTCGCGGAACCTGCGCCTGCGGCCCCATTCTGGCGGGAAGCCTCTATCAAGAATCCCTCTCGGAAGTCTTCGCCGAGAAACCCGACTGGACAGCCGCGCAACGATTGTTAGAGGAATCAGTGGCCCTCGACCCCAGTGCCTTCTTCGTGCACATCGAACTCGGAAACGTTTATCTGACGCAAGGCCAGCACGACCGGGCGCTGCGGTCCTATTCTGAAGCTCTGAAGTACGCACCCAGTGATCCTCAGTTTCGCCAGCCAATCCAGGCCCAGATTCGAAGAGTGTCCTCAGACACGGCTGGTCACATCGATCCATTGCGAGATCCATTCCTAGAGTAAGCTTCTGAATATCTGAGGCAAATCAGCGCCCCGCGTGCCTTAATGCACTTTGTTGTCGCATCACGAGCAACTCGGAAGTAGTGTCCGGTTTGTTCGCGTAGCCGGAAAGTTGGGTAGGCTTTGGTTTCGTTATTCCGTCGAACAAATTTTCAGAAAGGCGGTTATTAAACGGAATCGACCTAAAAGAACGAAAAACACCAGATGTTCATTTCACTGCAACTGTCTGATTCTAGCAGAAGTGGCGCGCCCTGAGAGATTCGAACTCCCGGCCTTCTGGTTCGTAGCCCGTTCAGGACGAAGCAACATCTCGCAGCTCCTAGCACGCCAGCTCATACTAAGGATACAATTCGGCCCGGACAGCTACCGCGCTACGCCATGCGAGGTGCGGAGTCACTACAGTTTTCACTACACCCGTCCGGGCCATTTGAGTGCGTCGCTCCCTCCGCGCTTTCGGAGGGAATCAGATGCCATACAACTTCAAGGATGCTCTCGCCCTGACCGGCGCATTGATTGGTTGGTTCAAGAAACCACGACTGAGAATCGAATTTTCACTCCCAGAAGACCTGCGGGAGTGGGATCTTCTTGGTGGAGGGCGGAAACAAAAAGTCGCCACAGTTCACGTGCGAAATAACCGAAGAGCGACAGCAGAGCGGTGTGTTGCTGTTTTGAAGCTCATTTCGGCGCCGCCAGGCGCGACGGTTCAGGAGAAGGAGTTCGTCTTGCACTGGGCTGACACCGATTACAAAGCGCACACAAACATTGCGGAGCCTGTCGATATTGGAATTGAACCACGACGCCTTGACATGGTCTTTACTGTCAGTGTTGAAGGTCGGCCTCCAACAGTGGGAGCTTGGGTTGCAATTCCCCTAGCGTTATCGGCTCCCTTTCTGGCGAATCAGGCTTATCTTCCGCCCGGTGAATACCGCTTCCGCTTGGCAGTCGAATGCGCGAACGGGAAAGGTGCTTCAAAGGAATTTTTGATTAGCTCGCCTCCGTTCTGGAGTGGCCTATCAGCACGATCCGTTTAGGGGCGACGGTTTTCCTATTTCGGGTGGCGGCGCCACTTGCTGACTAGTTTGAAAGGGGTTGTTGTCCGCAAAAACTCCGTTGACCGGAGAATTTCGTCCAGGTCACAATGTTACATAGCCTCACCGTATCTTGTTGATTTTGAAGTCGGTCGGAGTTTTCGGGAGCCACAGACACGCCAGCAGGTCGTGCAACAGAAATTCGCTCTGCGGGTGAAAGCAAGATTCAATCCTTTCCGAGACTCGGCGGGCTGCACCATCACTCTGCGGCGGCAGCGTAGACTCAAAAGCAAATAGTTCTGAAGACCAACTCTCCTTCTTGAAACCCAGACTGGCACGGTTCACATTTTTTGCGAGCATCTTTCGCCGGGCGACGAATCAGCGTGCTTATACAAAACCGAAGTACTTACGTCAAGTGGGAAGAAATCCTTGTGACGCCGGCGCAACGATTTGGCGAACGACAGCGGATTCCAGCTGCCATGCTCCGGACTGTAGCTGTCTCGGCGACGCAAGTTCGCAATCACGCCCACCGAAGTCGACCTCTTGGATCTGTCTTCCATTGCGCTACCTCCTATCGCTTACCGCTTGCGCGTCCGCGGGGCTTTCGCAGAAGAGCCCGCGGACCTAAACTAGCCAGCCATTCGATTCACCGTTGGCCGATACCTGCTTGGATAAAAGGGGAAATAACGTGCACCGAAAGGCGGAAATAAACGTTTAATCTCTTTGTTCGCGATACTGCATATTGGCAAGCAAGTTGCACAGTCGCGTAGGGAAAGGCAGCCGTTGTGATTCCCGATAGTCGACGACAAATCGTTATTCCGGGCGGAAAGGGCGTATACAGGTCGCTTGTCGCGGCATTTCTGCTGACCGTGTTGATGGAAATAACTTTAATAGTCTTCAGCGCAGCTCTGACCCCCTAGTGGGGTTGTGCTTAGGTTGCGGTGTCGACGCTCTGCGCAGTGACCCGGCCTCCTGAAATTCCAGGGCGGGGAGTTTCTGGCCTGCGCAGAGCTGGTCGGCACACTCCCTCCTACCAAATCTCATTTTGTCGAACAGCCAATTCATACTACTTCGACGAGCAGAGTAGAGGCTTGCCCCCACGGAGCCCTGACGCGTATACCATTAGTCAAATGCTCGCCGGCGTCACTTCGATCCAGTGATCGTGTGGAAGTTAGACCGCTTTGCCAGGAGCGTGTCGCATCTGCTGCGGGCGTTGGAGACGTTTCAATCTCTAGGGATTCTCTTCGTTTCGCTGTCAGAGTCGCTGGACACCTCGACACCTGCCGACAGGATGGTGTTCACCGGTCTGGGCACTGTGGCTGAGCTGGAACGCAGTTTGATTGCCGAGCGCGTCTCCGGGCAGGTCTGCGGAATACCCGGGCAAAGGGCAAACGCCTTGGTCGCCCGCGAGTCACCGTGAATCGCGACAGAATAGGCCATGTTCGAGCACAGGGGCTTTCCTGGGCGAAGATTGCAGCGGAGCTCGGGATTGGTGAGGGGACGGTCTATCGACTGGCTCAAGCATCCTGCCAAAAACCTGCCGTCCTAGAGTTCCCGCAAATTGCTGCGCGTGACTAATTGAACTCAAGTTTCCGTTACGCCAAATTACGGAGGCTCTTCACATTGGCGTTTAAGGACTGTATTGGGGTAAGCTGGCGTCTTTGAAGACCGCCCAATCCCGCACAAGGGGGTTAGGGCGATGCACCCGGGCCGAGATTCCTCAAACCGCACCGATTCAATCGACAAAACGACAAAGACGCGAAAAGTTTTGCTGATCCAAGGGCCAGGAGAGAAGGACCTCAAGCTGGAGACGCTCTTCGACCCAGACGCTTGGAAGGTAAGCTACGCTCCGGATAATGCAGCAGCCCTAGAGCTGGCGACCGCGGAAGCTTTCGATCTGATCGTAACAAGTGCGAGGACTACTGGCGCGGAGGACGTGGCATTGCTGCGGCGGTTGCGAATGGCGCGGCTACATACGCGGTTGATTATCCTCACAGAAAGGAAAGTGAGCGGAGACGTGCTGAACGCTCTGCGGTACCACGCGTTCAGTTTTTTTAGCGTGCCAGTGGCCACAGAGCAGTTACGAACATTGATCGAAGACGCAATGAAGGAACCAGTGTGGGATGACGGGATTGAGTTCATCCACGGGACAACAGAATACGTGGTATTAGTCGTGAGATGCGACCGGGGAACCTTGGACCGCCTGGAACAATTCATGAGCGAATCTGTCGCATTGCCAAAGGTGGAAAATGAGGAAGTGGCGTTTGCGTTCCGGGAAATTGTGACGAATGTAATAGAACAAGCTAGGATCGATTCAGAACAATTCGTGGAAGTTTACTACCTGAAGTCAAAGAGACAAGTGACGTGCCGCATAGGTGCTTCCGGGAAGGGTTTTTCACTACATGAAGCTCTGAAGGAAGCAAACCGAAGATCGGTCGAGGAGTTGAGCGCGATCCTGCGGAGAGAGGACGAAAGCATACCGCCGGGATTGGGGATATTGATTGCTCAAAAATTTGTGGACGAGTTTATAGTCAGCGAAAAAGGAAACGAGATTTTTTTGATTAAATACTTACCGAAAGTGGAGAATGAGAAGCTCTAGGTCGTTCATTCGGTTGACTGAGACACTTGAGTAGTCGCCGATGCAGCTCTGCTGCAGGGAGGGAGAGGCACACGAGCGTGGATGGTCGTTCCCCGCTGGAGTTGCGTGTCAAGGAACAGTTCTCCGCCAACCAGTTTCAGGCGCTCTTTCATGCTGGTGAGTCCAAGCCCAGTCCCCATCGGGACCCGTTTAACATCAAAACCACGTCCCTCATCGCAGATGGTCAGCTGGATCTCGTTCATAGAACCTACAAGCGACACTCGGAACTGCTTTGCACCGCTATGCTTCAGCGCATTCTGCAGGGCTTCCTGCAAAACGCGAAAAAGACAAAGCGAGATCGTCTCAGGTAATTTCTCGAGGATTCCCTCGGAGAAAAAGTCGATCAGTATTTTCTGGCGTTCGGAAAGCTCTCTACAAAGCCCTGCAGCTGCCGCTTCGAGACCCACCGAATCCAGCTTGGACGAGTGCAATTGGTGCGACATTGCGTGAATATCGCTGACTAGGTCCGAGACCCGCTTGTACGTTTCCCCGATGCCTAACCGTAATTCTTCCGCGGAAGCACGAAGATCTTGCTTCTGTTGATCGAGATCCATGGCCACCAGCGCAAGTCGCTGGCTGATATCATCGTGAAGCTCCCTAGCAATCCCGGCGCGTTCCTGATCTTGCGCTTCAATCAATCGGCGGCTCATCGAGGAGAGGGCCTCTTCAGCGATTTTGTGTTCGGTGACGTCGGTGCAAGCGCCGATGTATCCTGCAAAAGTTCCGTCTCTGCTGAATCGCGGCACACCTTCGTCACAAACCCAACGATACTCTCCATCGTGCCTTCGCAGCCGATACTCCATTCGGAACCGTTCGCGACGATCAAAAGACTGCGTGTAAGTGTCGAGGCATCGTTGCAAATCGTCCGGGTGGACACCTTCCACCCAACCGTTTCCAAGCTCAGAGTCCATTGATCGTCCAGTGAAGTCCAACCACGGATTGTTGAAGTAGGTGCAGAGCTTGTCCGTACTCGACATCCAGATCAGCACAGGTGCAGCATTGGCAACTAGTCGGAAGCGCGCTTCACTTTCGCGCAGTGCCTCTTCGGCAATCTTCCGCTCGGTGATGTTTGTCACCAACGCGATCAAATGCGTTGGTTCTCCCTCTTCGCCATGCAGAACAGAAACGAATTTATGAACCCATACGGGCTTACCGTTTTTGTGAATGTATCGATTTTCGATGTCAAAAGAGGGAATTTCTCCGAGTTTCAGGCGGCGGACCTGCACCAGATTGGCTTCCCGGTCGTCCGGATGAACCAGTGATGCAAAGTCGATGGTCCGCAGTTCGTTTTCGGTATAGCCGACCAAGGCGCAATAGGCGGGATTGCACTCCTGAAAAACGCCCTGCCAATTCGTGATCGCGATTCCCGTGGCAACTTGTTGGTATATCTTGTGAAAAAATTCCTCGGTCCTTGAAATTCGGACCGATTGTCGTTCAGACGCGGACAGAGACATTGAGGTTCCTCCGTCGGTACTTTTACCCAATTGCAAGACTATGTCGGTTGGACCGTGTATCAATGATAGTCGCGATTCCCGTGTGATGCGACGATTAAGGCTGGAGCTCGATAAGTCCGGAATCGGTGGAAGTCTGGCGGCACGTCCGGAGATCCGGAAACCGAGGCTTCAGATGGGAATTGAGGTTAAACGTGCTTCACGCCCGGCCGGGCTTACTTTCTGAGGAAGACCCGTACCTAAGCATACGCCCGGCAGTGAGACTGTCAACCTTCGGAGCAGGCCGATGTTGGCCAGGGCAACTTCACTCAGGCTTTGCTCTCCGCATCAGTTTTCGCTTCACCTTCAGTCGTAATGGCCGGCTTCTTCTCGCTCATTTCTTTTCCTCCGAATATCAGCCACAGGGCCACACTCAAGTACACTATGAGCGCAACCGCAGTCGCGTAGAGTATCGCTGCGATCTTCCAGTCGTAACCGAAGCTCCAAATGGTTCCGATTGCCAAGGCCCCGAGCATCGCAATACCAATTCTTTTCCTCATACCCGCTGACCTTATAGCACTGAGCCCTACGAACCAGCTAGGTGAACCCTTCCAAGCTCACTCGACCTGTGGCTCCCGACAATCTCGAAATGTCTGAACGGATATGGCTTATCCTTCCTTCATAATTCTCGTTGATGGTTCTTTTTCTTAGGACATTCCTTGCAGTCTTGCCTTCGATCCTGCGTTCGCGTGCCCTGCTTCAAAGATCAGCCGCTAAACGCCCGAAATTGACCGCCGGCGATCGCCTGTTCTGGATCTGTCTCTTTCGCCTCTGGCGCGACTGGCGCTCGGCGCTAGCCATCGTCAAGCCTGAAACCGTCGTAGCTTGGCATCGCGCCGGCTTTCGCCGTGGATTCCGAAAACTCGATCTGCCTTCAAAATTTTTGCGGATCACAGTGGATTGAGTTTTGGCGAGGGACAGCCCTGGTCCCTGATACCTCTCTACACCCATGCGTCCTGATCGGTCTTCTTCCGTGTGATTACGACCCTTTACTGAGCAGAGAACTGCACGCTCTTCAGCATCGCCTCGTAGGTTGGCTGGAATCGCTCGAACTCTGAATGCGGTGCCACAAAGACCATGAAGATGACAGAGCCGTCGCGCTGCGGGACGGTGACGAGCCAGTCTCGCTCCCTCTGTGGTTGACCGTTGGCGGAGGAGAAGGATGAAACCGAATGCAAGGTAGCGGACCGCCCCTCAATACCGGCCACAGTAATAGGCCGTGGATCACCCTCCGGCTTCAGCGCCTCGTTCTGCTCCATATCCTTGACGAGCTCGCGGGTGACTTCGTCGATGCTCATGCGCTCACCCTTGGGTGGCGCAACGCCGTTAAGGACCACGCCGTAGCCCACACCATTGGCTGTGATTCCGGCTTCAGGAGCGATGGTCACGGAATGTCCCCGCTTTTTGGGCATCATGACTTGCCAGTTTTCAGGATACTCAATTTTCACGGGACCAAGGTCAGCTGTACGCATGCGCTGGCTGGGGAGAACGCTCTCAAGTGAGACGGCAGGCGCGTGGGCTGAAGAGCTGGGAGTAGAGGTCGATGCGCTGGCGGTCAGCGCGTTCGCTCCGGTTGGGGTAAAAATAGCCCCGTTCTTCTTGTTCAACGCCGCCCACTGGCCCGACTTTGCTCCCTGCGCGATCTCCTGGCCTGTGTAGGCTTTTACCCCCATCGCTTGCTGGCGGACTCTCTCGAATGCAGGGCTATTGCTGGCATAGTTTTCCGGCGGCCAATTTCTGATTTCTTTCTGAATGGCCTGCTCGCGGTTTCCAGGATTGGGGTGGTCGCTGAGCCACTGCGGCGGCGCTTGACCGCTCTCCGATTCGAGGGTCTTGAAGAAATCGGCCAGAGCCTGCGGGTTGTAACCCGCCTTGTAGAGGATCACGGCGCCGACCGCGTCGGCTTGTGCTTCGTCGCTGCGAGAGTACTTCAGCATGAGCCCTTGCGCCCCCATTTGAATTCCCATCTGCCCAAGTTCTCCGACGGCCCCTCCCATCGTTGCGCCGAGAGCCACTCCCGCGATTCCAGCGAGCAAGCTGGTGGTCTGCGCCTTGCTGGCCTGCTTCGCGGAGTGCTGCATGTACACGTGCGACATTTCGTGTCCCATGACGCCGGCGAGCTCGGCTTCGTTCGCGGCGGCGGTGATGGTTCCAATGTTGACGAACATCGGTCCGCCAGGCAGTGCGAAAGCATTGATGTCTTTTTGGGCGACGACGTGAAACTCAAACGGCCACGAATATTCTGGTGGGATAGTGGCTACCAACTTCTGGCCGAGCTGCCGAATGTATTGCGTTTCGGGGCTGTTGTCGGGCAGGACCGGCATCGTCTGATAGACCTGGGCGGCGGCTTGCAAGCCGAGCTCGCGCTGCTTCTCACGGGACATGTGAGCATTACCGGGATTGGGGAATTCGGGACCCGCAGTTTGCGTGTAGGCCTGCGTCGCCAGCAAGAACACGATCAGCCACGACAGCCGTCTTGCGAGTGCAGGACCCGTCTCGAAAACGTGGTGCATCATAGTAGCAACCTTTCTTAACCGGCCGGATGATCAGCGCCAAGGTTCAAAAACCTTTTCCTTGCGGCCTTACTCACTGTTGGCAGCTCGGAACTCACTTCGATTTTCCGCCGGAGTTATTCCCAAGCAAATTTCGCAAAGACGAAGCGCACTGTCGATATCGCTCGTGGTACCGTGCTCGTCCAATGGATAACGCATTCTCCCGTGCAAAAAAACGAGTATCTCCGCCAAAATTACAAGAACCAGCGAGACCAAGCCCCAGACCAAAGAAAATCCAGGAAATCAGAATTTCCTTTGAGTTGGTACATGCAGATTACTTCCCAGAAGCAACCCAACCGCGACAAAAGATATCGGACTGGACCGAGTTCCCATAATGGATTGCGTTTATCATCGCAACTATTTCCTTCAGGCTTTCTTAAGCAAGCGGGTAATCCACACCAGAATCACCGCCCCGACGAACGCCACAATGATTGATCCGATCATTCCGCCGCTCTGCCAGATTCCCAGCATGCCAAAGATCCATCCTCCGAGAATACCGCCTAAGATGCCAAGAACGATGTCGATCAGTATCCCGTAGCCGCCACCCTTCATAACTTGGCCCGCTAGCCAACCTGCGATCAGTCCAGCCACGATCCATGCGAGAAAGCCCATAGCTGATCCTCCTTGGTTCAGCGAAGTGTCTTAATGAACTTCCGAATGACTGTCACCCCTCATTTGGGATTCGATTATGGGCGGGGTTCCTGGACGGGTATGACCTGACCTGAGTGGAAGAACATGCCGACATCGTCGGAAAGTGCTGTTTCCCAAAGGTCACTGAGCATCTTCTTACTCCGCTTGAACACCCAAGTCAAGGTTCAGAGCCAAACGCCCCAGCCGGTCTAAGGAGGCTGATTCCCCTTAGGTACTTGGGCGTCGAAGAATCTTCTGAAGGGCTCTCAAACAACCTAACCTTCTTACCATTAATGGTTGCAGCAGCGACCATTCGCCTGTTCCCGTATGAGAATAGCGATATGGCAGGTGGCATCGGTTCAAGTTTCAGGCACGGTGCTTGAAGACCACCGCGTTCCACACCATTCCTCGCTAGGGGCCGACGGAGGACTCTCCTCCGCTCTCCATCACAAACTTCCAGAATGAACGGATGCCTTTGGTAAATCGCATATCCCGCACCTGCGCAAGCCCCAGGCAGGCGCGAACGGGTTCCTCAGCGCCGCGGTGCGTGGGTAGCAGACGAAAGACGACCCTGTGCTTACCTGCTGATTCGATGGGCTCGATCACCGAGGGGAAAAATATGCCCTGGCCGACCTCGAAACTCGATGCCTTGCCTACCACAAGCTTCTTTTCCGACCCAACCAGCAGGCGCCGGTAACCAAACATCAGCGTGCCATCCTGGCCCGTGTGAAGCCGTCCGTAAGTCCGCCGAGGCACCGTGCGTACGCGCGTGGAGAAGGCAGGCACACTGTCGCCGAGATTGGGCCTGTTCTGCGCGTCAAATAACAAAGCCCGCAGCAATCCCAACGCAAAGACGGTGCCGAACACGGCTGTCCGCAGGGCCCACCCGAAAATCAGAAAACGATGACGCCGAGGCATAGCAGCAGCCCGAGGCGGGGACTAATGAGCGCCGTGATCGCTAGCACCGCGAAAATAGTGTTTCTGATCGTCTTCAGCAAGAAATCAAGAAACGGAAATGGACTGATCAGAGCGAGCACATCAAAGGAATGCCCAACGAGCCAAACGACAAATGTGACTACCAATCCCACGACGGTATAGACAACAGCCGTCGCTACGGTGAAGGCGTGGTGACCGCTGCTCGTTTGTGCCGTGGCCGCATACACTACAGGCCCGCTCAGCAGATAGGCGAAGAGTCCTCGAAGCGATTGGAACCCCATCACACGCGCGACCTGGTTTAGCACCACGGGAAATGCAATCAACACCAGCCCTGCGTGATTGACAAACAGGACCTCGGCGGCGTCCAGAGGCTTCTTAATCAGGGGTGCAAACCCTCCGAAAGTGTCTTTGATGAAGATGAGAACCAGCAGCACCAAGATCGGTATCCAGAATTTCGGCTTCTGAATCAGCGGCAGCTGATCGCGTTGTGCTCGTGGCGTGTGATAGTACTGCCACACACCGGTGACGCACACGCCGACTAACGGGGAGATTGCCGTGCTTGTAACCATCGCCAGCGCAGTGGAGATCTTCTCTCCGTTTCTCAGCGCTTGTTGTGCCTCTTGCTCGTCGGCTTGTACCATCGGGACGAGTGCGCAGATCAGTATGCCCACCAGAATAAACGAGCGAGGCATAAGCCTACCCTCCCTCTGATCGACCCGAGTTTTTCACAGTGGCCCGACCATCGTCTATGGTCTCTTTCTTCTTTTTCTCCACCGACGCCGACCATGGTGGGCGCGTTGGCATCCTCACTGGACTCTACGGTGATCTAGCCTAGAATGATTGGCTGGAGGAAGTCCGGTGGCCTGTCATTCGTGCGGGTCAGCACATCAAAAGCACTTTGAATCGGAAGTCGACATCCATTTTCCAAGGCTTAGCAATGCGAACAAGCGCCCTGTTTTGGTGTACCCCGTGCTCCTAGTGTGCCTGGATTGCGGTCGAGCAGAATTTTCTATTCCCAAGGAAGACTTGGAGCCACTTCGTGGCGAATGAATGTCGAATCCCAGCTAGCCGTCGCTTCTTCGGTCAGCGGACTTTCCCTTCATTGCTTCCCCGACATGGGCAGATGACTTAGGCGGAGAGCGCTGCGTATCATTGTGTGAATCTCACTTTCCCTTCGTGGTTCCCCTTTGTGGTTCTTGACCGCGACGACGCATTCGACTATGGTGGCGGGCGTATCCCAAGAACCCAGCTCAGGGGTACGACCCACAAGGTTGTATTTGGTCTGGCCGCCCACCAGTCAATTCCTGCAAAAAGTCAAATCCGCCCAGAAAGAGAAGAATCATGACTCCGGATGAACTCAACAACATTGCGACGGAACTGAAGCGTCTCGGGGCAGAACTAAACCTATCGGATAAGCAAAAGGAAGATCTCAGGAGCTTCCTAACAGAAAAATACGAACAGCTGCAGGAATACAGGAAGCAGAATCCAAATGTCTCTAAAGAAGACGTTGTCAAATACATTGCCAAGAATCGCGACGCTGGGCGGGAGAAAATCGAAAAATTCCTGACCCCTGAGCAACTTAAAATATGGGACGCCGAGGTTGCCAAGGCCAAGGACTTCCTCAGTCAAAGGGCCGCTGCCGCGGGCGCTTAACCTCAAATTTTGGCAGGAACCATAGAAAAGCAACCGCCAATGTGGCGATGACAAATGAATGCCACAGCAGGAAGGAATGAGTGTTTCGGGTCGTAGATTCCGAAAGCTCATTCCTCCTTGCTGTCCCTCCCGAAAATTCCCGTACAGCCCATGGCAAAGGGAGCTTCGGAAACGAACGGGCTGGAACGGACAAAGAAACCCCGGGCTTGTAGCCCCCCTGTGAGTTAACCGGCCTCCTTCGGTCTCCATTTTGCAGAATTGTTCGATCGATTCGTTGGGTCCTTTTTGTGGTGTGCACGGACCTGTGCATTTTCTGGGCTCACACTTTAGCCTCCTGATCGGAAGCTGGGTTGCCAGAAATTCTTGGGCGGAGAATTCCTGACCTGCGCAGAGCAGGTCGACACTCCCTCCTATCGAGGGACAGGATACGCTGGCTCTCCTTTGGAATCTCACCTCGCTGAAGCCGATTAAAATGGATTTCTCGGAGCCTATCGCTATGGTGGTGCATCCTGTGCTACTGGCGTGCCATGATTGCGGTCGAACAGAATTTGTTATTTCCGAAGAAGACTTGAACCCACTACGCGCTGAATAAAAGGCGCCGCGTCAACTGCGGGGCGGTTCTTCACCCTTCGCTTCGGGGATTGCCCAGGCGGTCTTTTTTTTGCACTCCGGAGAAGATCCAGCCCGTCGAAGAGCGCCCGACGTTCGTGTCCGTTACCCGGATCGGATGCCAGCTGTTCAATTCTCTGAGCAATTGCTTCCTCTGCCTTTTGTACCTTTTCACGTAATTGCTCACGATTAAATTCGAGAATCGCCGAAGCGATGGGTTCCTGCCCCTGCGGATATTTCAGCTCCATTACGCACCATCAAAGCGGTCGCCATAATCTTCGGATGGGAAAGACGAACCCAGGGCGGCGGCCGCCCCCGGCTGGTTTTCCGCTTGTCGGTATACGACCGTGGTGCGGCGTGAGCACACCCGCAACTTACTGAACTTAATGCGGCCTCACACCTGAGTGGAAAGGTGAATGTACTGTAGGGAGCGAGAAAATTTCGTGTAGACACCCCTCAACACCGCTCCTTCCCACACAATTGAATTCCCATAGGCCCGCGTCCACCGCAATCGAGTGACCACGTGCTAACGGCTTGACCGGACTAACGACGCGGGTAGCAAGCAAAGGATTCTGTCGTTTTTGACAGTTGTATTAGTCGTCTGAGCCTAGTGCAATGGAGACATGTCACCGCCGCCCCAAGGGCGACCCAGCGACGATTGGGGAGCAGGGCTTGCCGCAACTGACGAAGATATTGGTGGTCGATGATTTTGAACCGTTTCGCCGGTTCGCCTGCTCACTCCTCCAACAGATGGCTGTTTTTGAGGTGGCCGAAGCCGCGGACGGGTTGGAAGCCGTCCAGAAGGCAAAAGAGCTGAATCCCGAGTTGATTCTGCTTGATATCGGCTTGCCTCGGCTGAATGGAATAGAGGTAGCTAAACGGGTTCAGAGCTTTGCTCCGACGACAAAAATCTTGTTCTGCAGTCAAGAGTCTTCCCCCGATGTCGTACGGGAAGCCCTAACGCGCGGATTTGGATACGTTCATAAGTTAGGGGCCGGGATCGATCTGCTTCCTGCTTTCAACGCAGTTCTCAGCGGCAGGCGATTCGTCAGCAGTAACCTCGAGCCCAACCAGGCCATCGCCGTTCGCGCACCTCGCCACGAAATTCTCTTCTGTTCTGACGACACGGCTATTCTGGACGGGCTGACTCGATTTGTTGCCGCCGCCCTAAAGGGTGGCAATGCGGGCATTGTGTGGGCCACCGACTCGCACCGCAGCAATCTCCTTCAGAACTTGCGCCTGCACGGTGTGGATGTTGATGCTGCGATCCGACAAGGAACCTACATAGCAGCGGATGTTTCCGAGCCGCCTGACGCCGCACGCATTGTTGCCTCCATTAATACTTTGAAGGAAGCCGCCGCCAAAACGGGTAACACACATCCCCGTGTTGCCGTATGCGGTGAAAGAGCAGGTCTCCTGTGGGCGGAAGGCAAAACGGATTCGGCGATTCGTCTCGAACAATCGTGTAGCGCATCTGCGCCGGGGACATGCTGTCCCTCGGGGCGTATTGCGGGGTCACGGCTACGCCGACAGCTTAGCCCAGTTCGGACCTTCGTTGAGACGCCATGAGATTTGTATCATCTAAAAGAAACGGCGGAGTGTTCTGCACAGACGGCTCTGACCGCGTCATCATCTCGTTGGTGTTGGGCTGCGGGCGAAGGATAGGTGCACAGGATGTCGATTTCATGGCTATTGGCTAACTGGTTTAACGATGACTGGGGCCATTGACGAAAGAGAAGTAGGAGCAACCGTTGTGCACCTCGCTGCTCGCGGTTTGGTCCGCTTCGAGGGATTCGACAAGTACTACGTCATTTCCCAAACCACAGCGAGTGTTCCCTGTGACCTCCCCGCCGACAAACTGGCTGTTTACCGAGCAATGTTCAATCTCGACGCGGGCGATGGCAAGCCTTTCGCCGGCCGCCTCCGCACTGATCAAAAAGTTCCCCAGAATGCTTTCCTTCTGCCTCCTACACGGAGGCCAATTTAGTGCTGCTGGCGAAAACCATTCGGAAAGCAGTCGAAGTGCCGGAACAAATCTGTATCACAACCGGAATCTGACCGTCTTTGCTCCGTTGGCGATTCTCTCACTGCTGCTACTGTTCCTGCGTACGCAGGGTTTTGTTGTCTCCCTGCACAAACCGGCGATGGCTAGTCGATCGCGATGAGGTTTTCGATAGGCACAGGTACAGGACACCCCTTGCTCTCATTAGATGTGCTTCCGAGAGCCCATTCTAATCGAGTTCAGTGGGGGTAAGACTCGAAGTGGAGCGGAGGACTATATTTCCGGTGCTTTCTATGCCGGGGCCGCCGGCTAATACACAAAGCCCCACAAAATATGCAACTAATTTAATTTGGTATAGCTGCCCGGCCACCATCGAGTACAACCCCGGACCTGCCGACACCGGATGACCGTTTGCGTTGCAGTTCGCATCGACGGTGTAACTTCGTGGCTTCGTGGTGTACTCCGGGCAAGGCCAAACAAACTAAGCCGCTTTGTCAAAGGACGTCCTTCTTTTCCTCTGTTGGCTGTTCAGTTTGCTTCTGAACCTCCTCGGACTTTTTCTTGACGGCCTCGGCTACCTTCTTCATGACGATCTCTTCGACCTTCTCCTGGAGCTTCTCTGCCTCGACACCCTTATCCTGAACGGCTTCCGTCACCTGTTGCTGAACCGTTTCGAGCACCTGGGCAACGACCTTCTCCGCCACCTCTTCGTGGACCTCCTCTGCGACCTGCGCGGCTTCCGGTTTGTCCGTCTCCTTGGCGACCTCGGCGCTTACCTCTGTCACCGCAGCCATCCCCTTTTCCAGGACCTTCTCCGCCTCGACTGCTTTGAATCCCTGAATCAGGAACGCGATTACGCCGGTCCAGCCGGTTTGATGGCTGGCCCCGATGCCTGCACCGGTCTCCCCGTGGAAGTACTCGTAGAACAGGACGTGGTCGCGCCAGTGCTCATCGTTCCACCGGTCGCGAGTGCCTTGGGCGGGCCGGCGTCCTTCCTTGTTGGGGATGAACAAGCGCGACACCCGTCGCGCTAACTCCTGGCTGACCTCCAAGAGATTCAGCTGGCGGCCTGAGCCGACCGGACACTCGACCCTGAAGTTGTTGCCCAGGTGAGCATATTGGTTGATCAGGCCACGGATTAGCATGAGCTGCATCGGCATCCAGATCGGTCCGCGCCAATTGGAATTACCCCCAAACATCCCGCTATCCGAATCGCCCGGAACATAACCGACCCGGTAATCCTGTCCCCGAACGTTGAAGTCATAGGGGTGCTCGGCGTGATAGCGCGACAGCGAGCGAATTCCGTATGGGCTCAGGAACTCGTTCTCATTGAGCATGTAGCCGAGTATCCGGCGGAGCTTCTCCGGGTTGACCAGGGAAAGGATCCGGCTGCCGCCAGCTCCCACCTCCAGTGGAACCGTGAGAATCGCCGCCATGTACGGGTGCTGTTCCAGAAACCACTGCGCCTGCTCGAAGAAGCGCGGCAGCCGTTCCCGGAGGTCGGCCGGCAGCACCGCGGTCGCCGTCAGCGGCAGCAGCCCAACCAGGGAACGGACCTTGAGCCGAACGCCGTCGCCGTCGGGAAAGCGCAGCACATCGTAATAGATACCGTCGCCCTGGTCCCAAAGTTTGACCCCCGTATAGCTGAGGTTGTCCATGGACGAGGCGATCCACATGAAGTGCTCGAAGTACTTCAGCGCCATGGCTTCGTAGTGGTCGTCCTCCAGCGCGAGCTCGACTGCAATCTGGAGCATCACTGATGCAAAGAACGCCATCCATGCGGTGCCGTCCGATTGCTCCAGATGGCCGCCCGTCGGAAGTGCGCTGCTGCGGTCGAAAACCCCGATGTTGTCCAGGCCGAGGAAACCTCCCGAGAACACGTTGTTGCCATCCACATCCTTGCGGTTCACCCACCAGGTGAAGTTCAGCGACAACTTCTCGAAGCAGAACTTGAGGAAGGCAACGTCCCCGCGCTCCCGCAACTGTTTCTCGTAGCAGTACACGGTCCAAACCGCCCACGGGTGTACCGGGGGATTGACGTCGCTAAAGTTCCACTCGTAGGCCGGCATCTGGCCGTTGGGATGGAGGTAATGGTGGCCGAGGAACAGCCGCAGCTGCTCCTTGGCGAAATCAACGTCCACCAGCGACAAGGGAATGGTGTGGAAGGCCAGGTCCCAGACGGCATACCAGGGGTACTCCCACTTGTCCGGCATGGAAATGACGTCCGCGTTGTACATGTGGAACCAATCCTTGTTGCGGACTTGGGCCCGCACTCCTTCCTCGGGCTTGTCGCCGTGCTCTCGCAGCCACTCGGTCACATCGTAATAGAAGTACTGCTTGCTCCAGAGCATTCCTGCCAGTGCCTGACGCATCACCTGCGCCTCATCCTTGGTCAGCGCATCCGGTGTGATGGCCGCATAGAAAGAATCCGCTTCTACCTGCCGGGCCTTGAACGGGGTCTCGAATCCATCCCCAAAGGGAGCCCGCAGCCGCTCGGGCGGCTGGTCCGTCAGCCGCAGTCGGACCGTCTGGCTTCCCTTCGCCTCGACCGCGAGGCGATAACAGGCAGATGCCTTCGTGCCATGGAATTCGGGGTTGATGGCGTTCTTCTTCCCGTGGACGACGGCTTGGATGATGCCGTCCTTGCAATACGGTTGCTGATTAGGCTGATTGAAGGCCCGCTGGGTATTGGTTTCATTCTCTGTGAACAGCAGATCAGCAGCCACGCCTTCACAGTAGAGGAATCGCTCCCCCAGGAGACGATGACGAGCGGCGATGGCCCGCACGTCGGTGCCGGCAGCGAGGATCTTCAGCTCGGGTTTCTCTTCCTTGTGGCCCCACGACCAGGTGTTGCGAAACCACAGGGTGGGCAGCACCAGGATCTCGGCCGGCTCGGGGCCTCGGTTGCAAACAGTGATTTGGATCAGGATGTCCTCAGGCTCGACCTTGGCGTACTCGACGAAGACGTCAAAGTACCGGTCCTCATCGAAGATGCCGGTGTCGAGCAGTTCATACTCGGCGGACTGTTTGTCGCGCGTCCGGTTGGCTTCGATGATGGGCCCGTACGGGTACGCGGCCTGCGGATACTTGTAGAGGTACCTCATATAAGAGTGGGTTGGCGTGCTGTCGAGGTAGAAGTAATACTCCTTGACGTCCTCGCCGTGATTACCCTCGCTGTTTGTCAGTCCGAACAACCGCTCCTTGAGGATCGGATCGCGCCCGTTCCACAGCGCTAGCGCGAAGCAGAGCAGCTGGCGGTTATCGGAGATGCCGGCGAGCCCGTCCTCACCCCACCGGTAAGCGCGGTACTGCGCGTGATCATGGGTGAAATAATTCCAGGCGTCCCCGTTGGGGCTGTAATCTTCGCGCACGGTCCCCCACTGCCGCTCACTCAGATACGGCCCCCACTTCTTCCACGCGACTCGTCCTTCGCGGTCCTCCTGGAGCCGGGTCAGTTCCGCGCTGGACTCCTTGGTCTGGTTCATCCGAGACCTCACTGCGAACATGCAGAGATGATTACCTGACAGGCGTAGGTACCTGTGCCGGGCATAATGCGCCGGATGAGCATCTCTGGCAAGTGGTTTGGTGCAAGTGTGAAAGTGGACGACAAGTCCGGAAATGCGTACTGGGCCGTTGAGACCGAATGGAGTTTTTGGTAGGGACAGGTATTAGTAATACTGAAAATAATAGACCAGCCTGTCCTACTGCAGTACCTCAAGACAGTTGTGGACGGTCCGCAAAATCGTAACGTCTGAGGCGCGGGCTGGGACCCGCAACGAGCGGTGGGCGGTCCCGCAAGGGGGCCGCTCCTGCGGGCTACCCAGCCCGCACGGCGCATCACCGCCTCAAACCGATGAAGCAAAATCTGACTCTGGATCATGTGAAGAAAGAAGCAAGAGACCTGCTACGTGGATTAGAACGACGGGACCCTGAGGCACTTAGACGATACCACGCGATTCACCCCTTCACCGACATGTCCAACCCAGCCCTTGACCACGCGCGGCACATAATTGCACGTGAGCGCGGCTTCAGCTCTTGGCGGAAGTTGAAGGGGCATATAGAGAACCTCCGCAGTTGACTGCTAATGAGTATCCAATTTTGCCCCAGCCTGGGCCTCCACTCTGCACGCGCCTCCTGCAGGGAACATGCTCTGGCGCAACATAGGAATTGCCCTGGGGCAACGGCGCACGGCTCGTGCGAAGCTACAATTAGATTAACCCTGCAGTTGATAGGGGCGGGACGAGGAATCTCCGTGAGAGAAGAGCAACGACCTCGTCCCATGCTATTTGTGTCAGGTCATCAAGGGTAAGCCGGGGAAGCCGCCCTCCTCGGGCTTGCGCCTGGCACAAATTATCACTGCGCTTTCGGGTGACGGCGTCTCCACTCGGTTTTGGCTTCCTCTAGTTGCCGCTTGAACACCTCAGGACATTTCGGGTCTCGGCACAAACTTCTAGCGGCTTTGCCGAAATTCACTAACTGAGCGTCGGTCATTTTGCGCAAGCGGGTGCGTATCTCTTCCTTTGCCGGCCTCCTGGGAGTCGGCTACTGAAGTGATTGCGGCGCAGCCAAAACGAGACTCCTACAGTCCAGAGCATGGAACTGGATCGCCGGCAGCCAGCCCGCGCCACCGGCGCAAGCCCCTTTTTCTTGACCGCCGTCAAAGATGCCGCAAGCAGGCTAGATGCATCCTGCAGCGGGCGTTTCGTGTTTCTGGGCGCATCTGACCGGCCGTCACTTTGCCCCAGCCCGAACGCGCTAACGTCGGGGGCTGGGCTCGCCTCCGGGTCCACTCCTGACGGAATCCGCAAACGCAACTGCCTGACCTTGTGAAACGTGCAGATTTCTGTGGAAAAGACTTCCGGCCGCAGGCAGGCGTTTTATTTGTCGCGCGTCAATGACAATCGCAGGGCAAAGCGGTAAGTGAAAGCCATTAGCCTAGGCCTCTCCCCTGACGAGGCTAGCTGAATACACCCGCTGGCACCCCAGTCTGCGGGTTACCCACGACACCCGATGGCGGAGATGCTGTCGGGTGCCTTTTATTTTGCGACGCACCGTCAGCTACCAGCCGGGGGACTCCTTGCTTTTCTTTGTCAAGCACCAATGACATCGCCGCTCGCAGCGGTACGGTGGACTGTCGAAAGCCAGCCCAGAGGCGAGCTGGGACTCTCGGCGGGCACTCGATGATACCGAGCGGGTTCATCGGGTGCCATTTTTTATCGGCCTGCGCGCGCAAAAACCTTTCGACAATCAATGTTTGTTGGCGATTTCGGGCCAAGAAAAAGGCCCTTGCATCCATTGAGGTTACAAGGCCCGATTCAGGGAGGGCGAAAAGAAGCAGGAACAGGAGGTAACGAAGTTTCATTGCGCTACCTACTTGAGCTTCGCATTCTCGGCCCAGATCGCATACGTTCTCTACATCACAGCTTCGAGCTGTCCCTCGGCGCTTTGCTCGCGAGATCGTGACCTATTTTTGATACATTCTTTCCCGTGCCACCCGCAAAGAAGCCAGACGACCGGCAGTTCAAAGTCGGCGATAAAATCCGCGTGAACCTGCATCATGGCAAGATCGAGGATGCCATCGTACGCGCCGTGATTCAGGACGACGATGGAATCAAGCTACAGGTGGATGTTGTCGGCCTCGACCTGACGGCCCTGATTGATACGAGGCAGGTTGTCGAGTGAGACTGATCACGCGCAATTGCCCTGAGCTGTTGATAAGGGTCCGTCCTGCCTGGTTGGATACCCAAGCAATTACCCATTTTTCCTGCTTTTTCCGCTCCGGGACAGATAGAATCAGTGCACAGCCCGAAGCCAGGTCTCGTGAGAGGGAAAAGGACCTGCCCGAAGTGTCATAGTACGCATGTGCGACCTTCGCACAGGAAGAACTTCTTGGAGCGCGCCATTCTCCCGTTTGTTCGCTTGCGACCGTATCGCTGCCAGGATTGTGATGCGCGATTTTTGCGACACTCGACTAAAGCGGAGTTACAATTGAAAAGCTCCGTGTCCGCGCACGTCCGGTAATCGGACAATTCGACCCTAGCTGTTTGTCTTCCATCGCTTTTTCCCGCTATCAAATTAGTTAAGAGCGACAACCCGCCCCGCACCTACCTGCCGCGCGTCAGCAGTTCATGCCGCCCCTCGGCCTGCGAATAAGTTGGGTTTTTGAGCTTCAACCAGCCGGGGCGTCGTCCTTGCCTTTCCCGTGCTTCTCGCTCGAGTACCTCAAATCCCAGCATGGGGTGAATGCGCGGTAGCACAAGCTTTTGTACCACAACCTTCGTACTCCGGCAGTTAGTCCTGCAGACCCATTCGGACACGCAAGGCGCCAGCGTAACGTTCGAGGCGCGGGCTGGGACCCGTGCCGAACGGGTCGGTCCCGCAAGGGACCGCACCTACGGGCTACCCAGCCCGCACGGCGCATCATCTCCTCGAAACTGATGAAGCACGCAAATGAAGCTCTCACTTTTTGCAATTATCTGGACTCGAAAGGCCGCCCATGGACAGGACTAAGAAAATCAGCGAAGAGGTGCGTGTGGCTCAAGTGCGTCAGCTATTTGTCGCGCAGCATCCCGATACTGCGAAGCGGACAGTAACCAGCGTTCTTACATTCTATGCATGGCTCGAGGGGCATCGTCCTGAATTGCTACCGCAAGGAAAGAATGATGACCCGCTTCAATACTTGGAGTCAGACCTCAGCGGCCTATACCAAGCCTAACCCCGCCAAAATGGGAGTGGGTCTGGACCTCACGGCCTTAATTGATACGCGGCAGGCTGTCGAGTGAAGTTGTCCTGTTCTGCTAACGAGAATCTAAAATTGAATTGCCCTCGGGGAATCTAAGTGCCGGACGGGGAGTCTCGGTGGGAGATGCCTCGTCCCGCGCTATTTTGTGGCAGGTCCGTCCGTCCGACTCGTGCAAAGTGCCAAGGCGTCACATCACCCCGTTTGATTATCACTGACGCCGAATCGACAGGGCAGTAGCCTCTGCGAGGGTCAGACCTCGGGATTTTTGCCTCAGAAGCAAAGACCCGACCATGAAGTACCCAAGCATCGGTGAAGTGATTGTCGCCGACCAGGAACGCGTGTCTTTCTGGTGGCACATTCTGCCCGACCCTAAGACGCCTGCCGAGGAACACGTGCTGGACCTCGTCTTCCAGAAGTTTTACGGGAGCGGCGCATTCATCCGACCGGAACTCGCCAAGCGAGTCCGACGAGCGGCAGAGAAGTGACGCAAGCCCCAGAAGTTGGTGCTCGCAAATAGCACAACTGCAGTTTATCACTGCGCTTTTGGATGCCTGCGCCTCCACTCGGCACGCGCCTCCTGCAGGGAACATGCTCTGGCGCAACATTACGAATTGCCCTGGGCAACGACGCTCCACTCAGCAGAATCCATAATTGGGATTAACCAGCCTTCAGCTGATAGCTATGGGACGGGGGCGTCCATGGAGGACAGGCTCTCGTTCCGCGCTATTTCTCATTTGCAAGGCTGAGACGCGCGGTGGCGTTCCGAGCCGAGCGCGTGCGACGGATCGGCTTGTAGGATTCGCCACGCATCTAGACCACGTTCGTGGTGTTGCTCGGTGTACCAGATAGGTGCGTACTCCTCGAGTAGCTCAAACGATTCCAGGAACGCTTCAGCAACAATCTCAAATTGCGCGACGAGTGATCTTTTGCCCCGACTTCGAGGCAGGGACTTTCTATTGAAGGGCCGTGGGACCATGTTACTCCCTTCACGTTCTTTAGGTTCTCTAGGCTGCGGGGACTAAGCCGGAGGTCGGCACTGCCGAGCGGCCCTGCGCAGGTCAGAAATTCTCCGCCCAAGAACTTCTGTCAATTCAATCCTGCGCAAGGCTGCTCGACAGTGCACGCCTGCTGAGCTGATTGGGTGCTAAGTATCAACAGATCCTGGATCCATACAACTGTCAAAACTGCCAGACTTTGGGCGCGTTCTGATGGCGAATCAATCGAGGCTTAACGACCTCCTAACCAAGGCTTAACTACAACTTTACGCTGCAACACCCGCTCGTAGAGATCAAGAAATGCGCCTGGCCAAAGGGCACTTCGACACTTCCGAAGCGACAGTTGACAGTCTCACTACCGAGCGTATGCTTAGGCGCGGGTCTTCCTCAAACGCCCGGCCGGGGAAGCCGCCCTCCTCGGGCTTGCGACTGGCACAGATTATCAGTGCGCTTTCGGGTGCCTGCGCCTCCACTCGGTTCCTCTAGTTGCCGCTTGAACTGTGGTTCGCGAAAACTCCGTCCGACTTCAAAATCAAAAACATACGGCGAGGCTGAGTAGCATTGTTACATGGTTGAATTCCGGCCGGAAGAGGTTCCGGCGCGTGTCAACGACTCTTAGACAGGTGCTTACGAAATTTAGTGAGTTTTTTGTTTTTGGTGCCGATTCCAGGTTTTTCCCAGAAAATTCCGCGCCAGGAAGCTG
>Ga0306923_10001236_pt1 | contig 22348 bp, 24 predicted proteins | sample sta12Can44000108_FD_203841 | JGI IMG/M metagenome (GOLD analysis project Ga0306923, IMG submission 203841) | Lab enrichment of tropical soil microbial communities from Luquillo Experimental Forest, Puerto Rico - statanox.12C.anox.44.000.108 (v2)... | ecosystem: Environmental > Terrestrial >... | reverse complement strand
AATCCGAAGTTCGCAAAAGAGCCCGCCGCACAATGATACGAACTTCGGATTCGGGACACTAGTTCGGCACTATCATTGCAAATCGCGCAGGCGTCTTGACGAGCGACCAGCCTGCGATCAGCATCCAATCGAACGAGCCATCAGGATAAGAGCGAATGAGCGATCGCGTTCCCGGATTTTCGACCCTTGCCGTGCATGCCGGCGCACAGCCCGATCCCACCACGGGCGCGCGCGCAACCCCGATCTATCAGACCACTTCGTTCGTCTTCAACGATGCCGATCACGCCGCATCTCTGTTCGGGCTGCAGACGTTTGGCAATATCTACACGCGCATCGGCAACCCGACCAACGCGGTGCTTGAGGAGCGCGTTGCGGCGCTTGAGGGAGGAACCGCCGCACTCGCGGTAGCCTCAGGCCACGCCGCCCAGGTCATCGTGCTCCAGCAACTCTTGATGCCCGGCGAGGAGTTTGTGGCCGCGCGCAAGCTCTATGGCGGCTCGATCAACCAGTTCACCCACGCTTTCAAGAGCTTTGGGTGGAATGTGGTGTGGGCCGACAGCGACGACATCGCAAGCTTCGAGGCCGGCATCAGCCCGCGCACCAAGGCGATCTTCATCGAATCGATCGCCAATCCGGGAGGCACCATTACCGACATCGAGGGGGTCGCCTCCGTGGCCCGCAAGGCCGGCGTGCCGCTGATTGTCGATAACACGCTGGCAACGCCCTATTTGATCAAGCCGATCGACCATGGCGCTGATGTCGTGGTGCATTCGCTGACCAAATTCCTGGGCGGCCACGGCAACTCGCTCGGCGGTATCATCGTCGATGGCGGCACCTTCGACTGGTCGAAGGACAACAAGTATCCGATGCTGAGCGAGCCAAGGCCCGAATATCACGGCATCAAGATCCAGGAGACGTTCGGCAATTTCGCCTTTGCGATCGCCTGCCGCGTGCTTGGATTGCGCGATCTCGGGCCGGCGCTGTCGCCGTTCAACGCCTTCCTGATCCTGACCGGCATCGAGACGCTGCCGCTGCGCATGCAAAAGCACTGCGACAACGCGAAGGCGGTTGCCGAATTCCTTCAGGGCCATCCGGCGGTGGCTTCGGTGAGTTATGCGGGATTGGCCGGCGACAAGTACCACAATCTGGCGCGCAAATATGCGCCAAAGGGCGCCGGCGCAGTGTTCACCTTCTCGCTGAAGGGCGGCTACCAGGCCGGCGTCAACCTGGTGTCGAACCTCAAATTGTTCTCGCATCTGGCCAATGTCGGCGATACCCGCTCGCTGGTGATTCACCCGGCATCCACCACCCACAGCCAGCTCGACGACGCCGCAAAGATCAGGGCGGGCGCGGGCCCCGACGTGGTTCGCCTTTCGGTAGGTATCGAGGACAAGGAAGATCTGCTCGCAGACCTCGATCAGGCGCTCGTGGCGTAAGTTTCTTCCACGCGCCTGCCCGGCATTAACCTTCTGTTCATCACGTTCCGAAAGCATGTTGCCCATATTTCGGAAACAGGCTGTCGTGCCAGAATTGGCGACCATGGATCAGTGCAGATGAATCGCAAAACGAGGTTGCGGTGGAAGCTCTTTGCCCTGTTGGCAATCGCCTCCGGCCAGGTCACGTCTGGCCAAATCGCGTTTGGCGCTGACCAGACGACTGCTCCGCCTTTGAAGCGCGTCGCTCGCCCGAACCTGTCGCCGGGCCTGCCGCGGCCACACCACGACTACCGGACAACAATCGTTAAAGCCGCGCCGCAAGCAGAGGCGGAACCCCTGATATCGTCTTTTGTCTGGACGACACCGCTGCTGCCGGGCTCATACACCCTTCCCGGCTACTACGGGCGACCGTTCGACTACTACTACCAGGGGTCCTATTATGGCGGCGATTACGGCAACGGCTACGATACCTATTTCGTGCGCCTGCCCTATGCGTGCGGCGTGACGGGATATTGTTAGCCGGCCCGTCCCAACCGCGCCTCGACGGTCTGCGGCACGCCCTGAGGTTGCCCTCCGCTGAGCCGTTCGGCCTGCAGCACTGCAAGCGTCAGCACCGCGATTGCAACCGCCTGATGCGACAGCGCGAGTGCGAGCGGCACCTGATTGAGCAGCGTCAAAATACCAAGCAGGGCTTGCAGCGTAACTGCTGCGAACAACCACAACGCGGCGCTTGCGGCGACGCCAGCGCGTAATGCAATCGCATCGATCGCATGAAAGGCTGCGAGCAAAAATAGCGCATAGGCCGTCATGCGATGCTCGAACTGCACCGTGAGCGCATTCTCGAACAGGTTGCGCCACCAGGGCTGCTCGAACCAGAGGCGGGCGCCATTGGGAATGAACGCGCCGTCGATCTCGGGCCAGGTGTTGTAGAGAAGGCCCGCACGCAGGCCCGCAACCAACGCACCCAGATAGAGCTGGACGAAGGTCAAGCCAACCAGCGCATAGCTCGTGGCTTTCAGCCGCGCAGGCGCAACAGGCGCAGGCCGTTCTGCAAGCCGTTGCAAGGTCCAGACAATGGCCGCGAATATCAGGAGCGCCAGCACCAGATGCGTGGCAAGCCGATATTGGGAGACCTCGACCCGCTCGGAGAGCCCTGAGGCCACCATCCACCAGCCCACCGCGCCCTGCAATGCCCCCAGACCAAAGATCAACCATAGCCGCCGCTTCAGTTCCCCGCTCAAAGCGCCGCGCCAGAGAAAGTAGAGGAACGGCAACAGATAGACGATACCGATGACGCGGCCGAGCAGACGATGGCTCCACTCCCACCAGAAAATGGTCTTGAACTCGGACAGCGTCATTCCCGCGTTGAGCTCACGATACTGCGGGATCAACTTGTAGGCGGTAAATGCCTGTTCCCATTGCGCCTCGCCAAGCGGCGGCAAAGCACCCGTTACCGGTTTCCATTCGACGATCGAGAGTCCGGACTCGGTCAGCCGCGTGGCGCCTCCGACCAGCACCATGATCGCGATCAGCGCCGCGACTGAAAACAGCCAGAGGCGGAGCGCAAGGAAGTTCGGAGTCCGATTTGCCGGAATAGCGGTCATCCCAACCAATGCTTGAACCAATCTGGGCGCCCCTTATAGTCCGCCGCTTGCCGCGCGCAAACAGCGCGCCTTAAACAAAATTTCTGACCAGTGCCGCCTATTTGAAGTTCCTGCACCACAAGCGGCGAACTCTGTTCAGGAACTTCAAATAGAACAGCGGCACTGGAATCATAGATTTTGCGAGTGCCCATAACTTTCCGAAGTTCGTGAATGCTGAGATGTAGCACGAACTTCGGAAAGTGGGCACTCGTCCGCCATGACCATGCGCTCCCGTAAATTCTTCGGAACGATCGCCTTGCTGATCCTGGCAACGGTATGGTCGTTGATGGGAATGGCAGCCGCGCAGATGCCATCGATTGCCAATTCCGGCCTGCTTCAGGCGGTATTCTATGTCGTGGTCGGCACGGGCTGGGTGCTGCCGGCCATGCCGATCGTGAGCTGGATGTCACGACGCGATAGCTAGATGGGTGGCTTGCCTGGCGTCGGCATCACCGGGTTAAAGGCCACGCCCGACAGCAGGACCCGCATCACGCGCAACGAAGTTTGACGTCCGTCCCAGGCAACGCGGGGCAGCGCGCGCAAATTGGTGCGCCCCTCGGTATCGACGATCCCCGGTATGGTAGAGACCGCGCTGGCAAATCCGGCTTCCTCCGCCATCACGACATGGGAGCGGCGAAACGCGGCGCGATCGCCGAAGGGATAGGCAAAATGCCTTACCTCCCGTTGCAGCGCGTTTTCCAACACCGCGCGACCCATGGTCATCTCGCGCAGTGCGCTGGCTTGCTTCAGGTTTGACAGCGCGTGGTAGTTGACCGTCGCGCCACCTATGGTCACGAGCGGATCCTCCGCGAGTTTCTCCAGATCGCTCCAGTTCAGCGATGCTTCGCGACACAGTGCGGCAAGGTCGACGGAATAGCGTTTGCACAGATCGTTGACGGCCGCGGTCAGATCTGGCGGAGTAAGCTGACGCAACCAGCCGGACAGAAACTCGAACAGATCATATTTCTCTGCGTCCGTTCTCACCGCGAAATGCTGCTCGTGACGATCGATCATCAGGCTGATGCGTTGCTCGCGCGCGATGATCTTCTCGAGGGCCAGCCACCAGGCTTCGCCGACCCCATCCGGGAACGCGGTCGGCACGTAGACCGTGAATGGCACACGATGACGCGACAGAACAGGATGGGCCGCAGAGATGAGGTCCTTGTAGCAGCCGTCGAAGGTCAGGCACACGAAGCGCCGCCGTTGCGCCATGATCACAGCTCGCCGGCAAGCCTCCTCCACCGTGACAATATCGTAGCGCCAGCGCTTCAGCGCGCGGACCGTGCGGTCGAGAAACCGCGGCGTGATTTCGTCAGCCCTGAGCGGCTGGAAACCGCCCGCACGTCGCGGCCGCACGCGTGCAAACCGCAGGATCACGCCCGCGCCTCCAACCTCGCGGCTCGGCCACCAGGCGCGGCCGCTGAAATAGGCGAGTTCCAGCTTCAGGTTCGTCAAAAACTGATTGTCGGATGGCAACCCCTGATCCCCCAAAACCGCCGACTAGATCGTCATTACTCTTTGTTGACACTTCTTTGCAAAGGTCGCTTCAAGCTGGACAGCTTATTCTCCCTTTCGGAAAGGTTTGCGATGACCATGGCCGCCGCGATCGAGGGGATGTGGACAAGTGGAACCGATCAGCGCTCGCTCATTGCTTGACGCCGCCGCGACGGCCGTGACCGTTGGCGGGGCGGCGGTCGAGCGCCGCCGTCGCCTGTCGCCGGCGGCCCTTGCCGTGGCCAACCAGCAGGTCCGTTCGGCCTACTCGCCGATCGTGATCGCCGGCGCGGTTCGCATCATCGATTTTTTGACCCTGAGTTTTGTCGGCGTCGCGCTCTATTTCGGCTATGTCGTGAGCTTGTCCGGCTTCCACTGGGCATATATCGCAGCGATCACGGGCATGAGCGCGGCCGCCGTCATCTGTTTCCAGTCCGCCGATATCTACCAGATTCAGGTTTTCCGCGGCCAGCTCCGACAGATGACGCGAATGATCTCCTCGTGGGCCTTTGTCTTTTTGCTGTTCATGGGCGCATCGTTCTTCGCCAAACTCGGTGGCGAGATTTCACGGCTGTGGCTTTCGGCGTTCTTCTGTTTCGGGCTGGCCATTCTGATTGCCGAGCGACTGTTCCTGCACGCGCTGGTTCGCCGCTGGGCGCGCTATGGCCGGCTCGACCGCCGCACCATCATCGTTGGTTCCGACGCCAAAGGCGAACAACTGGTGGAAGCGCTGAAAGGTCAGGACGACACCGACATCGCCCTGCTCGGAGTTTTTGACGACCGCAACGACACCCGCGCGCTCGAGACCTGCGCGGGCCTTCCCAGGCTTGGCAAGGTCGATGATATCCCCGAATTTGCCCGCCGCACCCGGGTCGACCTGGTGCTGTTCGCGCTTCCGATTTCGGCGGAAGCGCGGATTCTCGAAATGCTCAGGAAGCTCTGGGTGCTGCCAGTCGATATTCGACTGTCGGCTCACACCAACAAATTGCGCTTTCGTCCCCGCTCCTATTCCTACATCGGCAAGGTGCCGACGCTGGACATGTTCGAGGCACCGATCACGGACTGGGACCTGGTGATGAAATGGCTGTTCGATCGTCTAGTCGGCGCCATCATTCTGTTGATGGCATCGCCGCTGATGGCGCTCGTCGCCCTGGCGATCAAGCTCGACAGCGCGGGCCCCGTGCTGTTCCGCCAGAAGCGATTCGGTTTCAATAACGAGCGCATCGATGTCTTCAAGTTCCGCTCGCTCTACCACCACGAGGCCGATCCCGCTGCCTCAAGGGTCGTCACCAGACACGATCCGCGCGTAACGCGCGTCGGACGTTTTATCCGCAAGACAAGCCTCGATGAGTTGCCGCAGCTCTTCAACGTCGTGTTCAAAGGCAACCTCTCGCTGGTCGGCCCGCGTCCTCACGCCGTGCAGGGCAAATTGCAGAGCCGGCTCTTTGACGAAGCAGTGGACGGCTATTTCGCGCGTCATCGCGTCAAGCCGGGCATCACCGGCTGGGCCCAGATCCACGGGTGGCGCGGCGAAATCGACAGCGAAGAAAAGATCCAGAAGCGCGTCGAGTTCGATCTCTCCTACATCGAGAATTGGTCCGTGCTGCTCGACATCTATATTCTCCTGAAGACGCCGATCGCGCTGATGACTGAAAGCGAGAACGCCTACTAAAGCTCGGCACGCCTACGCTTCGACCTGGAACGTCAGCCCGGCGTGATCGACCAGCCGCTTGATCAGCCGATCGCCCATGGCTGCGCCGGGCGTCCAGATTCCGGGTTTGACATCGGGCGTGTCACGCAACAGGCAGATCGCGCATTCGGCGATCATTTTTGAAGTCGAGCCGTAGCCGGGATCGCGATCGCCCTTGACCGAGGCGCGGACCTGGCGGCCATCAGGCGCGATCGCGACATAAAGCAGATCGTAGAGGCCGTTCTCGCGTTCCTCCTTTGAGGGCCCCTCGCCGGGCTTTGGGCCAGCCGATGCAGCCATTCGGTTATTGGCCGCGACGATGCGCTTGGCCAGCGCTTCGCCTTCCTCACCGGGTCCGGTGATCTGCATTTCGTCGTAGACGAAGTCGCGCCCATAGGGAAAGCCCATCAGCATGTTGGACCGGTGCACGTTGCGCGTGTTGATGTTCGCCATGAAAAACGGGGTCAACCACGTTTGCAGATCCTCATCGAATGTAGGTTTGTTGCCCAATGGCTGCCTTGGCCCTTCGAACTCCGGCGTCAGCGCAAATGGATTCCGCACCAGCGCCAGGAGGCTCGGGTCCTTTGCCGCAGCCTCGAAGATAGCCCGGCCGCTTGCTGCGGTACCGCCGGAAAACGTGCCACGCATCTCCCGCACCCTACCCTTGACGCGGGAAGCCGGCGCGCCGAACACGCGCCTCGCCTCTTTCTGGACGAAGAAGACACCGAGCTCAAACGGCACCGAGTCGTAGCCGCAGGAGAACATGATCCGCGCTCCCGAGCGCTGCGCGGAGGCGAGATGCGCGTCGATGATGCGACGCATCCAGGGCACCTCACCGCTCAGGTCGAAATAGTCGGTTCCCGAAGCCACGCACGCCGCCACAAGCTCGTTACCGTAGAGCAGATAGGGACCGACCGTCGATATAACCGATTTGGTCTGGGCGAGCATTGCTTTCAGCGCGCCGACATCGTTGGAATCGGCAGCGATCAGAGGCGTATCCTTGGGCGCGCCTATGGCGTCGCGGACGGAAGCGAGCTTGTCCAGGCTGCGTCCGGCCATCGCCCATTTCAATTGCTTGTCGTCCCTGTAGTGAAGGGCAAGGTACTCGGCAACGAGTTGGCCGGTGAAGCCGGAGGCGCCATAGACAACAATGTCGAATTTCGACGAGGACGTCATCTCAACCTTCCCGAAACGTATTTTTTTCGGCGAGCCGGAATTTTATTTCTTGCCGTAGGAAACGCTCATGCCGGCGCGCACGTCGTTCTGAATGCCGTAGGGCGCGATCGGATAGCGCAGTCCGTTTTTGGCGAGCTGCTTCATGCCTGCGATCGCCTTTGCAAGGTGCGAGGGGCTGAGCGCCATCAGCATCTCCTCGTCAGGGACACCGCCATAGCGACGCTCGGCAAAACATGGCAGCGACAAAGAGGGCTCGCCGGTCTTCAGCGCCCGACCCCAGGAATCGGCACACGCGGTCTCGCCAACCACGCCCCATTCGAATTTCTTGTATCCGATATATTGCAGGCCGTTGATCAGAATGATCATCTGCCCCGGCGTGGCATAGACAAGACAGATATCCGGCGGATCGAGCCGTCCGCTCGCAAGCGGACTTACCGCCATCGCCTGGTAACGCCCATGGGGCACCACATCGAGTGCTTCCTGGCGCTTGCGCGCATCCTCAGGCGTGCCGTGCCAGACACCGACATAGTTCTCGCCGGCAAGCCATTTCTCATCCTGCGGCGCAAGGCCGATCACGGCACGGCATTGCGCCCCAACCAGGTCGTCGGCGGTGATGCCGACGGTCCACCCCAGCCTTGAAGCCATGCTGATGATCTGATCGGTAGTATGGACGGCTGTCGGGCGCCTGATCTTTGGGACCGCCGCCATCTCCTCGACATGGGCGAACATCTTGATGCCGGTCACCGTCGTCTTCAAACGAAGCAGGTTGTTGAGATCGGCCACCATGCCCGCCAAGTCGAACCGTTCCGGTGTTTGCTGCTGCATGGTGTCGTCTCCCGACTGGCGTGGTTGACCTCAATCCTAACCCGAATATGTCGCTCGCGCGACAGCAGCCTCCGCCGCAGGCCTGGCAAAACTGCTTTACTGGTTTGCCGGCCCCGGAAAAAGCTCGCTGGTTTTGCCGGTGAGCCAGTAGGCAACAAGCCCCATCCACTCACGCAAAGCAAGATCGGTATGCCACAGGCCCATAACCGAAAATGCAGAGAATCGCGTGAGATCGGCGCGACCGGCAAGCCGCCAATCCGCCGGATACGCCTCGACCGCAAATCCGACTTTACGAAAAACCCCGATCGATCGCGGCATGTGAAAGGCTGATGTCACCAGCAGCCAGCGCTCGCCGGGTTTTGGCATCGCCACCGCCTTTGAGAACTCGGCGTTCTCGAACGTGTTGCGCGACTGCCGTTCGAGGGTCAGGCGATCCCTGGAAATCCCGAGACCTTCGAACACCGCCACCGCAAAATCGGCTTCCTTGGTCGAGGTATCGGCGATGACGTTGGAACTGCCCCCCGAATAGACAATACGAAGGTTGGGAAAACGATGCGCGAGCGCGGCCGCTGCAATAAGCCTGCCGGCCGAACTGCTGAATACCGCCTCACCGTGAGCGGCAGAGGGATCGGGGTCTATACCGCCACCCAGCACGACGATGCCGTCCGGAGCCCCGCGCGCGGAGTCCCAGGGCGGAAACCGCTCCTCCAGCGGATACAGCAGGAGATTTCCAACAGGAGAAAATCCGCAGACGACAAGCAGGAGGATCGAGACGACCAGGAGCTTGCGACCAAGCCACGCCAGTCGCGTCGGCAGCAACGCCACGCCCAAGACGCCGACGCCGATCCAGACATTGGTCGGCAGCGCCATCACACCGAGCGTCTTTGAGAGCACGAAAAACACGGGAAGCTCCTCGGAATATCTGATACAGCCTCATACGCGGTCCCACCCTTATTCCCAAGCCCTGCCAAGATCCTGCCATGACGCATCACCACCTACACGCGAGTCCTGAGACCTGCCATTGGGGCTTTTTCGAAGCGAAGTTGAAGCCGGTGCTCACAATCGAGAGCGGCGACGAGGTCACCATCGACACCATCCGCGGTACCCCGGACGTGGTGCCCGATCGAACGCGGTTTCACGTTCCTCCCGAACTGTTCGAGGTGCACGCCAACAACGAGCGCATGGTGCCGGGACATATCCTGACCGGCCCGATTGCCGTCAGGGGAGCCGAGCCCGGCGACGTGCTCGAGGTCGAGATTCTCGACGTGAGGCTAAGGCAGGACTGGGGGTATAACGTCATCCGTCCGTTGGCAGGCACCCTGCCCGACGATTTTCACGAGACGCGGATCATCAATATCCCGCTCGACATGAAGCGTATGGTCGGTCGGCTGCCATGGGGCCTCGACCTGCCGCTTGCGCCGTTTTTCGGTGTCATGGGAGTTGCGCCACCGCCCGCCTGGGGCCGTATCACCTCGCTGATCCCGCGCGCCATGGGCGGCAATCTCGACAACAAGGAATTGAGCGCTGGGGCAAAACTCTATCTGCCGGTGTTCGTGCCGGACGCGCTGTTCTCCTGCGGCGACGGCCATGGCGTTCAAGGCGACGGCGAGGTCTGTATCACCGCAATCGAAACCGCGCTGCAGGGTCGCTTCCGTCTCACCCTGCGCAGGGATATGCGGCTCGCTTACCCCCGTGCCGAAACCGCGACGCACTACATGACCATGGCGATGGACCCCGACCTCGACCAGTGTGTGGTGCGCTCCCTGCGCGACATGATCGCGCTACTTGGTGAGAAGCGGAATTTGTCGCGCGAGGATGCCTACACGCTATGCAGTCTTGCCGCCGATCTGCGGGTCACGCAGACGGTCAACGGCTCCAAGGGCATCCACTGCATGATCGCCAAGGCCGTCGTACATGGCTGACGCTCCTAGTGGAGCGGATTTTGACCTTCGCTACCCACGCGGCCGCAATAGCTTTACGCGAACGTCAAATCCAAAGCTCCACTGGCATCAATAATTTGCTCGCGGTCCTCTGATTCTAACATTCGCAAAAGCGGCCCTCCAGATGGGTAGCGAATGTTAGAATCGGACCGCTAGGTAACGCCCCACCTCGGTTTGATATGAACAGCCTCGTTCGGCTCGCCCGAGCGAGCTTTGTCACATCAATGTCAAATGTCGTGGGAAACGTTCGGGAAGCCAATCACAGAGGGGAAACCGAGATGGACGAGATCAACGACAAGACCTTGCGTGACCTCATCAGCGCCGACCTTCGGGACAATCTCGACGAAGAGCTCGAGCTGGAGCTGGAGGATCACGAGCTTGACGGCTTCAGGGCGGCAATGCCGGCCCATGAGCGCCGTCCGTCCCTGGATCGAAACGTCTATTTCAAGGAATTGCTTCGGTTGCAGGGCGAGCTGGTCAAGCTGCAGGATTGGGTTCAGCGCAACAAGCTCAAGATCGTCGTCATCTTCGAGGGGCGCGACTCCGCCGGCAAGGGCGGTGTCATCAAGCGCATCACCCAGCGGCTCAATCCACGAGTCTGCCGCGTCGCAGCCCTGCCCGCACCCAGCGAGCGCGAGCGCACCCAATGGTATTTCCAGCGCTACGTTACCCATCTGCCGGCCGGCGGTGAAATCGTGCTGTTCGATCGTTCCTGGTACAACCGCGCCGGCGTTGAGCGCGTGATGGGCTTTTGTACCGAAGAACAATGCGAAGAGTTCTTCCACTCCGTGCCGGAGTTCGAGCGGATGCTGGTTCGCTCCGGCATAATCCTGATCAAGTACTGGTTCTCCATCACCGATGAAGAGCAGCAATTCCGTTTCCTGATGCGAATCCACGATCCGCTCAAACAATGGAAGCTGAGCCCGATGGACGTGCAGTCGCGCAGCCGCTGGGAGCAATACACCAAAGCCAAGGAAGAGATGCTGCACCGGACCAACATCCCGGAATCGCCCTGGTGGGTCGTCGAGGCCGTGGACAAGAAGCGCGCGCGCCTCAACTGCATCTCTCATCTGTTGAACCAGGTTCCCCATGGCGAGGTCCACCACGACGCCGTGGTCTTGCCCGATCGCATCCGCGATCCCCGATACCAACGCGAGCAAGTTCCGACCGAGATGGATGTGCCCGCAATCTTCTGAGGCGGTGCCCGCAGCGCACCCGTTAAGATTCGCATCCTGTCGGTATTTCTGACCTTTTTGAGCTCGATTGGGCCGGCCATTGTCCGGACGATTGGGCCGTGGCTTTTGGCCGCTATTATTTATCCAGCAAACACAGGAGTTTAACCAAGTTTCGCTGGGCCACTGTACATTGGCTTCAAATCTAAATAGAGTCTTAAAAGTTACTTTTCAGTACACTTTGAAAAGACTAGTTTTTGGCATGGCCACAGAAAAAGCCGAGACCGACCGCGTTCCCGTAACCTTGGCGCTTTCAACCATCGCCTATCTCGAGAAGCTTGTGAGGCAGGGCACCCACGGTACCAGCGTTCCAGGCGTCGCAAAGACGCTGATCGAAGAAGGGGTCCGGCTTGCCATCAAGGACGGGCTGCTTTCGATCCGCGACAACGGCAAGGCGTGACGGCAGCGTTCGAAAATGCGGTGGGTTCGGTTCAGCACAGGGCCAAGAGGATCCGGAAGGGATCGAACTTGGGGACCGACACATGCCCACCGACCACGCCACACCACAGCCGACATCACAACCGACATCACCACCGACTTGGACCACCGAGCGTCTCGACCTGCTCAAGCGTGGATTTGAGGCAGGCCTCTCCTGTCGCCAAATCGCCGTTCAGATCGGCGTCAGTCGCAACGCGGTGATCGGCAAGCTTTCCCGTCTCAAGCTGGCGCACAACACAGGCGGCATTGCGCGGCCGGCGAAGCAGGAATCCGTCCAACGACGACGCCCGCGCGCTGGACGAAAGCTTCGGCAGATCATGCTGAAGGTGCTGTCCGGCGAGCTGCAGGCTAGCGCGATCGAAGAGCCGATCCATAACGGGCACACCTGCTCGCTCATGGAATTGAGCAAGGCGACCTGCCGCTGGCCGATCTCGACGCCCGGACTTGCCGATTTCTGCTTTTGCGGCAATCCACCGATCGAGGGCCTGCCCTATTGCGCCGGGCACAGTCGCATGGCCTACCGTTCAAGTGCCCACCGCTGACCGCGGCCTACCCGATCCGCCAGCCGACCTCCTTGGCGAGGTTCTCGTGGAACTCCTGTGTATAGGCTTTTTCCGGGGCCTGCCGGACGCGCTCGTCGAGCACGTGTGCGTCGTCGCCGACCAGGATGCGCCACCGCTCCGCCTTGACCCCGTCGAGAATGATTTTTGCAGCCTGCGCCGCGGTCGTTGGCGCCTCGTCGCGAAACGTACGCGCGCGATCGCTTGCAATCTGCTGAATGTCCTCGTCCGAAAGGGTTGAGACATCGGTCCCCATCCCCTTCAGGCGTTGCCGAGCCACTGCGATCTCGTTCGGATTGAGCCGATCCGACTCGCTGCCGCTTTGCACCTTGCGGGTGTTGGACACGATCGAGGTCCCGATATGGCCCGGCATCACCACCGAGCACTTGATGTGCGGCGCATTCAGACGAAGATCGTTCATCAGCGCCTCGGTGAAGCCCTTCACCGCGAACTTGGCCGCGCTGTAGGAGGTGTGCGAGACACCCATGCCAACCGAGGCCCAGAAACCGTTGACGCTTGAAGTGTTGATGATGTGTGCCTCGTCGGCCTTGACCAGCATCGGCAGGAAGGTGCGGACGCCGAGATAGACGCCGCCCCAGCAGATGTTGAAGGTGCGTTCCCACTGCTCGCGCGTATTGGTGAACAGGCTGCCGCCCCCACCGATGCCGGCATTGTTGAACAGGAGGTGGATCTTGTCGGTTGCCTGTTGCTCGACGAGTTCGTCGCGAAACCGCTTGAGGTGATCTTCGATGGCGACATCGGCGATATGGGCGGTGACGCGCAGCCCCTGCGGCAGCTTTTCGACCTCGCAGAGCCGTTTGGTTTCCGCCAAGGCGGCGGCCGAAACGTCGCACATCGCGACATTGCAGCCTTCTGCGACAAGCTGACGGGCCAGCTCCCGACCCATACCCGTGCCGCCGCCAGTGATGACAGCTATCTTACCGGCAAAATCCTTCATCGACCTCTTCCCGTTGTTTTTCGTCTTGCACTTCGCCATGCGGTACTCGTCCTGGGAGCACAGCACGGCGTCAAGCCGCAAGATTAGCAGCCAATATGCCCTGGTAAAGCGCGGGAACCTTCGAGGCGCAGCCACGGCAAGCAAGCTGCCGCGGCTCAGCCCGCTTGTGCCGCTGGGGGTGGGATCAGCTTACCGTGGACCCAGACGGCGGGGCTGGCGTTATCAAGATCGGTTGAACCTTCCGGGACCGCCCGAGACCTACCTAAGGGAGGCTCTTAAGGAGGCTGCTGATGAACCATTGGCATGACACCATGGTCGATCGACCCGAGCCGAACGGGCCGGCCTATTTGACGGGCTGGACGATCAGCGGATTGGCCGTGATCGGCACCATCGTGGCCGTTTGGGTCCTCGGTATCTGATGAAAAATGGTCGGAGCGAGAGGATTTGAACCTCCGCCCCTCCTAGTATCCCCGACGCTCGCCCGAGACGGGCATCCTCGAACTTTGAGACAATAGGGCCTCGGGCCCTGTTTTCGCGCCCACAGCGGAGCCGCTTTCCGTCGCATCAGCTTGGCGCATACCCCGCCCCCTCCCTGGTCGAGGCCCCTGCCGCCGCCCTCACTTGGGGGCATCGCCAGCGATGCGATCCAGCCGCAATCGATGCCGATGGTCCGTAAGCAGATGTCCGCCCCCTATGACGGCGGCCAGCGTTCCCAGGCCCGTTCCGCCGGCGATCAGGAACATGATGAGGATCTGATATTTGACTGCATCTATCGGCTCAACGCCCGCAAGGATCTGCCCGGTCATCATTCCAGGCAGGGACACAAGACCGATTGCCGCCATTCCGTTGATCGTCGGCATGAAGCCGCTTCGCAGAGCATCCCGAATTATCGGCAGCATCGCCTGATACCGCGTACCTCCCAACGCAAGACAAGCTTCCACCGCCGCTCGTTCGCGCACCAAACCATCGGTGAGCACGTCCAGGCCCAGGCTTACACCGGTCATGGTGTTGCCCAGGACCATGCCCAACAACGGCAATGCATAGCGCGGATGGTACCAGGGTTCCGGACGTAGCTGCGTGAGGAGCGAAAACATCGTCACCGTACCCGCAGCGAGCAAAGTGCATCCCGCGCCCAGACCGTACGTCCAAAAGCCTCGCAGTCTTCGCTTCTGCCGCGCAACGGTTTCCCGCGACGCGAAGAGGACCATGATGATAGCCGCGACCGCGGTCCACAGTGGAGAGACCGCAGCAAACAGAAACGTGAGCACATATCCGACGAGCACCAGCTGAACCACCATGCGCGCACTGGCGATGGCGAGTTGGCGCTCAAGCTTGAGATGCAGTGCAAGCGAAAGAGCGCCGTTCATGACAACGAGGAGTGCCGGCAGAGCGAGATCGCTATAGGTCAGTTGAATATAGGTCAAATCGGATGCTCCTCGATCCGGCCGCCGTTCGCCATCACAAACAACCGCGATGCAACGCGACGAGCCTGAGCACCATCGTGAGTGCTCCATATGACACCCGCCCCAGCCGAGACCCGCTCGGCGACAATGGCTTCAATGGTCGCGGTCGATGTGGCATCGAGAGCCGACGTGGGCTCGTCGAGCAGAAGCACGCGCGAGCGAAGCATCAGCGCGCGCACAAGCCCAAGGCGCTGCTTCTCCCCGGTAGAAAGTCTGCGAATGTTCCAGCTTCCGCAGTCCGGCGGCAGCCCCAGCCGTTCGACCAGCGGCATGGCCTGGTCCCACTCGGTAAAATGCTCCTGCACAGTGTCGCCCCACCAGCCCGGCTCGGCGGCGACATATGTTACCTGACTTCGCCAACGCGGCGCCGGAACAGCTTCCCTTAGTATTCCGTCGAGCTTGATCGTGCCTTCGTTTGGATCGAGATCGGCGATAGCTCGAAGCAGTAGGCTTTTGCCCACGCCGGAATGTCCTTGCAGGGCAACACATTCCCCATCGTTCAGGTCGAACGAAACAAAAATGTGCAAGCGCGTTAGGGCCTGGACAGTGAGCATGACCTTTTCCGGTTAGGCGTCGCAAGACAGCGCCTTGCGCAAGTCGGGTTCGATAACTAGTTTTACCTGCACGGGGATGAGCAGTCTCCCCGTCAGACGGCGTCCCGTCCAAGCACTGGCCATCGATTCTCGAGATGGTTGCGCATGGACGATACTCGGGCCTCTTCCCTTCGTCGGCTTCCAACATCTGGCCAGATACGGCCGGTGACACCTGATCGAATCGCGCTCGAGCCGCGGGCGATCGATAGGGTCGCTGTCTATTTCTCTCGACTGGGTGCCCCGATGTACACCCACGAGAAAGTTACGCTCGCAATCGTAGCCGAGAACATCGCTTTCGTTAATGGCTGGCGCTATGCGGGCGTTTATGACCCGGCCGAGCGCTCGGTCGGTTGTTTCTTCGTTCCCGATGACACGATCATGCTCGACGAGGCGCAAGATCTCGGAATTGATTCTCCGCAACAGCTCTATGGCGCGGTCGCGCCATACCCTTTCGTCAAGACGAAAGCTATCACGCATGGTCTCGTAAGCGCACATGCAGCGCGACCATACGGCTGGTCGTCGGCATTCGCGAAAGGCGTGCGCAATGCTGTCCTTCCGGGTTACACGGTGTTTAGTCCTGACGACGCAAAGATGGCGGCCATGCAGCTGTTACCGCTGGGGTCCATCCGTGTAAAGGAGCCACTGGGAGATGGCGGCTACGGACAAACGGTGGTGGCAGGGATTGCCCAGCTGGATGCATTCTTGGAGAAACTATCACTCGAGAAGATCGGGTGCCACGGCCTGGTTCTCGAAACAAACCTGCGTCGGGCCACTACCCGAAGCGTCGGTCAGACAATGATCGGCGATCGAATGATTGCCTATCACGGCATCCAACGAGTCGTCACAAATAATCGTGGGCTTTCTGTCTACGGCGGTTCGCATCTGATTTGCGTGCGCGGCGGCTGGACTGAACTCGAAGAACTGCCGATGGATGCGGAAGCGCGTCTGGCCGTAAGCCAGGCGCGAACATATGACCGCAACGCCCATCGATATCCCGGCTTCCTGGCTTCACGCCGGAACTATGACATTGGTCAGGGACTAGATGGGCACGGACGATGGCGATCCGGCGTGCTCGAAACCTCGTGGCGTTCTGGCGGTGCTAGCACTGCCGAACTTGCGGCACTCATGGCCTTCGCACAAGATTCCACCTTACAGGTCATCGAGGCGACCTCAGCGAAACAGTTCGGAAGGCGAATTACGATTCCACCCGGCGCGGTCATCCATTTTCACGATGATGATCCGGAGGATGGCCCACTACTCAGATACACCGTGGTTACACGAGCGCTGCGCCGCGTTGCATAGATATTCGCGCAAGCTATCCCGGCAGGGGGCCGGCACGCCGCTCTTGCACTGCCTGTCCAGCAAATCGAACAGCTCTTCTTCGCGAGCCTCGCGCGCCGGAGAACTTTTTTGCGCGCTTTCTGCGACTGCCCCGATCCGATCCAGCGGCGCCGGCGGCCTCACGACTTCTTCTTCCTGCAAGACTTCATGCACATCTGATAATCCGTCTTGCAGGTCGCTCCGCCGTAGCTCTTCACGCACGCCTTTTGCTGGTCGGCGCAGACCTTGCAGCTCGATTGGGCCCGCGCCGCATCGAGCATCGCGTATGCTCCGACGACCGCCAGAAATGCCAACATTGGTCTCTTCATACCTGCTTCCTCCCTTGTTGAAAAAGCTTGCTGCCACGCAGAGCTAACCGCTCGTACTCGCTGTCTTGTCGAGCGCGGCCCACAAGTTATCCCCTTTTGATTGCTCGGGGTTCGTGGCGCTCGTCGGCTTGGGGCCAAAGTCGGATCGCTTGAATACCACTCCCCCTTCCAGTTGACGTGTCAGGCGGCGCAAAACGGGCTAATCTCCAAGGCTCGGCGCTTTCCAAGATCGGGAACGATGCATGACAGGGCGGCGTCTTGCGTTGCTGGTGGCTGCGGGAGCGGTGGTCTGGTCGGTTGCGGCAGAGGCGCAGCCCTATCCAGGGCGGCCCATCACCATCGTGGTGCCCTACGCGGCCGGTGGCTTGTTCGACGCAATGGCCCGCATCATCGGAGCGCGGATGGGCGAATTGCTCGGCCAGTCAGTAATCGTGGAGAACGTGACCGGCGCAGGAGGCATCATCGGCGTCCAACGCGTGATCAAGGCCAAGCCGGACGGCTATACGATGCTGCTTGGGACCGTTGGCACCCACGCCTACAATCAATCGATATACAGAAAGCGTCGCTATGATGCGGTAAGCGACTTCACCCCCGTCACGCTCTTCTCGGAACAGCCGATGGTGCTCGAAGGCCGCAAGGATCTGCCCGCCAATAACCTTGCGGAATTCATTGCCCTGCTTAAACAGAACGGCAGAAAGATGCAATACGGCTCAGCAGGCGTTGGATCGACCACGCATCTAGCTTGCGCGCTGCTCAACGCGAGGATCGGCGTCGACGTGACCCACGTTCCCTATCGGGGCGGGGCGCCTGCCGCGAACGATCTGATCGGCGGCCATATCGATTATATGTGCGGCAACTTAGGTGCCTCTGTGGAGCGTGCCGCCGCAAAGCAATCGAAGCCCCTCGCACTGTTGTCGCGTGAGCGAACGCCGCTGATGCCGGAGCTTGCCACCGCGCACGAGCAGGGTATCAGGGACTACGATGTCGTGACTTGGACGGCTTTCTTCCTGCCGAAAGACGCGCCGAAGGACATTGTGACCAAGCTGAACGAGGCAACTCATGCCGCAATGGAGACGCCTGCGATCAAGACACGGTTTGACGCCATCGGCGTAGCCGGTATTGCACCCGAGCGGCGCGGGCCCGAATACCTTGCCAAATATGTGGTTGAGGAGATCGTGCGCTGGGAAGGTCCGATCAAGGCTTTCGGTTTGCAGGTGGATTGATGTTCGTTTTGGGTGCGTCAGCCTCCACGCAGGATGTCACAAGGCGATCTTACCGCCAAAGCAGCCTATGGAGCTGACCTGATAGGTACTGCGACCATTATGGGTTTATCAGTGAGGCGGTCAAACGCCCGGGAGGAAGCCATGGACGTGACGACGGCAATGCGGCGAGCCGCTGTCTTCTTCGCCAATCGCGAGGCCGTGGTCCACGGCAACGACCGGTTTACCTTCGCGCAGGCCTGGGAGCGCGGCTGCAGGTTGGCCAACGGCCTGATCGGGCTCGGGCTCAAGCCGGGCGACCGTGTCGCCGTGCTGGAGGGCAACTCGAAGGAGGCCGCCGACTTCTTCCTCGGCGCCGGCATTGCCAACCTGGTGCGCGTGCCGCTCTATCCGCGCAACAGCACGGACGCGCATCTGCACATGGTCGAGCATACCGGCTGCAGGGCCCTGATCGTCGCGGGCAATCACGAACACGAGGTGGCCGATTTCAAGCACCGCCTGCCGTCCCTCGAGCACCTGATGGTGCGCGACCAGAGTTACGAATCCTGGCTAGCGGCCCAGTCGCCCATCGATCCTATGCTGAAGATCTCGCCTGAGGACAACTACATCATCCGCCACACTGGTGGTACGACCGGCCGCAGCAAAGGCGTTGCCTTCACTCATCGCGCCTGGCTCGCGTGCGGGCGGGACTGGTTCTACAACTACCCGCCTGTGGAGCCGGGTGACCGTTGCCTGCATCTCGGCCCGATCAGCCACGGCTCCGGCTATCTGTTTGTGCCGATCTGGGTGTGGGGCGGCTGCAACGTCATGCTCGACAGCTTCGAAGCCAGCGCTGCAGTCGAGATCATGGAACGCGAGCGAATTGGCTACCTGTTCGCCGTGCCGACGGTGGTCAATGCGATGAACCACGAGCCGACCGTGCGCAGGCGCGACTGGTCGAAGCTCAAATGCATGCTGATAGCCGCGGCGCCGATTTCGGAGGCGACCGCATTGACGGCACGTGAGATCTTCGGCGAGAGCTGTCTGTATCAGGGCTACGGTCAGACCGAGGCTCTGCTGCTGTCTTTCATGGGACCCCGACAGTGGTTCACCCAGGTCGAAGGCTCCAACCCCCTGCGCTCGTGCGGCCTGGTGATGCCGTGGGCTGGCCTTGAGATCTGGGACGAGCAGAACAGGCCGCTACCGCTCGGCCAGCCGGGCCAGATTGTTGCTCGCGTCGACGGACAGATGACCGGCTTTTGGAACGATCCGGAAGGCACCCGCGAACGCTTGATCGATGGCTGGGTGCTGACCGGCGATATCGGGATGATCGACAAGAACGGCTACCTTTACCTGCTCGATCGCGCCACCGACATGATCATCTCGGGCGGCTACAATATCTGGCCAATGGAGTTGGAGAACGCCATCGCAACGCACCCTGCGGTGATGGAGGTGGCGGTTTTCGGCATTCCGGACCCGCGCTGGGGCGAGACGCCTTGCGCCGTCGTCGTGCCCAAGTCGGGCCGAACGATCGACGTGGCCGAGGTGGTGCAACTCTGCGCCGAGCAGCTCGGCTCCTACAAGAAGCCAGGCCGTGTGGTGGTTCGCGACGAGCCGCTGCCCAAGACGCCCGTCGGCAAGATCAAGCGCCGCGAGTTGCGCGAACCATTCTGGGCCGGGCACACGCGGCGCGTCGCCGGTAGTTGAATGCGAGCCCCGGCGCGCACGTTCGGGCCCGACGAGCGATTCCGGTCATGAAACCAACATCGAAACTTCGTCTGCTAAGGGCTCCAACTCAACGTCTCACGATATCGTTGTGTTGAGCAGTCGGTAGGCTTGACGCAACTAGCAGATTGCAGAAGACTTGCTCAAAAGCTGAGGGTTTAAATGGGGCTGCAGTCTATTAGGGCTTTGCAAAGGCGCGTTCACGCTATCTCACTCCTGACATTAGCAGGTTTGGCGCTCCTGACATTGCCGACATTTGCTCAACAGAACCTCAATTCAGTCTCGGCCACTAAGGGCGAGTGTAAGCTTGAGCTCGCGGGTGCAGATTTTGGGTGCAAGGGGATCGTAACATATAGCAACTTTAAGAATGGTCGAGAGCTGTTCAACTTTCCAGCGGATGAGATAGCGACGGTCGGAATTGCAGGACCTACGCTGGAGACAGCAAGAGACGGAACGGCTACGCTGACGATTGACCATATCTATCTCAATCAAAACCTGGTCAAGGCAGATGGGCAGTGTTCGATCCAACTTCCAACGGGGGGAAGCGACAGGACCAGCATCGAATGCAAGTCTGTTTTGCAAGATGGAAGAAAGTTACTCGTACAATTTTCGTCAGAGGTAGAATGGAAAGCGCTTTTCGGGAGCTTAAGGCGTCCTGGTGATGTTTCGTCTGCAGCTGATGACGAATGCGTGGACCTCGTGAAGTTTTATGGCTTCCTAACACGAGCTCAATCTCAGTGTGGTTACAAATTCAGCGACGCCTCACTTCGACAGAAGGCAAAGCAGTGTGAGAGCCATACGACCCAAGAAAGATTAGAAGAGGTCAATAGGGAAGGTATGTCCACATTTGATCGAAACGAAGAAGAGCGTGGACATGCGAAGGTCTGTGCGGATGCGCTGAAAGACTTCCCCGATGCGCTTCGTAAATAGGTGGGCGCAAAGCAGCTCGTGAACGGCTCAATGTCCTCGCCTCATCTATGACCAGCGATGGTCGGCGCCTTCACTGCCGCGTCGATTTCAGGTCGCCCCAGCCGCAAGACCGTGATGCAGATCGGCGTTCGGCCATCTCTATGGAAGAAAGAATCTTCGCGAGTGATGGCCGCATTGACAGTGCCCGTTGGGGCGACTTAGGCTACGGCTGGTATACTAGGCATACCAATGGCTATTCAGCTCAAGCGAGCGCGTCTTTTTGAGCAGGTCGCCGATATCCTCGAGCAGAGGATACGTCATCGGAAATTGGTGGCTGGCGCCGAGTTGCCATCAGAACGTCAGCTCATGACGGAGTTCGGCGTTGGCCGGACAGCGATCCGCGAGGCGTTGTTTCATCTGCAGCGGGCGGGCGTTGTCGATCTCAGGGCCGGTTCGCGGGCACGTGTCACAGCCCCGAACGCTGAAGTTGTTATGACATCGCTGTCGAGCAGTGCCAAATATCTGCTCACCGATGACAGCGGCATCCGCCATTTCCAAGATGCGCGTGCCCTGTTTGAGACCGGTCTGGCGCGTGACGCAGCGCGCAACGCCACAGCAAAGGATATTTGCCACCTGAGCAATGCGCTCGATACGAACTACAAGTCTATAGGCGACATCCAAGCCCCACCGCGCAATCTTGAATGGCATCATGGTTGAACCAACGTCGCTTTCTTGCCCTTCGCAAACATTCTGGTGTGTGACCGCAAATGTCCGCTTTATCGTCAAAAAGCGGACGGCGTGATTAGCGAGTGCTGCCCAGTGGCAGCGCGGGACTCGCATCAACAGCTGAGCCACTCACTTTCGACGCCTTCGGCGATCGTCATTTCTGTCCGAAGCAGGTTTGTGCCGGAGCACCGTCCGCAGGATGCCAATGAAGAGCAATACTGCAACTGGCCAATGAAACCAGATTCTGTGCAGACCGGTGAAAACATTGATTAGAAACAGAAAGCCCGAAATTGTGAGGGTTGCTGCCATGGGACGAGGCAGGTTCGCTAACGCATCCGAGATGGAGCTCACCCACGTGGATGGCTCGTATCGGTCGCGAAACCGTTGAGCGCCAGCTTCCGAGGTTGAAACTGCTCCAGCTTGGGGAGTAGGACTTTCGTCAACGGGAAAGCTATGTGGCCCGACGGCTCGGCCGCCCATAGTAACTCGATAGCTGATTACGGGAGCAACGTTCTTCATCTGTTGCTGGCCGAGACAGTCAAAGCCAAGGGATAGTTTGTTGTGCACCTGATCGTAGACGGAAGCGGAGATCACGACGCCACCGGGTTCGGCGAGTTCTTGCAGCCGCGCCGCGATGTTGACCCCGTCGCCAAAGATGTCGGAGCCGTCCACCATCACATCTCCTAAATTGA
>Ga0306923_10001235_pt1 | contig 22357 bp, 18 predicted proteins | sample sta12Can44000108_FD_203841 | JGI IMG/M metagenome (GOLD analysis project Ga0306923, IMG submission 203841) | Lab enrichment of tropical soil microbial communities from Luquillo Experimental Forest, Puerto Rico - statanox.12C.anox.44.000.108 (v2)... | ecosystem: Environmental > Terrestrial >... | reverse complement strand
CGGCGAGCGCCGGCGCGAGCGGGCCCATCAGCTCGGCGGCGTTGCCGCCGGCGAGCTGGACGAACACGAGATAGGTCGGCGCGTTGTCGAGGAATTCCGACAGGATGCCGGTTAGCCAGAAATAGGCGACGAGGTGCGGGCTGCCGTCGTGCGCGGTGACCGCGTCGAGGAGCCAAGCGAAGGCGCCTTGGCGTCCAGCCTGCAGCGCCGCGAGAATCGGCACGGCGCAAACGAAGATGCCGGCAAACAAGAGCGCAACCTCAAGGATCGGTTCCCAGGAAAAGCCGTTTGCCTCGCGGTGCTCGTCGGGCGTCAGCCACAGCGAGGCAAGCGCCGCCAGCACCAGAACCGCATCGCGGACGAGGTCCTGCAGCTCGAGCACCGTGCCATAGACGGTGATGCTGACGCTGGGCTTCCACAACGCCGAAACAATGACGCCGCCGACGATGACCGCGAGCAGCGGCAGATTGACGAGACCGTGCACCCGCAACGGCTCAGCCGCGCCCGCGTCGACCAGGGCAGCGCGTTTGTCCATCCGGAAGAACCACAGGTCGACGGCGACGAAGAGCGCCAGCACGCAAGCCACGACGAAGGCCGTCGGCTGCCAGAGGTTCTTCAGCGGCCAGAAGAAGTCGATGCCGTTGAGGAAGCCGATGAATAGCGGCGGATCGCCGAGCGGCGACAGCGCGCCGCCGATATTGCCGACCAGGAAGATGAAGAACACGACGACGTGGACGTTGTGCAACCGCGCCGCGTTGGCGCGAAGAAGCGGCCGGACCAGGATCATGGCCGCGCCCGTGGTGCCGACGACGCTTGCGATCAAGGTGCCGAAAGCGAGCGTCGCCGTATTGGTCAGCGGTGTGCTGCGCAAGGTCCCGGAGATCAGAATGCCGCCGGCGACCACATAGAGCGCGAACAGGATGACGATGAAGCCGAGATAGCTGCCGAGCAGCGCGTGCGACAGGGCTGAGAGCGCAGTGTCGACGCCGTAGAGGACCGCGAGCGCCGTCACCGTCAGCGTCGCCCAGAAGAAAGCGAATTTGCCGTAGTGGTGATGCCACAACCGGCGGAAGATAGGCGGTGCAAACGCGATGGTCAGGAGAATGCCGGCAAACGGTAGCGCAAACGGCCAGGACAGCGAGGCCCCGTCAAACGTTGCGGCCTGCGCGCCCGCCGGCAGGAAAAGAACAGCGGCCGCGATCAGCCGTGGCGGCATTGATCTCTTCAATCGCAACGGCCCCATCCCGCAAAACCCCTTAAAGTCAGTCCTAGCCGATCTCGCCGCCGATGGCGATCATGTCTACTGCGGCCTCCGCGCACTTTATCCGCAGCCTCAAGGGCTTTATCCTCATGCGCAAACGCTGCATCTTTGCTTACGAACAGTGCGTTTGTGGGAGGAACGTATGAAGCTCGCCCGCCGGGATTTTCTGCATTTGGCGGGAGCTGCCGCCGTGTTGCCGGCGGCGCGCGCCGCCCGGGCGGAGACTTATCCGTCGCGGCCAGTGCGCATGATCATCGGATTCCCTCCTGGCAGCGCGCCCGACATCATCGGCCGTCTCACCGGGCAATGGCTGTCGGACAAGCTCGGCCAGCAGTTCGTGGTCGAGAACCGTCCCGGCGCCGCCAGCAATATCGCCACCGAATCCGTGGTGCGGGCGCAAGCCGACGGCTACACGGTGATGATCGACGTACTGTCGAACGTGCTCAACGCCTCGCTCTACGACAATCTCAGCTTCAATTTCATTCGCGACATCTCAGCCGTGGCCGGCGTCGCCAACGCGCCGTACGTGGTGCTGGTCACGAACTCGCTGCCGGTCAAGACCGTGCCGGAATTCATCGCCTATGCCAAAGCCAATCCGAGCAAGATCAACTTCGCCTCGGGCGGCATCGGCACCTCGACCCACATTTTCGGCGCGCTGTTGATGATGACAGCCGGCATCGAGCTGGTGCACGTGCCCTATCGCACCAACTACATGACCGATCTGATCAGCGGCCAGGTGCAGATCGTCATCAATCCGATCCCGCAGTCGATGGAGTTCGTCAAAGGCGGCAAGGTGCGCGCGCTCGCGGTGACCACGCCGAAGCGGCTCAACGCGCTGCCCGACCTTCCGACCATGACCGAGTTCGTGCCGGGCTACGAAGCGGTCGGCTGGTATGGTATCGGCGCGCCGAAAGGCACGCCGGCCGACATCGTCAAGGCGCTTAATGCCACGACCAACGCCACGCTCGCCGACCACAAGTTCAAAGCTCGGCTCGCCGATCTCGGCGTCGAGCCGATGCCGAAGACGCCGGACGAGATGACGAAATTCATCGCCGCCGAAGACGATAAATGGGGCAAGGTCATCCGCACCGCCAATATCAAGGCAGAGTGACGCCGCCGCGCCGGCCGCCAATTCTGTAACGAGGAAAACATCTATGGCCAACCATCGCTTTCAAAATCCATCGACACTTCACCCGACGCGCGGCTACAGCCACGTCGTCGAGGCGGCGAGTCCGAGCCGAACTATCTATACCGCGGGACAGCTCGGCCGCACCGTGGACGGAAGGATGGCCGGCGCGCCTGGCGATTTCCGCGCCCAGGCCGTACAAGCCTTCGAGAATCTCAAGAACGCGCTGGCAGCCGCCGGCGCCACCTTCGAGCATGTGGTTAAGCTTAACAACTATCTAATCGACATTTCGCACATCCACATCTACTTCGAAGTGCGCGACCGTTACGTCGACACCAAGTCGCCGCCGGCATCGACAACGATTCAGATCTCAAGGCTGGCGCACGAAGGCGCGCTCTATGAGGTCGAGGCGATCGCCGTGGTACCGGCGAAATAACACGAAAGCGTTCAAAAGCTGACGAAGAGCAGCATCACAGCAACTCACAACAGGAGGACCCAGTCATGCGCATACAAGTGCTTGCCTACGCGTTTGCCGCGACGATTGCGGGGTCGAGCGCCTTGGCGCAATCGGCACCGCCGGCCGTGTTCATGAGCGACAAGGACATCATGAGCCTGGTCGACAAGGCCAGGGCCGACCGCAAGGGCGACGCGCCGACCACCGCCGAGCCGATCCTCTTGCTCTCACCTTATCGGGCGCAACTCGAATACCGTCCAATCGGCGGGCCGGCGGCGCTGCACGAGAAGGACGCCGAGCTGATGGTCGTGCTGCAGGGCGCAGGCGATATCGTCACCGGCGGCAAGCTGGTCAATGAGAAACGCGTCAACGCCAACAACCTGACCGGCTCGTCGATCGAGGGCGGCACGTCGCACCTCGTCGTCAAGGGCGACATGATCCTCATTCCGGCGAACTCGCCGCATCAGGTGACGCCGAGCGGCAGCGCGCCGATCGTGCTGATGACCATGCACGTGCCGGATCCAGCGACCGGCTGGCCTCCGGCGAACTGATCCGGGTTACAACACCAGCGCCGCGGCGCATGACGCCGCGGCGCCGCGTTCCAGAGATCGAGGACACCATGAAGCGGGATTTCATTGCACGCATTGTGGCCGCGGCCGGCGCTATCGCTCTGACGCTCGGCACGGCATCGGCGCAGGACAAGACCTATACGATGAAGATTACGCTGCCGACGCTGAACGATCCGAGCTACTTTTTCGCCAAAAACTACGCCGCGGCGCTGGAGAAAGATTCCGGCGGCCGCATCAAGCCGGAAATCTATCCGGCGAGCCAGCTCGGCGCAATTCCGCGCCAGATCGAGGGCACCCAGTTCGGCGCCATCCAGTGCGCGATCATCCCGCCCGAATTCTTCGTCGGCATCGACGAACGTTTTGAGCTGATGGCAGCGCCCGGCCTCGTTGACTCGCTGGATCACGGCCAGCGCCTGGCCGCCGACCCGGCGGTGTACAAGCTCATCCTCGGTCTTGGCGCCGACAAGGGGCTGCACGGCGCGGCGCTGTTCATGAACGCGCCGTCGTCGGTGATTGCCAAGGCGCCGATCCGTCACGTTACCGACTTCAAAGGCAAGAAGATCCGCGTGCTGGCCTCGAAATTCCAAATGGCGCCGATCGAGCGCCTCGGCGCGACGCCGGTGGCGATGACGCTCGGCGACGTGGTGCCGGCGCTGCAGCAGGGCGCCATCGACGGCGCCGTCGGCGGCATCGTCGTGTTCACGCCGATGCACTTTAACGACGCGGCGAAATACGTCACCGAGACCGGCCAGCCGGCGGTGTTCGTCGTCGTCGAGATCAACAAGGCGTGGTACCAGTCCTTGCCGGACGACCTGCAGAAGCTCGTCGACAATGACGCCGCCGCGGGACAGAAGGCGATCGGCCCGCTGGCAAGCGAAATCGTCGGCAAGGCACGCAAGGGCTGGACCGACACCGGCGGCGAATTGATCAGCCTGCCCGCCGCCGAGCAGACGGACATGATGAAGACGTTCCTGGCCGCCGACGCCGAGGTGGCGAAGGCAAAGCCGGCGCTCGACGGGGCCTACAAGATCGTGACCGACGCGGCGCAGCGGACGCGCTAGTGCCGCCACTACGGCGCCGCGACCGGCGTCCAAAATCGCAGCAGCTGCAGATCGTCGGCGATGATGTTGGCGGCGTTGTAGCCGGGCGCGCCGTTGATGCCGCCGCCGTGGCTGGTCGAGCCGGCGAGATAGAGGCCGTCGACGGGCGTGCGGTAATTGGCCAGCAGCGGATGCGGCCGGTTGACGCCGAGCTGCGAGGGGATGAAGGCGCCCATGCGCAGCGCGCCGTCGACCATGTTCGGATTGAAGCGCGGAATGTCGCGCGGCGTATAGAGAAACTTCGCCAACACGTTGCGGTCGTCGAGGTTCGGCGCATAAACGCGCCATTGCTCGAGGATGCGCGCCGCATACTCGTCGCGGCGCCGGTCCCAGCCTTCAGGGCCATCCTCGAGCGCGTAAGGCGCGAATGGATACCAAAACGCCGCGTGCTTGCCGGCCGGCGCATAGGTCGGATCGAACTGCGAATGACAGGCGCCGTTGCCGATCAGGTCGTCCGGCATCTGCTGCCGCGCGATCTGGCCGAAACTGCGTGCGATCTCGTCCGCGTCCTCGGCGCCCAGGATGACGTTGAACGCCCGGTTCATGTCCGGGTCGAATTTCGCCGCGACATAGTCGGGCTTGTCGTTGAGGGCCAGATGCAGCGTGACGAGCGTGTGCGTGCCCCACTTCCATTGCCGCATCTTGTCGAGGACGACTTGCGGGAAATTCTCCTCGCCGGAGAGCCGCATGGTCGCAGGCAGGTTGATCGCACTAGCGACGAATGTGTCGGCGTCGAGCCGCGTGCCGTCGGCGAGCCGCACACCCGTAGCGCGGCCGCCGGTGACGCAAATCTCCCTGACCTCGGCGTTGGTCTGCACCGTTCCGCCGTTCGCCTCGATGGCGCGGGTGAGCGCGAGTGGCAAGCTGACCGAACCGCTGCACGGGCAGGCAACGCCGGTCAGCGAAGACATCATCGCCGGCAGCGCCAGTCCGGTGCCGGGCACATTCTCGCCGGCGGTCGCGTGATAGAGCACCTTGAGCAAGGCGCGCAGCCGCGCGTCCTCGAAGTGCTTGTCGATGGCGGTGTAGATGTCACTTTGCGCGAACGCCAGAAACTCCCCCGCCCGCGCGCTGCCCAAGCGCTCGCGCGTGTCTTCCGCCGTCAGCGGCGGGTTGTACAACAGCGACGTGAATAGCGGCTGCATCTCGACGGCGTAAGTGCGATGCATTTCGCGATACGTCGCGGCGTCGCGCTCCGAGAACCGCGCGATCGACGCGCAGGTCCGGTCGAGATCCTTGTGAACGGTGAGCGCGCTGCCATCGCGGAACGCGACGCCGTGCTGCACCGGCGGCTCGATGGTGGCGAAGCCGAACCGGCTAAGCTCGAGATCGCGGGTCAGCGGCGCGTTGGCCCAGCCGATATAGAAGTTGGAATGCAGGTTGAAGCGAAAGCCGGGTAGCACCGGCTGCTCGGTCGAGCAGCCGCCGCCGACGGTCGGCGTCGCCTCAAGGACGCAAACCTTCAATCCGGCGCGGCTCAAATACGCGGCGAGCGTCAAACCGTTGTGGCCGCCGCCGATGACAATGCCGTCGAACTTGCTCATCGTGCGCGCCCCCGTTCCGCGACAGGGGCACTAGCGCCGCGTCAGCACGACCAGGATCACGCCCAGCACCACCATGCCGGAACCGTAATAGGCCCAGGTGATCTGGTTGATCATGAAGCTCGATGCCGGCCAGCGGATGATGCCGAGTCCCTGGCCGCAGAACAGCAAGCCCATTCCGATCAGAAGCGCGCCGACGAAGGTCAACAGCATTAGCATGGCGTACCTCTAGTGCGCGGCGTCCCAATTGTCGGCGGCGTGCGCCTCGACCTGCAGCGGCACCGACAGCGACAGCGCCGGCAGCGGCGCCTTCTCCATCACCTCGGCGATCACCGGCAGCGTCTTCTCGACCTCGGCGTCCGGCACCTCGAAGACGAGCTCGTCGTGCACCTGCAGCAGCATCTGTGCGGCGAGCTTCTTCTTCGCCAGCGCTCCATCCATGCGGATCATGGCGCGGCGGATGATGTCGGCGGCGGTGCCTTGCAGCCGCGCGTTGATCGCGGCGCGTTCATTGAACGATCGGATGGAGGCGTTCGAGGCCTTGATGTCGGGGTAGTGGCATTTGCGGCCGAACAGCGTGAGGACGTAGCCATTCGACTTGGCGAACGCCTTGGTCTCTTCCATGTAGTCGCGGATACCGGGGAAGCGCTCGAAGTATTTGCGGATATAGGCGCCGGCCTCCTCGCGCGCGATGCCGAGCTGGTTGGCAAGGCCGAACGCGGAGATGCCGTAAATGATGCCGAAATTGATCGCCTTGGCGCGGCGGCGCACTTCGCCGGGCATGTTCTTGATCGGCACACCGAACATTTCGGACGCCGTCATGGCGTGAATGTCGAGACCGTCGCGGAACGCCTTGCGCAATTGCTCGATGCCGGCGATCTCGGCAAGGAGCCGCAACTCGATCTGCGAATAGTCGGCGGAGACGAGCTTCATGCCGGGCGACGCGACGAAGGCGCGGCGAATCTTGCGGCCGTCCTCGGTGCGGATCGGGATGTTCTGCAGGTTCGGCTCGGACGACGACAACCGGCCGGTCGTGGTCGCCGCCAGCGCGTAGTTGGTATGCACGCGATGGGTCGTCGGATTGACGTAACCGGGCAGCGCGTCGGTGTAGGTCGATTTGAGCTTCGACACCTGCCGCCAGTCGAGAATCTTTTGCGGCAGCTCGTGGCCCTGCTCGGCCAGCTCGTCGAGCACCCGCGCGCCGGTCGCCCATTGGCCGGTCTTGGTCTTGGTGCCGCCGGGCAGGCCGAGCTTGCCGAACAGAATGTCGCCGATCTGCTTCGGCGAGCCGACATTGACATGCTCGCCGGCGAGCTTGTCGATCTCGGCTTCGAGGCCGCCAGCTTCCTGGGCGAACTCGCCGGAGAGCCGCGACAGAACTTGCCGGTCGATCGAGATGCCGCGCCGCTCCATGTCGGCGAGCACGCGAACCAGAGGCCGCTCCAGGGTTTCGTAGACATTGAGCACCTGACGGTCGATGAGCCGCGGCTTCAATACCTGCCACAAACGCAGGCCCACGTCGGCGTGCTCGGCGGCATATTCGGCCGCCTTGGCGATGTCGACGCCGTCGAACGCGATTTTGCTCTTGCCGCTTCCGGTCAGTATGTTGAGCTCAATGGTCTTGTGATTGAAGTAGCGCTGCGCCAGGCCATCGAGGCCGTGGTCGGCCATGCCGGCGTCGGTCACATAGGACATCAGCATGACGTCGTCGCACGAGGTCATCGCGATACCGCGCAGCGCGAAAATCTGCTGGGCGATTTTCACGTCGTGGCCGATCTTGAGTACGCCCTTGTCTTCGAGCAGCGATTTGAGGGCATCGAGGGCGGCGCGCTCGGCGAGCTGATCGGGCGCGATGTCGCCCTGGAACAGGCCGCCGTCGCCCTGGCGATGGCCGAGCGGCACATAGCAGGCTTCGTTGGGCGAAAGCGCCAGCGCGACGCCGCACAGCGCCGCCTGCATCGGATCGGGGCTCGTGGTCGCGACGTCGAGGGAGACGAAACCTTGATCCCACGCCCGCTCGATCCGGCTCTTCAGCCGGTCGAGGCTGCGCACGGTCTCGTATTTCGCGCGATCGAACCTTTGCATTTGCGCGGCCTCGAGTCGCGCAGCGGCGAGCGCTTTCGGAGTAAGCGCGCCGGCCGGCGCCCCGGCGTTGTCCGGTTTTCTTTCAAGTGCGGCGGGCTTTGCGGCGCCGCGCACGGCCAATTTCGTATCGGCCTCGATCTCGGCGACGTCGGTACCGGAAAACTCCGCGACGCGGCGCAGCAGCGAGCTGAATTCCATCGCCTTGAGGAAAGCGACCAGCCGCTTGTAGTCCGGCTCGTGCACGGCGAGATCGCCGATCGGCACGTCGAGCTTCACGCGATCGTCGAGAGTGACGAGTTTCTTCGACAACCGCGCATTATCGGCATGCTCGATCAGCACCTGGCGGCGCTTCTCCTGCTTGATCTCGCCTGCCCGCTTGAGCAGCGTTTCGAGGTTGCCATATTCGCCGATCAGCTGCGCCGCGGTCTTCACGCCGACGCTCGGCACTCCGGGCACGTTGTCGGTGGAGTCGCCGATCAGCGCCTGCACCTCGATGACCTTCTCCGGCGGCACGCCGAACTTTTCGATCACCTCGGCGCGGCCGATCTTCTTGTCCTTCATGGTGTCGTACATGACGACGCGATCGCTGACGAGCTGCATCAAATCCTTGTCGGACGATACGATGGTCGAGGTGGCGCCGGACTCGTTGGCCTCACGCACATAGGTGGCGATCAGATCGTCGGCCTCGAATCCCTGCTGCTCCAGGCACGGCAGATCAAAAGCGGCCACCGCCTCGCGGATCAGCTTGAACTGCGGCTTGAGGTCGTCCGGCGGGTCCGGCCGATGCGCCTTGTAGTCGGCGTACATTTCGTTGCGAAACGTGTGCTCCGACAGGTCGAACACCACCGCGAGATGGGTCGGCTTGTCATCCTTCATGTCGCGCAGCAGCTTCCACAGCATGTTGCAGAAGCCGAACACGGCATTGAGCTGTAGCCCGTCGGACTTGCGGTTGATGGGCGGCAGCGCATGGTAGGCGCGGAAAATGTAGCCGGAGCCGTCGACCAGGAAGAGGTGGTCGCCTTTCTTCAACGGCTTGCCGGCGGCGGGCGGCGCGGATGGCTTAGCCGGCTTCGGCGGTGCTTTTTGTGCGGCGGGCATGATGGCGAATATATAGGAGTTTCGTCGGGATAATCACGGGTCCAAGACTGCATTCATGAGCGCTGTGGATTTGTCGTCGCCGCTGCCCATCGACGCCGCGTTGCCGGGCTTGACCGCGGCGCTGCGGGCGCAGAACGCGGCCGTGCTGGTGGCGCCACCCGGCGCCGGCAAGACCACGCGGGTGCCGCTGGTCCTCAAGGGCGAAGCGTGGGCCCAAAACGCGCGGCGCATCCTGGTGCTGGAGCCGCGCCGGCTTGCGGCGCGGGCCGCCGCCGAGCGCATGGCGCAAACGCTTGGCGAGCGCGTCGGCGACACGGTCGGCTTGCGGGTGCGATACGTCTCGAAGGTCTCCAGGCGCACCCGGATCGAGATCATTACCGAGGGCGTCTTCACCCGGCTCATTCTGGACGATCCCATGCTCGAGGGCGTCGCGGCAGTGCTGTTCGACGAGTTCCACGAGCGCTCCCTCGATGCCGACCTCGGCCTCGCGCTCGCCCGCGACGTGCAGCAGGGCCTGCGCGCCGATCTGCGCATCCTGGTCATGTCGGCGACCATCGACGGCGCCCGCATCGCCAAATTGCTCGGCGACGCGCCGGTGATCGAAAGCGAAGGCCGCGCCTTTCCGGTCGACACGCGCTATGTCGGCCGCGACGCGCGGCCGATCGAGCCGCAGGTCGCCGACACCATCGCGCGGGCGATGCGGGCGGAGCCCGGCTCGCTGCTGGCGTTTCTGCCTGGCGCCGCCGAAATCCGCCGCACTTTTGGCCTGCTCGACGGCCGCACCGAGCCGGCGACCGACGTGGTCACGCTCTACGGCGCGCTCGCCAGCGACGAACAGGACCGCGCCATCGCGCCGGCACCGGCCGGCCGCCGCAAGATCGTGCTCGCGACCTCGATTGCTGAGACCTCGATCACCATTCAGGGCGTGCGCATGGTGGTCGATTGCGGGCTGGCGCGGGTGCCGCGCTACGAGCCCGACGTCGGCGTGACGCGCCTCGAAACCGTGCGCGTCTCGCGCGCCGCGGCCGACCAGCGCCGCGGCCGCGCCGGCCGCACGGAGCCCGCCGTCTGCTATCGGCTGTGGGACGAGCCGCAGACCGCTGCGCTCGAGCCGTTCGCGCGTCCGGAAATCCTCGCCGCGGATTTGTCGTCGTTCGCGCTCGATCTGGCCGCCTGGGGCGCCGGGCCCGAGCAGCTCGCCTTCCTCGATCCGCCGCCGCGCGGCGCCATGGCCGAAGCCAGGGCGCTGCTCGAAGAGCTCGGGGCCATCGACGGCGACGGCCGCATCAGTGCCGAAGGCAAGCTCCTTCGCCGCCTGCCCTTGCCGCCGCGGCTGGCCCGGATGGTGGTCGATGCGGCGCGCGGCGGCGCGGCCGCCATAGCGGCCGAAATTGCCGCGCTGATTACCGAGCGCGGCCTCGGCGGCGACGACGTCGATCTGCGCGAGCGGCTCACTGCGCTCCATCGCGACCGCGCGCCGCGCGCCCGCGATGCCCGCGCCATGGCGCAGCGCTGGGCGCAGGCGGCGTCCGAAGAGAGCAACGCGGCCGGCGGCGACGAAGCGAGCGCCGGCGCGCTCGTGGCGCTCGCTTATCCCGAACGCGTCGCCAAGAATCGCGGCGGCGCGTCCGGAGCGTTCCTGCTGGTCAACGGCCGTGGCGCCACTGTCGACCCGGCCTCGCCGCTCGCCCGCGAACCGTTCCTCGCCGTCGCCGAGCTGACCGGCACGGCGGCGCATGGCCGCATCCTGTCGGCAGCGCCGGTGACGCTTGCCGAAATCGAGCAGCGCTTCGCCGACCGCATCACAACGCGCGAGGACATCATCTTCGACGCCGCGAGCGCAAGCCTGCGCGGACGAAGAAGCCGCCGCCTCGGCGCCATCACACTCGCCGAGCAGCCGATGCCGGTCGCGCCGAATGAGACGACAGCGCAAAAGCTCGCCGACGGCATCGCCGGTCTCGGCATTGCGCGGCTGCCGTGGACCAAGGCGCTGCAGCATTGGCGCGACCGCGTCATGTTCCTGCGGGCAAGCGAAGACGACGAATGGCCCGACCTCTCCGATGCGTCGCTCGCGCGCACCGCGGCCGAATGGCTGACGCCGCTCGTTGCCGACAAGACCGCGCTCGGCGAGATCACCGCCGACAAGCTGAACAACGCGCTGCGCACGCTCGTGCCGTGGCCGCTGCAGCGCCGGCTCGACGCCGAGGCGCCGACCCATTTCGAAGCGCCGACCGGATCGCAAGTGCCGATCGATTACGAGGCCGAGGGCGGACCAAAGATCGCCATCCGCGTCCAGGAGCTGTTCGGGCTCGACCGGCATCCGGCCGTCGCCGGCGGCCGCGTGCCGCTGGTGATTGAGCTTCTCTCGCCCGCGCATCGGCCGGTGCAGACGACGCGCGACCTGCCCGGTTTCTGGCGCGGCAGCTACGCCGCCGTACGCACCGAGATGCGCGGCCGCTACCCGAAGCATCCGTGGCCCGAAGATCCGATCGCGGCGCCGCCGACCCGGCGCGCCAAGCCGCGCGGCACGTAGGCTAAAAATCGATCCATGTTTAAATGTTAACTTAAGGCAACCATAGGAGAGTCCTCGTACTAAGTCATGCCATGCACTCCCATCACTTCGGTGCGACATGACACGGTTCTTCTTCGACTACACCGCCAAGGAGCAGGCGCTCCTCGACTACGGCGGCCACGAATTCCCAAGCTCCGGCGCGGCGATCGAGTTCGCCCAGGCCATCGCTCACGACTTGAAGCACTCGATCAGCGAGAATTGGCGCGGCTGGTGCATCGAGGTCCGCAACGTCGCCGGCCTGCGGCTGCAGTCGGTGCCGGTCGACAGCCCGGAACTGGAAGCAGCGTAAAGCTAAGGCCGGCAGCCGTCGGATCGTTAGCGCTTCGCTTACCCTCACCGCAATCCAAACCGACGCCCATGCGCTCAGTCCTTATGCTCGCCGCGGTCGCCGTCGTCGCCGCACTGATCGTGCCGCGGTACTTTGCGAAATTCGACGCGACGCAAGGCGTGCATTCGGCAGCGGCGGCGCGTCCCACGTCCGCGCCGCAGCCCGCCGCCGTCGATTCGCGCTCGGTCACGCTGTCGCGCAACGCGCAAGGCCATTTCCAGGTCAACGGCATCGTCAACGGCCGGCACATGAACTTCATGGTCGACACCGGCGCCTCGGTGATCGCGCTCACCGCCAGGGACGCCGCGTCGTTCGGCGTGCATCCAGCCGAGCACGACTTCACCGTGCTGGTGAAGACCGCGAACGGCGTGGTGAAGGCCGCGCCGGTTGAGCTCGACATGGTCGAGATCGAGGACATCATGGTGCGCAACGTCGCCGCCGTGGTGATGCCGGACGGCGTGCTCGCCGACAATCTGCTCGGCATGTCGTTTCTGACGCGGCTGCACCGCTGGCAATTCGCCGACGGCAAGCTGGTGCTGGAGCAGTGACTTGCCGTCATCGGCGCAAGCGGATGATCCAGCAATCGCAATCGCCGAAATTTGCCCGCAGCGGCGGAGATTACTGGGTGCCCCGCCTTCGCGGGGCATACAGCACGCAACCATTCCAGTCGCCGGACGTTTACGCTATTGCTGTTCGGGGCACTCGATTCGAGCCATTTTCCGTGATGTTTCCCAAGCCAAAGCCTGCGCTGAAGCCCAATACCTACGCCTACGAATCCGAGCCGATGGTGAAGGCGACCGGCTTTCGCGAATATGACGCGCGCTGGCTATTCGGCGGCGAGATCAACCTGATGGGCATCGAGGCGCTCGGTCTCGGGCTCGGCACGCTGATCCACGAATTGGGCGTGAAGCCCGACATCGTTACCGGCCACGATTTCCGCTCCTACTCGGCCTCGATCAAGATGGCGCTGACCAACGGCCTGATCGCCGCCGGCTGCAAGGTCCATGACATCGGCCTGGCGCTGACGCCGATGGCCTATTTCGCCCAGTTCGACCTCGACGTGCCGTGCGTCGCCATGGTCACGGCCTCGCACAACGATAACGGCTGGACCGGCGTGAAGATGGGCGTCAACCGGCCGCTCACCTTCGGTCCCGACGAGATGGCGCGGCTGAAGGACATCGTGCTCAACGGCCGCTTCCATATGAAGGCCGGCGGCGCCTACTCATTCGTCGAGAATTTTCCAGCGCGCTATCTCGCCGATCTCACCAAACGGCCGAAGCTCAAGCGCAAGCTCAAAGTCCTGTGCGCGTGCGGCAACGGCACCGCTGGCGCGTTCGCGCCGCAGGCGCTCGCAGCGATCGGCTGCGAAGTCATCCCGCTCGACTGCGAGCTCGATCACACGTTTCCGAAATACAATCCCAACACCGAAGATTTGAAGATGCTGCACGCCATGCGGGACGCGGTCCTGGCGAACAGGGCCGACGTCGGGCTCGGCTTCGACGGCGACGGCGACCGCTGCGGCGTCGTCGACAACGACGGCGACGAGATCTTCGCCGACAAGGTCGGCGTCATGCTGGCGCGCGACATGTCCGCCCAGCACAAGAACGCGCTGTTCGTCGCCGACGTGAAATCGACCGGCCTGTTCATGACCGACCCGGTGCTGATCAAGAACGGCGCCAAGACCGACTACTGGAAGACCGGGCATTCCTATATGAAGCGTCGCGTCAACGAGATCGGCGCGATCGCCGGCTTCGAGAAGTCCGGCCACTTCTTCTTCAACAAGCCGTTCGGCCGCGGCTACGACGACGGGCTGATCTTCGCATTCGCGGTCTGCGACATGCTCGACCGCAACCCGGGCAAGAGCATGGCGGACCTCAAGAACGCACTGCCGAAAACTTGGTCGTCGCCGACCATGTCGCCGCACTGTGCCGACGAGACCAAATACGCGGTCGTCGACGAGGTGGTCGCCCACTTTCAGAAAGAGCAGAAGAAGGGCAGCACCATCGCCGGCCAAAAAATCCGCGATCTAGTCACCGTCAACGGCGTGCGCGTCACGGTCGACGACGGCACCTGGGGCCTGGTGCGCGCCTCCTCCAACAAGCCGGAGCTGGTGGTCGTGGTCGAAAGCCCGGTGTCGGAAGCACGCATGCGCGACATGTTCAAGTCGGTCGATGCGGTACTGCGCACGCACAAGGAAGTCGGCGCGTATAATCAGACGATTTGAGGCCTTCGTCGCTGCAGAACAGCCAAACACCTGCAACGCCTGCGTAGGCGGAGTCTTCCTTAAATTGCGCGGTTGCATGTGAGCGCAGAAAGTATTTCGCCTGTGGCGGTTGCCGAGGGCAATCCTTGACTTCAAATTCTTTCTGCGCTGCGGTCTGCCGTGCAATTTAAGGAGAAATGGCTGCGCGGCAGCCATCGGACAAGTGCAATGACATTTACTTTACATCGTCGAAGCGTTCTGCATCTCGCCGCTGGTTCTGCCGCCGCGGCTGCAAGACCGAACTTCGCATTCGCACTCGACTATCCGACACGCCCCGTGCGCATGATCGTCGGTCTCGCCGCGGGCGGGCCGACCGACGCGGTCGCCCGCCTCATTGCGCAGTACCTGTCCGAGCACATGGGCGCCCAGTTCGGCGTCGAGAACCGCACCGGCGCCGGCGGCACGCTCGCGACCGAGACGGTAATTAACGCGACGCCCGACGGCTACACGCTCTTGTTCGCCGGCCCGACGGTAACCATCAGCGCGTCGCTCTACAAGAAGCTCGCCAACGTGCTCGGCGAGCTCAAACCGGTCGGCATCGTGGCACGCGCGCCCAACATCATGGTGGTGACGCCGTCGCTGCCGGTCACGACCGTCAAAGAGTTCATCGACTACGCCAAGGCCAATCCGGGCCAGATCTCGTTCGCCTCGTCGGGCGTCGGCGCCTCGCCGCACCTGTCGGGGGAATATTTCAAGTTCCTGACCAAGATCGACATGGTCCATGTGCCCTATCGCGGCTCGGCGGCGGCCTATCCCGATCTCCTGTCCGGCAAGGTGCAGGTGCTGTTCGACAATCTCGGCGGCCCGGTGCTGCAGATGGTGAACGCCGGCACTTTGCGCGCGCTCGGCGTCACGTCGGGGCAGCGCTGGCCGTTGCTGCCCGGCGTACCGGCCATCGCCGAGACCGTGCCCGGCTACCAGCTCTACGTCTGGTACGCGTTGTTCGCGCCGAAAGATACGCCACCTGACATCGTGACGCGGCTCAACGCCGCGCTGAAAGATGCGGTCACGGACGAAAGAATATTGGCACGGTTCAAAGCCGACGGCGGTGTGCCGGCGGTGATGACGCCGGAGGAGCTCGCGCGCTTTCTCGCCGGCGATCAAGCGAACTGGCGCAAGATGGTCGACGCGGCCAGCCTTACGGCGGAATAAAAAAGCCTCCCCCGCTTGCGCGGGGGGAGGAAAAACCTACGACGCCTTGGCGAGCTCCGCGCCGAGCGCGTTCGGAATCTCGATCTCGACCTCGAGCGTCGATACCGACCGGCCGCGATCCATCTTAATCTGCACCTTGTCGGGCTCGAACGCCACGTGACGGCTGATGACGGCGAGGATTTCCTCGCGCAATTGGCCGAGCAGGTCGGGCTGGCTCCTGGCTACGCGCTCATGCGCGAGCAGGATTTGCAGCCGCTCACGCGCAACCGGCGCCGAGCCGCGGCGGAACAGTTTGAAGAGCGTCATGCTGCCTTCCGTCCAAACAGCTTGTTGAGCAGGCCGCGGCCGTCGCTGGGCACGACCATCGGTACTTTCTCGCCGCGCAATCGCGCCGCGGCGTCGAAATAGGCCCGCGCCGGTGATGAGAGCGAATTCGCCAAGGTCACCGGCGAGCCGATATTGGAAGCGCGCAGCACCTCCTCGCTTTCCGGGATGATGCCGAGCAGCGGCGTGGAGAGGATTTCCAGCACGTCCTCGATCGTCAGCATCTCACCGCGAGCGGCGCGGCCGGGGCTGTAGCGGGTGACGAGGAGATGCTTCTCTATGCGCTCGCCGCGCTCGGCTTTCACCGTCTTGGCGTCGAGCAGGCCGATGATGCGGTCGGAATCGCGCACCGAGGACACTTCCGGATTGGTGACGATGATGGCGGCATCGGCGTAGCGCATCGCCAAGGTCGCGCCGCGCTCGATGCCGGCCGGCGAGTCGCAGATGATCCAATCGAACTTGGTCTTCAGCTCATCGATCACCTTGGCGACGCCCTCTTCGGTCAGCGCGTCCTTATCGCGGGTCTGCGACGCCGGCAGGAGGTTGAGATTCTCCAGCCGCTTGTCGCGGATCAGCGCCTGCGGCAGCTTGGCGACGCCGTTGATGACGTTGATGAGATCGAACACCACGCGGCGTTCGGCGCCCATCACCAGATCGAGATTGCGAAGGCCGACGTCGAAGTCGATGACCACGACCTTGTCGCCGTTCTGGGCCAGAGCTGCGCCTAAAGCAGCGGTCGACGTGGTCTTGCCGACGCCGCCTTTACCGGATGTCACGACCAGGACTTGAGCCATGAGGACTGCCTTTCCGTTCTTCCTGCTTGTGGCGCCGGCTTTCCGGGCCGCCGCATTTTAGTTCAGCGCCGAAATCTTCAAGGTCTCGCCTTCGAGCCAGGCCTGCGCCGGACCGCGGCGCAGCGCTTCGTCGATGTCGTCGGCGGTCTTGTAGAAGGAGTCGATGGCGAGAAGCTCCGCCTCGACGCGATGACAGAAGATGCGCGCCTTGGCATTGCCGGCCGCACCCGCGAGCGCGCGGCCGCGCAACGTGCCATAGATGTGGATCGAGCCACCGGCCACAATCTCGGCGCCGGAGCCGACCGAGCCGAGCACGGTGACGTCGCCCTCGATGAACACAATGGTCTGCCCGGAGCGCACCGGGGTTTCGATCATCAGCGAGGCCGGCTGCGCCGCTTTTGGCGCCTCCGCCGCGGCTGCCGGCGCCACTGCGGGCACCGGCGCCACGGCGTCCCCCGACACCTCCGGCACCACAAGAGTCTGCGAATCGCGGCCGCCGCGCATGAGCGGCGGTAGGCCGGTGGTCGACACCGACGGATCGAGCCCCTCGATGCCGAGCACACGGATGTTGCGTTCCTCGAGATCGGCGAGGAGCTGCATGATGCCGTTCGGGCTCAAATTCACCGCCGAAAGGTTGAGCACGACCGGATAGCCGGCGAAAAAGCCCCTGGAGGCTTCGACGCTCGCGTCCAGATCCGACAGCCATTCGGCGATCGGCGGCCGCGGCATGACCGAAAACGTCATGTAGGAGCGCGCCCGAAACATCAGCGATTGGCGCTGGCGAACGACGCTCGTCACGGTGGCCTCTCCGTTCAGGTGGCGATTCTGATTGGTTAACAAAGTGCGGACATATGGTTAACCGGTGGTTAATTTTCTGAAAATGGCCTAACAGGTTGGCTTTGCTATGCAATTTGGGCCGTTCGAGGCCGCGGGCCGACGGCGGGCTAACGCACTTTTGGACCGCATCTGTTCTGGCCCGCCCTGTGCAGAAGGCTCGCTCACCACTCGATACCGGGGCCGCGCCGGGTGCGTTGGCCGGTTGCCGGGTGGAGCTATTGCAGCGGGCCAGCCGGACCCCGTCGTGCGCTAAACCGGGCTGGTGTTGGGCGCCGCAGCGCGGGGCGCAAGCACGTCGACAAGGCGAAACTGTCAATCATCACTGATCGTTTTTGCGGTCGACCGTTCCGTTTGGGGTAGCCGAATTTTGTTCCGCAAACGTCTTATCCAATTGCGGTATAAGAATTTCGCGGCCGTCAGTGCGCTTGAAACTCAGCGCTGTTTGCGCAGCTCAAGTCAGTTCCGCCGCAAACGAGCGCCGCTGCTGATATTCGCGCCAAAATGCGATGCAGCAAGCGATTGTCCACATTGAAATAACGTGAAGATAATTTAGCCAGCTCGTGGCTATCGGTACTTGCGTCTCGATCATAATGAGCGCGTGCAATCCCACTATCACGGTGCCAATCAAAACAGTCGAAACCACGCTCAGTGGAAGCAAGGCGAGTATCCCCAATACCAACATGAAGTTCATCGTGCCGTTTCCAGACTCAATGCGGAACGGTGTCTCCATCCCAAGCAATTGAACTGTGATATAGAGGCAAATGCCAAGCGCAACGGCGAAGATGGAAATATAGAGCTGGGCATGCCTTTTGGCGAATTCCCTATAGCTTCCGAAGTAGAACAGCAAAAGCAGCGGGCAGGCGACCATGTAGCGAAATCGCGTCGAGCCTATTGCCGCCTCGCTCGCCAAATCGGAAACGCCGTAGACGACATAGGCGATAAACGTCAGCAACATTGCAAATTGTGCGATGCCATACATGCGGGTGCAGAAATAGTCCTGAAATTCATTTTCAATGATCTGCTCTGGAAAGCGCAAACCGACCGCTACCATACCGGCGAAAAATATTCTGGTGATCCAGTTGTAGTCAGCAGCTTTTGGCAGGGTCGCGATTCCAGCTGCCGCTGGTGGGATTGCTTCGGCGGCGACAGACGGGCTGACGGAAAATTGACGACCAAGGCGTTTGGCCAGAGCCGCCAACAGACGTTCAAACGCCTCATCCTCGCACCCCCCCTCCCAACATCTGAAATCGATCGTCTGAATTTGCGTGAATTGAAGTGGCGGCTGACATTGATCGATCGAAATCGGCAAAAGCTTACGTTTAGCCAAGGCGTAACCAGCTTCGGCGCGCACCCAATGCGATTTGATCGAATGCTCGGACCACAAAACGATGACAACGCTGGTTTGGGCGATCGCTTCCTCGATTTGGGTATCGTAGGCGTCGCCTGCCTGGATGTCGCTCCTGTCGACCCAGACTGAGACTCCCTTTTGCGACAGTGCCGTCGTCAGTGCTCGAACGGTGGAAGTGTCTTGGCGCGAATAGCTGATAAAAATCTCATTCATGGGGTTCGCCACGCATGAGCGCGATCATAGCTTAAAAGTCTAAGGCGTTGATTTCAATGGTCGCTGTAGGGATTGAACCTACATGGCCGCCGACATCGTCCGGCAGCTTGGCGATGTTGACGGCGATGCGCCGTGCCTTCTCGTAGCTGAGCAGCTTGGCCGCTCTCGGAAGCCCATCGACCACCTGACGGGTTTTCGTGGTTCCCGGTAAGCCATTCTTCATCCTGAACGGCATATTAATGGCGATCTTCTAAATGAGTGTAGTCATGCGAATGCCGACCGTTGGTGTTGGTGATTGGGGTTGGCCCAAATGCGCAGCTATGATTGAGAGAAGGCGCGTCTCACGCACCCGTATTTCTGTCGCGGCCAAAGTACTCGCGGTAAAGTCACCGCGCGCTTACGATTGCATCGTGCGCAATAATTCATCGCTCGGTGCTCGTGTTGAATTTTCCAATGCGGCGATAGTGCCTAATATATTTGAGCTGACCTTCGACAACGCAAAAACTCTACGGGTAGGTCACGTGGTTTGGCGAACCAGAACTGAATTGGGTGTTGAATTCGCCTGAGACTATCAAAGCGGATATCGTCGAGGTTGCCACGACCAAAGCAGCGGGCTCACGAGCTCCGGTCGAACTTCTTGCGGCCTGTCACACATCAAACAAACAAAACATTGCGTCTAAGCGGCAAGTGGGCGCACAATTAGTTGGTGCAAAGATTTGTTAGGAGGATAACGTCATGGGCATTTCTGAAGTTGTCAGTCAGTCACGCGCAAAGGATCAAAGGTCGCCAGTGGACAGCCGTTAGGTCCGGGTGCTCGGTCAAATCCTTCGCGTGGTGATAGCCGTGACAGCGTGCCATCTCAGCCGTCACATGCGGCGGCGCGAATGAGCCGCAACAGCGACGAACCTTCAGAGGTGAAAGTCACTGGCCCCGAGGACTGACAAGCCTACGAGCGGGAGAATTAAGACCACTCGGAGCAATCTGATTGTACCGCGCTATTCCGGCTTGGAGCGCCCCGCTCTGACCGTAATACGACGGGAGCACGTTACCGGTACCCTGAGTGGGGTCAAATGCTTGTGCGAACGCTGGAGAAGCCAAGCTGAAGGCCGCTGTAGCGGCGGCGACAGCAATCTTTGACTTCGTGACCATGATCCTTCTCCTAATGATTGTTACGCCACCAAGCCCAGCGGCGGCTTCGCCAGCGGCGCTCGGCACAGTGTTACCAAAATTTGCTACGGTTGCGTCAGGCCCTCACGCTCATGTGAGATCGCAGCCCCGGCAACAACCGGGATGGAGGTCGTGATGGTTGCTCGCACAAGGGCTAGATCAAAAAGTACGGCAAGCCCAACGAGGAAACTTGGGAACTTGGTGCTGGCGAAGGTCCAACCCGCAATATCAGCGCCGATATACTAAGATCGCCGGCGAATTGCGCCACGCCAACGGACAAGTTAATGCGAACTCTTTTAAATGGCCGCTGGTGCGCCGTACCTTGCCCCTAGTGGCTACCCCTGGGCCATTGTAGTCAAGCGTGTGCACGCCAACTGTGGGGCTCTGAGATATCCGATTAGCGGGGTTTAGCGGGGCCAACCGGGTGCGGCGCGCATGTCCGCATTCCCCCGAAAAGCGCGACCGTTTGCTGCGTCGCTGCGAAATGTCGTAACGTGCTCATTGGCGACCAAAGTGCAGCGTAGCGCTAAAATTGCATTATAAGGCGAAACACCATTTATCCAGAAGGGGGACAGGGTTCCATACTATACCTACGTATAGAGCATTGCCCCTCGCGACCAAGCTATCCTGTACTGAAAGCTAATAGGGGCCTAGCTTGCTTTCACGTCGAACCACGACGCTCGCCTTAATCAGCTCCGTCGGCTTCGCCGTGCTGTGGACGGTGCGGCCCGCGGCGGCGCAAGAAAAATCAATAATCGTCGCCGCCGCCACTGAGGCACGAGACACGGGCCTATTCGACACTGCTGCCGATCTTCACGCAGAGTACAGGTATCGTCGTGAACGTGGTGTCGGTGGGTACTAGCGAGGCGCTCAACCTTGGGCGACGCGGCGAAGCTGACGTTGTGTTTGTACACGCGAAACTGCCCGAGCTTATGTTTATCTCCGAGGGAGAAGGCGTTAAGCGCTACCCGGTGATGTACGACGATTTAGTGCTAGTGGGTCCCAAGACTGACCCCGCCCACATCGTGGGCATGGACGATGTCGCGGAGGCGCTCAAGAAGATTAAAACCGAACAAGCACCATTCATCTCGCGCGGCGACCGCTCGGGTACGCACATGGCGGAACTCGCGCTCTGGAACAAGGACGCAGGCATTAACATCGAGAAGCAAAGCGGACCTTGGTACACGTCAACCGGACAAGGCATGGAAGCAACGCTTAAGGTGGCTGCGGCAAGCAACGCCTACACGCTATCCGGCCGCCGCGCCTGGACCTCGTTCAAGAACAAGGGCGACTTAAAGATTGTCCTGGAAGGCGACAGGCGGCTGTTTGATCAGTTCTGTGTCATCCTAGTTAGTCCGGTCAAGCATCCAAACGTCAAGAAGGACCTCGGCCAGCAGTTCATGAATTGGCTGGCGTCGCCGGAGGGCCAGAAGGCCATCGCCGACTATAAGATCAACGGCCAGCAGTTGTTCATTCCTAACGCCAAGGACCCCAACGCCTAGCTAAACGTCGCAGCCGGTGCTGCACACAAAGGCTAAGAAGGTTCATGGCAGATGAGGAAAGACCGTCGATGCTTCCGAAGGAGCCCCATCAGGTAGCTGCGCGCATTGCGCAGAGGTTTCGCGATGCCGGGCAACTCAATGAGGAACCCCATGAGGTCGCTCGCCGTATCGCGCAGAAGCTTCGGCAAGCTGGACATGACATTGTGATTGTCGATCCTGTGTCTACGAAGCCGTCCCCGGGCTGGTGGGACCGCTTCGTCATCGTCCTCGCGCTCACTTTGCTGACCGCGGTGGCGTGGGGCTACTTGCTGTGGCTTCGGTTCGCCACGGACATGGGCGCTATGGACATGAGCGACGCGATGCCGGCGCATACGCCCTGGCACGCGATGGAGTTCGCATTCGTTTTCGCCATGTGGACCGTGATGATGGTCGGCATGATGACACCGTCAGCGGCACCGACGATTTTCATGTACGCCCGTATGGGCCGGCAAACCGAAACGAAGGGCACGCCATTCGCTGCAACTGCTTGGTTCGTTGCCGGCTATATCCTTGCGTGGGCCGCTTTTGCGTTGCTGGCCACCTTGGTGCAATTGACCCTTGAGCGGACCGGGATGCTCAATCCC
>Ga0306923_10001232_pt1 | contig 22385 bp, 17 predicted proteins | sample sta12Can44000108_FD_203841 | JGI IMG/M metagenome (GOLD analysis project Ga0306923, IMG submission 203841) | Lab enrichment of tropical soil microbial communities from Luquillo Experimental Forest, Puerto Rico - statanox.12C.anox.44.000.108 (v2)... | ecosystem: Environmental > Terrestrial >... | reverse complement strand
GCGCGGGCGCGCCGCCATCGGACGGACAGCACCGCAGATCAGCCAGGCTGATCCGTCATGCAGACGGGTCCACGCCGCCGTGGTCCGCGGCTCCGGTATCGTTCAGCTCGCTGGGCATCCGTGTCCGTGGCAGCCCTGGAAGCCGTTGCACGTAATCGGCGCTGCTCCCGGAGCCGCCGCCCACGTCGCAGGGTTCCGGACGCCGAGAAACGCGGCAGAGCATGAGTCCCGGTTGGTTCACCCGGTGGTAGCGGGGGCTATTTGTCGTGACAACGATGGCGCCGAGCAGTACCTCCTGTTCTGGCGGTAGTTCGCGCAAGATGGACGCGCTCTTGTCCGGCCGGATCAGGTCATCCTCATTGGCAGGTGAAGGCCATGTCTCCAGCCCCCGCCCACCGGCCAGGAGCGCCCGGGTCGGCGTTGCTGAGGGTGACGGCGAGAATCTGGGTGCCAGCCGGGACGGGGAGATCGATGCCGATTTGGATCCACCCGGCGAGGGGTTCCTGGTTGACGGTTTCGCCAGGCCAGCCCAACCAGGTCGTTCGGAGAGTGTTGCCGTTGGTGGCCCAAAAATCGTAGCGGGTGTCGTAGTCCCCGGCATGGTTGCTGGGGATGTAGGCGTAGATCTGGCAGTTCTCTGTGTGCGTGGCCTGGATGGTGAAATCCCAGTAGGACGATGCGGTCTCGGTGGTCTGGGTCAGGACGTTGTACGACGTTCCGTCACAGCGGTTTACTGGGAGCCAGGGTTCCTGGTACACGTCGGCGCCGGAATAGTCGGCCGAGCTTGTGGGCTGCCAGCCGTCCCCGTACGTCTGCCAGTACCCCCATTGGTTGCCGCATCCCGGCCCTAGGATGAAGGAGCCAGTCGGCGGGCTCGCGTTGTAGTTCACGCCCGCGGAGGCTCCGGTGACCGTCAGCCCGACGAGCCCAGCGGCCAGCAATCCGATCGTGACCCAGCGTCTGCCAAAGAGTTTGCGCACAGTATTCCTCTCGCTTCGCGTGCATGGCCGAGGCCGAGGTCGACCCGTCTGGCCAGTGCCGTCGGGAAGGAAGGCGTAAAACGCGGGCGAACAATTCGTGCCGGCCTGGGCGGGGGATGCCCGCCCAGGATGAACACTGGGAAGTGCCCTTTACCGGCTGGCTTGGCTGGCTTCGCGTTGTACCTGGTCACTGGCAGCGGCCAATGAACCGGTGGGGGCCGGTACGCCGACGGTGGGTGGCCGGCCCGCAGGGCAGGCGGGTGTGAGAGGCTGCTGGATATCAACCTCCCGCAACCCAGCGGTGGAGGCAGCGATGATCGACTCGGGCGGCAGTCGGCGCCCGCGGTGGCCTGCCGAACCGTGGCGTTCGCCCGATCTGGATCCGGTGGCGGCCCCGCTGCGGGGGCGAGGGCCCGAGGTCGAGATCCTGCGTGACGCTTTGGACCGGGTCGCCGCGGGCCGCCCGGCCCTGGCGCTGATCGAGGGTGAAGCCGGAATCGGCAAGACCCGGCTGCTGGAGACCGCGCTCGAGGATGCCCACGCCCGGGAAATGCAGGTGGCCCGGGGCCGGGCCGAGGAGCTGGAGCAGAACCGGCCGTTCGGGCTGGTCGCGGCCGCGTTCAGGTGTGAGCGGTCGTCCGCTGACCCGCGCCGGGCGGCGATTGCGGACCTGCTGTCCAGGGACCGGGGCGCGATCACGGTGACCAGCGATCCGGGCCTGCGGTTCCGGGTGGTGGACGCGTTCGCCGACCTGGTGGAGGCGCTGGCCCTGGCCGGGCCGCTGGTAATCGGGGTGGATGACCTGCAGTGGGTCGATGCGTCCAGCCTGCTCACGCTGGGCGCGGCCGCCCGCCGGATGGCGGGCCTGCCGGTGGCGCTGATCGGCTGCCTGCGCCCGCTCCCGGACAGCGCTGACCTGGACCGGCTCACTGGCTTGCTGGACAAGGCTGGCGCACGGCGCATCTGGCTGGGTCCGATTGCCGCCGAGGCGGTCCGCGATCTGATCGCCGACGCGGTGGCCGCCGAGCCCGGCCCCGCGCTGCTGGCCGAGGCGGCGGGCGCCGGCGGCAACCCGCTGTTCGTCACCGAGCTGGTCGGCGCGCTGCTGCAGGAGGGCACGGTGGAGATCGCCGACGGGCGGGCCGAGGTGGCCCGGGCCACGCTGCCGCCGACGCTGCGGCTGACCATCTTGCGGCGGCTGAGCTTCCTGCCCGATGCCACCGTGCGGGCGCTACGTGCCGCCTCGATTCTCGGCTCGAGCTTCTCGCTCACTGACCTGGCCACGATCACCGGCGGGTCCGCGCTGGAGTTGTCGAGGGCGCTGGCTGGCGCGGTCCGGGCCGGGGTGGTGGCGGATGACGGCGCGCGGCTGCGGTTCCGGCACGACCTGATCCGCGACGCTATCTACGAGGACCTGCCCGGTGGCGTGCGCCTCGGGCTGCACCGCGAGGCCGGGCAGCGGCTGGCCGCGGCGGGCGCCCCCGCCCTGCAGGTCGCCGAGCAGCTGGCCCGCGCCGCGGCGCCCGGTGACGCTGAAGCGATCCGGTGGCTGGTCCAGGCGGCCCGGGAGGCCGTGGCGACGTCGCCGGATGGCGCGGCGAGCCTGCTGGCCCGGGCGGTCGGCCTGATGGACCCGGCTGACCCGGCCCGGGACCGCGTGCTGGCCGAACAGGCAGGCAGCCTTGTCTGGGCCGGGCGGCTGGCCGAGGCGGAGGCTGTCTGCCGCGCGCTGCTGGCCCGCGGCCATGACCCAGTGGTCACGGCCGGGGTCCGCGTCTATCTCGCGCATACGCTCCTCGTCGGCGGACGGGCCCGCGAGGCTCTCCCCGAACTCGAGCGCGCCGTCGGCTCGGCCGCGCCCGCTAGCGCGGAGCTGGCCATGGCCCGGGCGAATGAAAGCTTTGCTCGCCTGTCCCTGGGCGACCTCGACGGCACCCGGGACGCCGCCGCGGAGGTCCGGCACACAGCCGATCACCAGGACACCAGCGCGGACATGACCTCGCTGGACTTGGCTGCCCAGCAGTACACGAGCTTGGTCACGGTCTCGCTGGCGCTGGCGGCCCAGTTGCGGGGAGACCTCGCCGTTGCCCTGCGGATCGCCGACGAGGCCATCGGCCGGGCCGGCCTCGATCCGGGTCGGCAGCGGCACACGTACCCGATACTCTTTGCCCGCGGGCTGATCCTCATCGAGCTGGACCGGGTCGATGAGGCCAGTTCCGCGCTGCAGGCCAGCATGCGCCTGGAGGAAGAACTCGGCGTGCGAGTGCACCTGACCGGCTCTCAGATGTACCTCGCTGTCGCGGAGTTTATCGCGGGGAACTGGGACCAAGCTCTCGCCGAGGCCCAGGTCGGCCTGGAGATGGCCGAGGAGACCGGGGAAACCTACACCAGGGTATTGGGCCAGATCGTGCGGTCGCTGATCCTGCTGCACCGTAACGACCTGCGCTGCGCCCGCGAGGCGGCCGATGCCGCCGAGGCCGAGCTGGCCGGTACCGGCCCGCGCTATCGCAGTGACTGGGCGCAATGGGCGCGGGCGCTGGTCCTGGAGGCCGAGGGCCGGGCCGGCGAGGCGTACGCGGCCATGGCCGAGTGCTGGGACCGATACGTTCGGCTGGGTCATGCGTTGGAGTACCGGGTGCTTGGCCCGGACCTGATCCGGCTGGCGCTCGCCTCCGGCGACGCGGAACGAGCGCGGGCTGTGGCGGCGGCGGTGGCCGGGCTCGCCGCGCGGAACGAGGTTCCGTCGCTGGCCGGCGCGGCGCTGCGCTGCCGGGGACTGGCCCGCGATGACCCGGAGACGCTGGCCGCCGCGGTGCAGGCCTGTCAGCCCGGCACCCGGCCTCTGGAGCTGGCCGGGGCCTGCGAGGAAGCCGGCGCCGCCTACGCCCGCCACGGCCACCCGGACCGGGCGCGCCCGCTGCTGGACCAGGCGCTGACCATCTACGAGCAGCTCGACGCCGGCCGGGACCTGGCCCGCGCCGAGGCGGTGCTGCGCGCGGCCGGCATCCGCCGCGGCCGCCGCGGGCCGCGCGGCCGGCCGAAGTCCGGCTGGGCCAGCCTGACCCCGGCCGAGCGGGCCGTCGCGGGCCTGGTCGCCGACGGGCTGACCAACCCGCAGATCGGCGCCCGGTTGTACATCTCGGGGCGGACCGTGCAGACCCACCTGGTGCATGTGTTCGCCAAGCTCGACATCGCCTCCCGCGCCCAGCTCGCCGCCCAGGTCGCCCGCCGCCAGTAGGAACCGTTGTACCTGCTCGTCGAGGGCGCGATGTCACCGCGGCTATCTTCACTACCGCTGAGCCGGCAGGCCGCGCCTGGTTCGCTACCGAACAGTTGCTGGCTGCGGCCCGGGCGGCATCATGCCGCAACGCTGACACCGCTTAGTCCGGCTCTGCCGTACCGCGCTGGACGGCCAATTCTGCGCCGTCCCGGCCAACGTGGCCACCTGCTATCTGAAGGTGCCTGGGCGGTTAGCGCACCTCAGTGATTTAAGGTATGGTCACTGAGCGTGTCGGGCAGGCCGGGTGGCATAGTGGCCGATGATCAGCCCGGGCTGGCATGACCGGGACATCCTCGCGCGCCGGCGCCTCCTCCGACGCCGGCCGGCCGGGCGGGTAGACGATCTCTCCTCCCTCTGGGGATGGCGCCGGTACACCTGGTCATGGTGACCTACCCAGGGTGCCGTCACGCCGGCCGGCGGGACATCCGCCGGCCGGCGGATGTCCCGCGGGACGCGGCCACGATGACCAGGTGAAGATCCTCATTTCGCTGCAGGCCACTGACCGCCCGTCGGCCGGCTCCGGGTGCTTCCCTCCCGGGCTCCCGCCCGGGCTCGAAGACGGTGAGGAACTCCTCTTCACCGGATGGCTCGGTCTGCTCAGGGTCCTCCGTGAGGTGATGGGCTCAGCCGCCGTCACCGCCCGGAATACGAAGGTATGAGCTGCGCGTAAGCACGCCCTCGTCACAATTCCTGGCCTGCCACAGCTCGTCGCCCAGGTGGCCCGCCACCGCACCTCGGGCCGTCACCAACAGCGGGCTACAGCCCAGCCCGATCCGCATCGGCGATGGCGGGATCCGCCCGATGGCGGATGTCTCAGGCCAGGCCAGGGCGGCACGCTCGACACGTTGCTGCCGCAGGCAGGGCGATTGTCGCGGTCAGCGCCGGCTGATCCTCATGGCGCGACCGTGACGGACTCGATCGTGACGCTGAGGCAGCACCTGATAAGGAACGGAAACTCCGAAACTGGAGGTCAGCACGGTGAACGTGGTGAACAGGACACGGTCCGGCCACCCGGCGTGGCGCACACTGGTCATCGGCCTGGCCGGGCTGCTCAGCGTGTACCTGATCGGGCGTGGCATCGCCGAGTTCTTCACCGTCAACTACTCCGATCCAGCCAGCTACCGGGGCGACTGGGGTGGGCCGAGCCTGGCTGGTGTGTTCGCCGTGCATAGCGGCCCGGCCGTGCTGGCCGTGCTCGGCTGGACGATCTACCTGCACCGCAGGCGGCGCACCTGGGGCGGGAAAAGCCACTGACCAAAGCCCCCGGCCCGGTACCTGGGCCGAGGAAGGAGAAATGCAATGTCCCACGATCAGGTCCTCGCCCGGGAGATGGCCGAGCGGCCGGCCGGGTACCAGGGACCCAACCTGTCACCGGCCGGGCTGAAGCTCGGCGCGAGCCGGCTCTCCGGGGGCGTTTACGCGCTGATGGCCAACATCCCGCCGAAGGACAACAACGGGGTCATCGCCGGGCGCAATGCCGCACTGGTGGTAGATGCTGGCATCACGCCGGATGTGTCCGTGCAGATTCAGAGGATCGCCGGCGGGCTGACCGACCGCCCGGTGCGGTACCTGGTGAACACCACCTACCACGGCGATCACACCTTCGGCAACATGGCGTTCCCGCCAGAGGTGGTCATCGTGTCGTCGCGGGTGAACAAGCAGAATATGACCGACCTGGGCTATGAGAAGCGGATCCGCTCGGGCAACATGTACGGCGACGAGCGGCTGCTCGACGCGGTCACCGGCTGGCGGGCGCCGGAGGTGGTGTTTGAGTCGTTCGCCGAGATCGACCTCGGCGGCCGGGTAGTTCAGCTGTGGCATTTCGGGCCGGGCAACGGCCCGGGCGACACGATCGTTTACGTTCCCGATGCGCGGACGGCCTGGACGGGCAACTATCTGTGCCACGCCGGGGTCGCGCACATGCTGCTGCAGGGCGGGCCGCGGCCCTACCTCGGCTCGCTGCGGAAGATGTGCGAGGCCCTGCCCGAGCTGGAAACGATCGTCCCCGGGCACGGGCCGATGGGGGACGGGCACACCGCGATCAGCACCCTCGAGGAATACCTGGCCCGCCTGGACGACGAGGTCGCGGCGGCCGTCGCCGCCGGGCACACCCTGGAGGAAACCATTTCCGCCTGCACCGATCCCTGGGCCGCGGGCTTGGACCCGGTGCTGGCCGAGGCGCTGAGCCGCTACCCGGTCCCAGCGGCCGCCGCCCAGCAGGGAATGCTCGCCTTGAACCGGAACCTGCACCGGCTCAACATCCTGGCCACCTACCGGGTGTACCAGGCCGCAGCCGACGGGCAAGGGCCCGCGTGACCGAATCACGGACCCCGGCCCGGCCCAGCAGACGCCGAGATAAGACCCGTCAGCCGATCCCTGGCTTTACGGGCATCGACTGACTGGCGACCCCTCGGGCTGACGCGGTCCGGCCTCAGGGAGCTCAACGACCTCGCCAACCTGCTCCCGCGGGTCTGACTGCGTGGCGCCCGGTCGTCGCCCCGCCGTTTAGTAAACACGTGACCCGGCCACAATCCGGCCGGCTGGTTGCAGAAAGGAGTGTTTCATGCAGATCACGATCGTGGGGGCGGGCATCATTGGCCGCCTATGGGCGGCGTACCTGACCTCAGGCGAGCGAGACGTCTGCTTGTTCGACACCTCACCCGAGGTTGTCGCGGACCTGAACCAGCACGGCATCACCGTCGAAGAACCTGGCGGGGCAACCCGTACCGTAAAGGTCCGCGCGGTCAGCGCCGTCGACGGCCTGGGACCGCAGGACCTCATCTTTTTCCTGGTGAAGTCTGAGCAGACCGAGCCGGCGGCTCGCGCGGTCCGCGGGCTGGCCGGCCCTGACACCGCCCTCGTGACCTTGCAGAACGGATGGGGCCACGGTGGCACGCTATCGGAGATCTTCCCGCCAGCTCAGATCGTCATCGGAACGACCTACCAGGGCGGTAGCCTCACACACGACGGGAAGGTCTTCCACGCCCACGAGGGCGGCACGATCGTCGGCCCCTACGCCGATGGCGGCGACCTCCGGTTCGCGCAACTGGCATCAAGCACGCTGAACGCGGCCGGGATCAGGGCTACGGCCAGTCGTGAGGCGAGGAAGGCGATCTGGGACAAGCTGACCTTCGCCGCAGCTGTGCTCCCCGTCGCCGCCTTGACCGGCCTGGATAACGGCAGAGACCTCGCGGATCCCGCTGTCCTCCCGGTGATCAATGAAATAGTCACCGAGGTGGCCGCCGAAGCGAATGCCCGAGGTTACGCCATGAGCGCGGACGAAGAAGTGACGCGCATCGTGACCAGGCTGCAGGCGACCGGTTACGCCAAGGCGTCGATGCTGCAGGACGTGGAAGCCCACCGCAAGACCGAGGTGGACTTCATCACCGGCGAGATCGTCAGAATGGCCCGGTCGCGCGGGGGCGAAGCGCCGGTCTGCGCTGCGGTGACCGCGCTCGTTCACGGCCGCGAACTGAGCTGGCGCTCCGGGTGAGGCAACTCCCCCAAGGAGGAGCGGCGCGGCTGCTCGGCCACATCGTACGCGGCCAGGATGGCCGCGGCGTTCCGCCGCGGCTGCCAGGCGCCGAACAGCCGCCCTCCGCTCGGCGCACGACGAGGCCTGCCCGGTGGGGGTGGACAGGGAGTGCATGGCCTCGTAGAAGTCGTGGGTGATGGTGATGTCGGTGGTGTCGAAAAGGAGCGCTGGGTGGCGGGGTCCCGGCCCGCGGCAGTGCGGCCGGTGATGACGCGCCCGACGCCCGGGCGCGCAGCAGCCACATGACGATCCGGCACCTGGGCATGATTCCGTCCATTCACCCCGACGCCTACGTGGCGCCCGCCGCCGTCGTCAGCGGCCAGGTGAGCATCGGCGCCGGCAGCTGCATCATGCATGGCGGGGTCCTGGCCGCCGGGGGCGGCCCGGTTCAGGTCGGTGCCGGCTGCGTGATCATGGAGAACGCGGTGCTGCGCGGCACCCCGCGGCACCCGCTGCGCATCGGTGACCGGGTGCTGGCCGGCATGCGGTCGATAAGGCCCGGCCGCGGCAGGATCCTGGCTTTTTCTGACCCGCCCGCGGCCACGGCACCTGCACCGGCGGTGCCCGGGTCGACCGCAGCCATGACGTTGCCGCCCGTGCGGGTGCGCGGATCGTGCACTGCAGCGCCGGTTCGAGTATCCCGACTATCGCTAAATGCGCCGGGTCGGGGGACTTCAGGGTGGCGTCGGCCCCACCAGCCGCGACGGCCTGGTCGATCGCGTCGCCGGCGGCGACGGCCTGGTCGACGGTCCAGTCCTGCCTGTCTTGGAGACCCCGGTCAAACGCCACCGAGTCGCCGTCCATACGGGCGGTGGCGAGCCGGGCAGGCAGATCATAGGGGACGACGACGGCGAGCAGCGGGTCACTGGCCGGGAGCAGCGCGCGGCCCGCGCCGAACAGCTGGCCAGCGCGGTCTGATGCCCCGCGGCTGGCCGCGACATCGCCCAGCCCGGCCAGCGACAACGCCACGCCGGAGGTGCTGCCGAGCTGCCGCCAGGCATGCAGTGCCTCGACGAGCAGTGACCCGGCCGCGGGTGACGCCGCCAGGGCCTCTTCGAGGCCAGAATTCAGCAGCAGCAGGGCTAGATCCCACTGATCGAGGCCGCCGCGCAGCAGCGCAAGACCCTCCGCGAACCTGGCCCGGGCCGCCGCGTGGTCGCCCCGCCGGGCGGCGAGCAGTCCCAGGCTCCCGAGCACGACGCCGCGGAGGTCGTCCCCCGCCGCGTCCAGATCGCGGAGGCTTCCTTCGAAGAGCGCCCTGGCCGCGTCGGCATCGCCCTGCACGAGCGCGACACTGCCCTGGTAATAGCGCAGGTAAGCGTCGAACGGCTGCCCGTACGTGGTCTCGACCCCACGCCAGACGGCGCGCGCCTCGTCGAGCAACGCACGCGCCTCAGCTGGCTGGCCCTGTCCCGTGCGCACCCGGGCCATCAATCCAAGGCCGTACGAAAGCCAGCGGCCTTCCCCCGTGGTGCGGAAGATCCGCACGGCCGATTCTTCCCGAGCGGCCGCCTGGGCCAGATCGCCACGGCCCCACAGTTGCAGCGCCGACCCGTGCAGCACCTTGGCCCAGGCGAGATCGTCATCGCCGTCACCCCGCCGGGCCAGGAGGGCGCCGTACCAGGACCTGGCCTCCTCCAGCCGGCCAGACATGAGCCAGAACCAGCCCATCGCGCCCGCCAGGTCGACACCGACGGCGAGTACGCCGTCGGCGCTGAGGCTCCAGGCGAGCGCGGCGCGGACATTGTCGTGAGCATGCTCCAGCCGCACCATCCATTCGCGCCGCTCGCCTGGCACCAGCAGCTTCGGCTCGGCCAGCTCGGCCCCGTCCCGGACGAACCCGGCATGCCAGCGGCGCATCTGGGCTGCCTCGCCGCTGGCCTCCAGCCGCTCGAGCGCGAACTCGCGGATCGTCTCCAGCATGCCGTACCGTGGTGCACCCGCGTCCGGAGGCTGGACGAACACCACGTTCTGGCCGACCAGTGAGCTGATCGCCTCGAGCGGATCAAGGCCGCCGGGAGCAGTCGCGAGGAGCGCCTCCACCGCCTCCAGCGGGAATCCGCCGACGAACACCCCGAGCTGGCGGAACAGGTGCTGCTCGGCCGCTCCCAGCAGGTCATAGCTCCAGGCGATGGCCGCCCGCAGCGTCTGCTGTCGTTCGGGCAAGTCACGCGGGCCGCGGGTCAGCAACGGCAGGCGGTGTTCCAGCCGGGTCAGCAGGGCCGCAGGCGACAGGACGTTGAGGCGCGCGGCCGCGAGCTGGATGGCCAGCGGCAGGCCGTCCAGGCGGCGGCAGATCTCGGCCACGGCGGCGGCGTTGGCGTTGGTCAAGCCGAAGTCAGGCTGCACGTCGCGCGCGGTGGCGACGAAGAAGGCGACCGCCGGTACCTCGGCGAGCGCGGTCACGTCAAGCGGGCTATCCTCCGGCAGGGCCAGTGGCGTCACGGCGACAACCGTTTCACCGCGGATGCGCAGCGGCTCGCGGCTGGTCGCCAGCACCTTCAGCCGGGGGGCGAGTTCCAGGGCCCGCTCGGCGACCGGTGCCGCCGAGACCAGTTGCTCGACGTTGTCGACGACGATCAGCATCTGGCGGGGGACGAGAAAGGCGACCAGGCTGTCGCCGACCGCCTGCCCGGACGGGATCGGGATGCGAAGCTGCTGGGCCACGGTGTCGAGGATCAGGCCGGTATCGGTCAGCGCCTCCAGCGAGATGAACGCGGTGCCATCGGCGAACCGGTCCGCGACGGCGTGCGCGGCGGCGATAGCGAGGGCGGTCTTGCCCACGCCTCCGGGCCCGGTCAGGGTCACCAGACCGACGTCAGCCTGCTGCAGCAGCCCGGTGATCATGTGCAGTTCATCGACCCGGTCGACCAGCGGACGGCGCAGCGCCGGCAGCGGCGCGGCGGGCGGGGCCGCGGAGGCCTGAGTGAATTCCCCGGTCAGCAGGACGGCCAGGTCGTCGGCGACCAGGGAACCCAGCTCTTCGGCGTCCCTGAACGGGCGGAAGGAAACCACGCTCTCAGCCTGGATCCGGTCGAGGAAGCTGGTGAGCCGCGGCTCGCGCGGCGCTGTTTGCTTCACGTAAATCAGCCGCGGCTTACCCACCGAGAGCCGGTATTCATCCTCCAGACCGGAGATTTCCATGCCGGGAGCGACCCATCCGTAGGAACCGGCGTAGATCCCGATGAAAATGTCGCTTTGCCGCAGGTAAGCCCGGTAGAGCTCCTGAGGCGGGTAAGGCCGGGCGCCCAGCTCGAACAGCACGGGCGTCAGCCGCAACTGGGTGATGGCAGCAGTCACGGCGCGCCGTTCGGGCGCCAGTTCCTTCAGCGTCGAGCTGACGAAGACGCGGACACGCTGATCTGGGGTTCGGATCAGGGCGGGGGCGCTGTCAGTCACTGCCGCCTGCCTCTCGACGGCTCTGGGGCTAGGGTGGTGCCGGATTCCCGGCCCGCAATACCTCGAGAAGTACCTTTACAGGTACTCCGGTACCTGTAAAGGTGCCACTGTCCACAGAGGACGGCCATGGCTGGGACGCGATGCCGCGGGGCCGCGTGGAGTGAATCCCTTACTCGGCCGGAGCCGTGGCTCCTTGTATCCCCGAGATCTTGGTGTCGCTCTCGCCCGCGCTGTAGGCGACTCCGGGCGGAAGTTCGTTGAAGAACACGTAAGCGGTGCAGCCCTAGGTCTTCGGGCGGAGCGTAACACCCTGCCCGTTCGGAATGATGATCCCGGCCGAACGGACGGTGGTACACGCCGTCCGCTACGGCGGCTCGGCCCGCCAACGAAGGGAGCGCAGTGATGGCTACGTACTCGAGCCTGCCTAACAAACTTGTCAGCGCGGCGAATGGCGTTAACTACGCGTACCGCGACACGGGCAGCATCGAGCAGATGGCGCGCGATGCCATCGCCCTCCTCACCGCCATGGGTTCGGCCGGGTCGATATCCTCGGGTTCTGGACTATCGTAGATCGCAGCTAAAGAGCATTGCCCGCGCGGTAAGTCCCCCAATGGAGCCTGTCGCCCGTACCGCACGATCCGGCCTGGCATGGCATCAACCTCCCCGCCGCACTTGGTGGCGTTGGTTTACGGGCTGGCGGTTCGCAACTTCCGTGGGCTGGTTCCGTAGGCGGCTTTGAAGGCGCGGTTGAAGCCGCTGAGGTCGCCGAATCCGCAGGCGAACGCGACCGCTGCGATGGACCGGCCGGCGAGACGGGGATCGAGGAGTTCACGGCGTGACCGCTCCAGGCGAAGCGCCTTGATGTACTGGGACACCGAGAGGTGCTCGGCTTCGAAGAGCTTGTGCAGGTAGCGCACGGAAATGTTGGCTGCGGCGGCGATCTCGGGCGGCCCAAGGCCGGGGTCGCACAGCCGATGGCTGATGTAGTCCTTGATCCTCACCATCAACGTCTGCTGAAGGCATCCGCGCACCGCCTCGCTTGGGGCGGCATGGTCGCTGAGCAAGCTTGCGACAAGCTCGCTGGCCTGCAGCAGCGCCCGCTCCCACTGCCCTGCGGGCACATCTTCGCTGGTACGCGCGAGGTCCAGCAAGAACCGCGACACGACACCCGTCATGCCGGTCCTGCCATCCATCCGCCGCCCGGTTATGAGCCGTCGCTCGCTATCGCTCAGCTGGACTGTTTCGCGCGGGAACGTGAAGGTGCACGCGTGCCAGTCGCTATCGAACAGCAACTGGACAGGCCGGAAGCTCTCGTAGGCGGCCCAGTCACCCGTGTGGAGTTCAGCTTGACGGTCGTCCTGGCTGACCCGGCAGACTCCGCTAGCAACGACGGCGAGTTGAAAGTACTCCGGCTGGGACCGGCTGATGTCATGCGCGGTGCGCTGGACTTCCTGACTGGTGGCCTTCCCCTCGGCGACCACCATGCGGCCAGCCCGGTTCAGTCGGACCGAACCCTCAACACTGCCTTCTCCCAAGATGGTGATGGTCACCGGAAGCAGTCCCGACAACGCATGCCGCCAGAACGCCTCCCGTTCGGCTGGGCACAACCCGTCGGTGGTGAGGACCGTCGTCACGATCTGTCCAGCCCGCTCGCCGCCCGGGCAGGCCCGGGCGGCGGCCACAGCGTCCCAGCCATGCCGCCGCCCGGCCCGGTTGAGCACTGGCGGCGGAGGCTGTGGGCAGCCGCGGGAGGGTGGTTGACGTGGTAGGCGCGGTACCAGTTCGGCGGTCATGGTGCACCTCCGGGTTTGTCTCCCGGGAGGTCCGACGGCATTCGTACGTGTTCCGTACAAGTATATTCATGTACAGTACGTGTACATGTCAAGGGCTGCAGGGTCTAGGGCGAGCGAGCTGACCCGCCAGGACATCATCGACGCGGCAGCTGGGCTGGCCGCCGAGCGCGGCTATGCCGGGCTGACCATGCGCGCCCTGGCCCAGCGGTGCGGCGTGCCCACCATGACCCTCTACCGGCACGTGCGCGACAAGGAGGACCTGCTAGGCGCGCTGGCCGACCGGGTGCTCGCCGAGCTGCAGCTGCCGGAGCCGGGCACCTTGACCTGGCAGGAGGAGCTCGCGGCGGTGTTCCGGTCGGTGCATGACCTGCTGCTCAAGCACCCGGACATCGCCGTGATCGCGGCGCGGCAGCCGGTGGCCGGGGAGGCCGCCTACCGGGGCGCCGAGGTCGTCTTGGATGCGCTGGGGCGCGGGGGGATCGAAGGTGAGCCCGCCGCCAGCGCGTTCGCCACGCTGTTCGCCTACACGATCGGGTTCGTGCAGCAGCAGCTGCTCTCATCTACCCCCGGCAGCCTGGGCCGCCGGCAAGAGGTACTGGAGCGGCTGCCGCGCGATGACTTTGACAATCTCGGCCGGCTCGGGGCCGTCTTCTTGCTGCGCAGCTCCGACCGGCACTTCCAGGACGGCCTGGACCTGATCATCAGCGGCCTGGAGAGCAAGGCCCGGACGAGGGCGGAAGGACCGTTATCCGGCCGGGCCGCTGCCGGTGGGGGCCGGCCGGTTCAGCAGAGCCGGTTGAGCCCCGGCGGCACCGGGCAGGAAGATAGCCGGCGCAACCACCGTGCGAGCCGAACGCAAGGACCGCCATGACTCCCGCCTCCGCCACAGCGGCTGACTCGTGGATCGATGCGATCACCCCCCGCTGGCTGACCACGGTGCTGCGCGCTGCCGCCGTGGCCGAGGCAGCAGTGCTGGACATCGAGACCCGGCCCCTGGGGGTGGCCAGCGCCGCCGGGGACCTGGCCCGCCTGTCACTGGTCTACGAGCCGGCGCGGCCGTCCGGCCCGGCGACGGTCATTGCCAAGGCACCGGGATCTGGGCCGACCCAGCGCGCGATGGAGGCGGCGATGGGGCTGTTCGCACGCGAACATTATGTGTACGCCGAGCTGGCCAGCGCGCTGCCGGTGCGGCTGCCCCGCTGCTACTACCCCGGGGACCCGGGCAAGCAGGAGCCCATGCTGCTGGAAGACCTGCAGGCGCTGCGAGCCGGCGACCAGGTCGCCGGGCTGGGCCGGGCCGACGCGGAGCGGCTGATCGACGTGCTGGCCCGCTTGCACGCCGCATACTGGGAAGCCGGACCGCCCGGCGATGATGCCAGCCGCCTGGTTAGCTGGGCCGACCCGGCCTTGGGCGCGATGCTCACCCAGCTGGTCACCAGCGGCGTGGCGGCGCTGCGCCAGCGCTACGCGGAACGGGTCCCGGCGCGGGTCCTCGCCGCCATCGCCAACGCCGCCCCCAGGTGGGCAGTCGTTCTGCGGCGCTGCGCCGACGGCCCGCAGACCTTCGTTCATAACGACTTCCGGCTCGACAACATCTTCTTCCAGTCAGACGGCGAGCCAGTCGTCATCGACTGGCAGCTGGCCGGCCGCTGCCGGGGCACCCAAGACCTCGCCTACCTGCTGTCGGGCAGCATGCCCACCGACACGCTGCGGGACTGCTGGGATGTGCTGCTCCGCCGCTACCACGCGCGGCTGTCCGGCGCCGGTGTCCGCGGCTACGACCTGCACCAGTGCCGGTTCCACTACCGGCAGAGCCTGCTCTACACCCTGGCCCCGGGAATCGCCATGCTCGGCCAGATGCAATTTCACGGCGGCGACGCCCGCGGGCTCGCCGACACCCTGGTGCTGCGCACGTTGACCCATGCCAGTGACCTGGACGCCTTCGCCACCCTGTGACCACAACCACCTGCACAAGTCTCGGCAGGCCCGCGCGGCGGCCGGTTCACCGCGGCCTGATTCCGGCGGCGACGACAGCCGCCGGGTCGGCCAGCTGGCCCGAGTCGTCTCGCGCGTCGATCCACCACGGCCCGCGCATCTCCGAAGGGAAGCTGCCAATCTCACACGCCTGGCCGGCCGTCACGCCATGAAGATTCAGCACTACGCCGATCCCCGGGCACAGGACCGTTTGGCTGGCGATCAACCCACCGAGCGGGTCTACCCGGCCGCAGGCGCAAAGAGTCTCATCGCCGCCGGCGAGTGCGCCACCGTCCCATAGCTGTGCCCGCTCGTCCAAGCCCGGACGCGTGTGACCGGGCAACGCTGGACCAATCCCGGAGGAAAGGAGATCGTCATGAACGCAAGCTCAGTGGCGGCGAGCGTCGTCTTGGTGCACGGCGGCTTCGTGGACGGGTCCGGCTGGCGGGCGGTTTACGATCGGCTCACTCAGGACGGCTACCAAGTCGCCGTGGTGCAGAACCCGACCCTGTCGCTGGAGGGCGACGCCGCCGCCGCCCGGCTGATCGTTGACGCGCAGGACCGCCCGGTCGTCCTGGTCGGCCACTCCTACGGCGGCGCGGTCATCACCGAAGCCGGCACCGGCCCCAACGTGGCGGCGCTGGTCTACATCGCCGCGTTCGCACCAGACAAGGACGAGTCGGTCAACACGCTCCTCGGCACCTTTCCGCCAGACGCGCCGCAGCCGCCGATCCTGCCGCCCCGAGACGGGTTCTTGTTCCTGGACCGGGACGAGTTCCACGCCTCGTTCGCCGGCGACCTGCCCGCCGCCGACGCCGCGTTCATGGCCGACTCCCAGGTCCCCTGGGGCGTGGACGCCCTCGGCGGGGCGATCACCGATCCCGCCTGGCGGGCCAGGCCAAGCTGGTACCTGCTCACCACCCAAGACCGGATGATCCCCCCGTCCGCCCAGCACGCCATGTCCGAGCGGGCCGGTGCCACTACCGTCGAGGTGGCCGCCAGTCACTCTGTCTACGTCTCGCAACCGGCCGCGGTAGCTGACCTCATCAAACAGGCCGCAACCGCGGTCGCCGCGCGGCACTAGCCGCAGCCACCATCCGCGGCGCCGACGGCCAGATACCCGAACCAAGGCTGCGCGCTCGTCGGCCCAGCCGCGGTCCGGCGCCAGGCCCCCTGACACCGGCGGAACTCAGACCCGCCCCCGGGGAAGCAAGACAGGAAGGCAGGAAGAACATGTCCGCTTCGGCTGGATTGCGGAACCTCGTACCCAGGAGCGCTCATGCCAGCATCACAGGCGCGGGACCGGTTGATGGGGCCAACCAGAGCGCCTCGGCGGGGCAGATGGTCTACCACGGCCGGTGCCGCGGCGTGCGGACAAGAGGCTGGCGGGTCGCCGCGTACTCTGCTCCGCCGGTGCGCACGGGGGCCGCCGCCGGTGACGACTGTGATGCTCTCGTCGTCGGCGGCGGGCCGGCCGGGGCGGCGGCCGCGGCGCGGCTGGCCGCGCGGGGCTTCAGCACGGTCGTGGTCGACCGGGCCGTCTTCCCGCGCGACAAGGTATGCGGGGACTTCGTCGGCCCGGCGGCCCTGGCTGAACTGGCCGACCTCGGCGTGACCGGCATCGAGGCGTTCGGCGCGACCAACATCATCGGCGAGTGCGGCCTGCACGTCGACGGAGACCAGCTAGGGGTCCTGGCGATCCCGCAGGTGGGCGGGCTGCCTGGCTACGGCCGGGTCATCCCCCGCCGGCAGCTGGACGCCTGGATCCTGGACACGGCCCGGCGCGCGGGAGCGACGGTGCTGGACGGGCGGAAGGTGACCACCATCGAGCGGGCGCCCAACGCGGTGACCGTCCGGGGCCACAGCGTGGCCGGCCCGTGGCAGCTGCGCACCCGGCTGCTGGTCGGAGCCGATGGAAGCAACTCGATCATCGCCCGCGCGCTGCGCGGAACCATGCCGCCCCGCCAGGACAGGATCGTGGCGGTGCGGGCCTACTTCGACGACGTCGCCGGACCGCCCGGCCAGGCCGGCATCTGCCTGTGCAGCGACAGCTTCCCCGGCTATTCCTGGCTGTTCCCGTGCGGCGGCGGGCAGGCCAACGTCGGTGTCGGCATGGTCGTGTCTACCTACCCGCAAGCCGGCCGTAACCTGCGCGACCTGCTGCTGCGGCTGATCGCCGAGGACCCCTCGATGCGGTACCGGCTGCGGGGGGCCCGGATGGACGGGAAGGTCCTCGGCTGCCCGCTGACCACCTACAACCCGCGGCTACCACTGGCTGGCGACCGGGTGATGCTGGTCGGCGACGCAGCGGGGCTGATCAACCCACTCAACGGCGAAGGGATCCAGTACGCCCTGCACAGCGCCCGGTGGGCCGCCGACGTGGCGGCCGATTGCCTGTCGTCTGACCAACTGGATGCGGCCTCGCTGCACCGCTACCAGCAGCGTGTGCGGCACAGCCTGGGCCAGGACATGGCGTTCTCCCGGCTTGTCGTCCAGCTCATCCGCAACCGCCACCTGAACCCGGTCTGGCTGCGGACCCTGCGCATCATCGCCTCCCGGGCCCAGGCCGACCCCGATTATGCCTACCGCGTCGGCTGTGTGGTGACCGGGCTGGCCCCGGCCACCACAACGCTCGGCCTGAGCATGGCCGCCAAGACGGCTGGGCACGCCAGGATGTTCGCGCCGGCCGACGCATCACGGCACCGCCCGGGCCGCAGCAGGCCATCCGGCCGCCCGTCTGCGGCCGCCTCCCGGAGCACACCCGGCGGCATAGCCGCAGTCGCCGTGACCTCGCGCGAGTTCGCCGACTGGGCGGTCGGCGTCAGGCGCGCGCTGACCGACCTCATCTTCCAGCTCACCCGCGCCAGGCTCACCCGCAGCCGAGCCGAGGGGCACAGGGTTTGTGACTGACCCAGCGGCAGGCCTTAACCGGAGTCGACGTAGATTGTTCCATGAGGTGGGTCGTGCCAGCGGTCACCGGTCGGCGATCGCCCGGCAGCCCGGAAGGACAGGGCCTGACATGGCCGGGTCAGCCGTGAAGGACCGCATCGTCTACCCGCTGCAGGCGCGGGTAATCAATCCGATTGTCATGCTCGCGCACGACCTGGGCTTCCCGCCTCCGGGCGATGCCCTGCTGGAGACGACCGGGCGGCGCACCGGGCGGCCGGTGCGCACCCCTGTGTGCGACGGCCTCGACGGGCAGACGTTCTGGCTGGTGGCCCAGCGCGGGCGCCGCGCCGGCTGGGTCCGGAATATCCAGGCCCATCCGCAGGTCCGGGTCAAGGTACGCACCGGGTCCGGCGTGGTGTGGCGAGCCGGGACGGCGCGCATCCTGGACGATGACGACCCGCGCGAGCGGAGCCGGCTGATCGGCGGGGACAATCTGGCCCGCCGTCTGTGCGTGTCCGCGTCGGCGGCGGTGAGCACCGATCCGCTGACGGTTCGCATCGACCTTGATCCCCGCTGATTCCCGGCACGCATGACCCGCTGATGGCGGGCAGGACGACCAGAGCTTGGTGGTGATGATGCACTACTCCCGGGAGCATTTCGCTGTGACTTTGCGCAGGACCGGTTTCCCCGAGGTCGCCGAGAAGGCCCTGCGGGTTTTGCCCGATCCAGTCGAGGAGGACCAGATCGCGGCGTTCCTCGCGCCCTACGGCATCACCCTTGACGAACTTGTCAGCCGGATGGGCGGTACCACCTGAGGCAGGCCGCGCGCGCCTGGCCTACTCGGCCGGTGCGTACCAGGACAAAGACCTCAGTCAGCAGCACGAGCAGGATCGTCAGGTGGTACGACAGATCGGCGGCGATATGTGGCCGGGAGCTGGTGAGCACAAACCCAAGCCCGGCCAGCACCCCCAGGACAGCGAAGCCTGTGACGCCCAGCGCAGCGGTTCTTGCCCGGCCGGGGGCCACCGCGACGACCACGGCGCCTGCCGCGAGCACAGCGCCGATGATGGCCTCGGGGACCGAGGCCCGGCCGAAGTGCTCACCGGTGATAGTGGTGAAGCCCAGCGGGATCCAGCCGTCCAGGTGCAGGTAGGACGCAGCCCCGAAGGTAGCTGCCTCGACGAGCATGAGCACCGCGAAACGGCGATCCACCCCTGCCTGCCGCTGCCGTGGCCGGCGGGCGGGCGGCGCCGGGCCTGGTGAGCCTGCGGCGGATGGCCGGTGGCCAATCGTGGTGTGCTGGGCCGGGCCGCGACCAGCTTCCCCGGAGCGGATTACGCCCCGGTCCGCCTCGGCGGCGGTGCCGCGGCCGGGCCGGGTGAATACACCCATGTGCTTTCCCCTGTTCTCTATTGCGCTTTCACCGCGTGGCGGCGGGTATGCCGCCGTCGATCGGGACCGTGGCGCCGGTGATGAATGAGGCGTGGTCGGAGCACAGCCGTCAGCGGAGGCGGAAGATCGCGGCGAGGTAGCTGACCCGGCGGGCGCCGGCCTTGTCAGTGAGGTAGCCGGCCAGGCTGATGGCGACGGCGGCGCCGAGGCCCTGGGGGGCGAGCAGCAGCCCGGTCTGCAGCGGGCTGGCCCCGCGCAGGATCTCGAAGTACAGCGGCAGCAGCAGGGCGACCCCGAACAGGGCGGTGCCGAGCACGAAGTTGACCGCAGCGCCGGTGGCGAACCCGCGGCGGCGGAGCAGCCGCAGGTCGATGAGCGGATTCGGCACCCGCAAGGCGTGGCGTATGAACAGCGCCATTCCGGTGGCCCCGGCGATCATCGGCCCGAGGGCGGCCGGGGCGGTCCACTGGGCGTGCTGGCCGGCCTCGGCCAGGCCGTAGAGGACCAACGCCAGCCCGCCCGGGAGCAGCACTGCCCCGGGCACGTCCAGGCGCTGGGCGGAGCGGGTACCGGCGGCGGGCAGCAGGCGGACCGCGAAGGCGATGGCGAGCAGGCCGACGGGCAGGTTGACGAAGAAGATCCACCGCCAGTTGGCCGCGCCGATGAGGGACCCGCCGATCAGCGGGCCGAAGATCGGGGCGAGCAGCATCGGCACCCCGACGATGCTCATCGCCCGGCCCATCCGCTTGAGCCCAGCCACCTGGGCCAGGATCGCCTGGCCGAGCGGCATGATCATCCCGCCGCCCAGGCCCTGGACAGCCCGGAAGACGATCAGCGCCCCGACCGAGGGGGACAGCCCGGCCAGCAGCGAGCCGGCCATGAACAACCCGAGCGAGGCCAGCCACACCGGCTTGGTCCCGAACCGGCCCGCGAGCCACCCGGTGAGCGGAATGACGCTGGCGAAGGCCAGCAGGTAGATGGTGGGCACCCACTGGATGACCGGGATCGAGGTGTGCAGGTCGGCGCCCAGGACCGGCAGCGCCACGTTGACGATCGTGGCGTCGAGGATCGTCATGATGCTCCCCAGCACGACCACGATGGCCGGGGCGAGAATCTCCCGGGTAAGCACGCTGGTGGTCGGCTGCGCGGCACCGGCGGCTGCGGCCTGGGCGGTGTCCGCCGCTGGTCCTGTCCATCCTGAAGGTGGCTGCGTCGGCCGACTGACGTGAGTATGCCCTGCGCTCATCGCGGCCTCCCTCCGAGGCTCATGGCCGGACCCAACTCGGGGTTCGACTGATAGTGTCACCTAAAATTTATAGTCGCCTTATCTTTATTGTGTCAAGAGATTTATGGTAACCTCAAGCCATGACAGAGGAGCCCGGGCTGCGGGAGCGCAAGAAGCTGCGGACCCGGCAGCTGATCGCGGACACCGCCCGCCAGATGTTTGCCGAGCACGGCTTCGACGCGGTCCCAGTCGCCGCGGTGGCCCGGGCGGCCGAGGTATCCGAAGCCACCGTGTTCAACTACTTCCCGACCAAGGAAGACCTCGTCTTCCAGGGCATGGAAGCCTTCGAGACCGAACTGCTGGCCGCCATCCGGGACCGGCCCGCGGGGGAGCCGATCGTGGTCGCGTTCGCCCGGTTCGTCCTGCAGCCCCGCGGTCTGCTCGCCGCCGAGAACGACCGGTCGGCCAGTTACCTCACCGGGATCTCGAAGATGATCGCGGCCAGCCCGGCGCTGCTGGCCCGGGAGCGGGAAATCCTCGCCCGCTATACCGCGTCGCTGGCCGCGCTCATCGCCGAAGACACCGCCGCCGACCCCGGCGACCTGCGCCCCTGGGTGGTCGCCCGCGCGCTGATCGGCATCCACCACAGCCTGATCGAGCTCGTCCGCCGCCTGCTGGACGAACCGACCGGCCAAGCCCGCCTCGCCGATGAGGTCCGGACCCGCGGCCGGCAGGCCCTGGACCTGCTCGAGCAGGGCCTAGCTGACTACGGGGCCAAACCAGCGACCAAACCGCATCAGACCCCAGAACCGCACCAGCACACTCGCTAAGGGATCAGCATGGCGGCCCTGCCATCAGGCGATCTCGGGTCCCGACAGAAGCCCCGATTGTCCGTTCTATCGTCGCTACCGGCCGCACTGTCCGGCGCCGGTCGGCGTGCCTAACGGCGGCGATGCGCGCGACGCGCCGACGAGTAGCGGGCACGTCCTGTAATCGGCTGCCTGAGGTTGGCGTGGACGGCCGGCACCTGCCCGGGTCCGGCGGGGCTTTGATCTCCGGTGGCGCTGTCCCTGTCATCCGGTGGTTGCCGCATTGCGGAGCCTGGCGGCGGCGCGGTCACCGGCGGCTTGTCCCAGCGCAGGGTGTAGCGGAAGAACAAGCGCCGCCGGACGGTAGCGCCCGGGTCAGGTCAGCCTCGCTGTCGCCGGCCGCTGAGGCGAACTGCCCGAAGCGGCAGTGCTCGCAGAGTTACGGCTTCGGACTGACCACGTGGCACGGCCAAGATCCTGGCGGGCCCGGGGCGCTCGACCCTGTCCGCGGCAGACCCGGACGTTCACCCTGCGGGCGCCGCTGCTAAAAATACGGTCGGGCTGCTCGTGTTAGGCAATAACCAAGGCCGGCCAAGCGGCCAACTACGCGAATGTGTCGGTAGAAAACGCGCACGTACCCGCCCAATTGGCGTCAAGCCTGGGCCGCAGCGTGGCCGCCATTGCCGCACCCGAATGGGTATTCTGCGCGCGGCAGAACCTAAAGTCGGTGTTTGTGTTTCGGCAGATCTCGGCCAGGGGGCGTGTCCACACCGCACATCTGATCGGCTCGGTGATCCGGTGTTCGCGTGCCGTGGCCTTTGGGCTCGGGCAGTGGGATTGACCTGGGCGCCGGGGCTCGTGGGCTGGTGCTAGCCGTAAGAACTGGCCCGAATGGAACGCGGGTTCCTAGTCGCGCGCCAGGCGAAGGTCGACCTCGCGCTCGACATAGCTCCATTCCTCGGTTGCGCGCAGCCGCCGCACAAGTTCCTCGAAATAGGTCGCGTCCTCGGGCGCGAACTCGAACCAGGTCAGGAAATCGAAGGGCTCGCCAAGGTCGCGCCCATGATGCAGGCGCCGGGCGACCGCGGGAAGGTACTCAAGACCCGAAG
>Ga0306923_10001229_pt1 | contig 22420 bp, 13 predicted proteins | sample sta12Can44000108_FD_203841 | JGI IMG/M metagenome (GOLD analysis project Ga0306923, IMG submission 203841) | Lab enrichment of tropical soil microbial communities from Luquillo Experimental Forest, Puerto Rico - statanox.12C.anox.44.000.108 (v2)... | ecosystem: Environmental > Terrestrial >... | reverse complement strand
AAGGCTGGGGAAAGTGGCCTGGCCGAATTGGCTGAGGGCGATTTTCTCGTTGGATTGGAACTGTTGAAGCCAACCCCCAAAACTAAATTGGTGACGGCCGCGCGTGAGCGTCAGGTGATCCTCGTAAGTGTAGATGTTCCGTTTGATCGGGAGATTGCTTCCATTATTACTTCCGGCGAGGCCAATCTGCGCTTGCGGATTGGAGGCCGCGCTGCCACCGACAACTACTGCGCCGACGCGCAAGCCCAGCAGGAAAGCGGGCACGCTCGCAGCCGGGGTGCCGGGGGTCGGTTCTCCCGTAAAGTAATAGCCGGCGCGAGAAAACCCGAAACGCGCGGTGTTGAGCAGCGCTGGCGAGAAGACGTGTGTCTCTTCAATGCTTAGGACCTGCTCTCGCAGATTCAATATGTCTGTGCTGTACGGATTCACTGGAGTTGCTGTCACATCACCGCCATCATCAATCGTATAAATCGCGGCGAGAGAATCTGCGGCAGAGAAGGTCTGATCGACGCGCACCGTCCCGAAGTCCTCGCGGATGGTTTGCAAGGGGCTGCTGAAGACCTGCGAAATGCCGAACGTTTGTCCCGGGACATTCAGTTCCGGCGTTCCGGGCGCCGGAGTCGGCCAGAGATTCAAGAGTGGCTGGACGCTCGGGGTGGCCGCCGCTCGCGCCGCCAATCCCGGAACAAAGGCGACCGAGGTCTGATTGAGGTCCTGGCGAAACCCCTCATAGTTGGCGAACAAGAAGGTTTTGTCTTTGCGAATCGGCCCGCCGGCGGACGCTCCGAATTGGTTTCGTTGAAATGGCGGAGGGCCGCCGGGCGCGTCGAAATAATTCGCGGCGTCCAAGGCGTTATTACGCACAAATTCATACAGCGACCCGTGCCAGGTGTTGGTACCGGATTGCGTAGCGATGATCACTTGCCCGCCAGGATGCTTACCAAACTCCGCGCTGTACGAGTCGCGCTGCACATTGAATTCGTGTACCGCGTCCACGCCCAGCAGCATTCCGCTCGGTCCGCCGGGAGTCATGTTGTTCTCCGCGGCGCCCGTGAATTCCACGCCGTTCAGGAGGAACAGGTTTTGTTGCGGGCGATTGCCGGAGACCGCGAAGTTGTTTCCGGTACTGGAATTGGAAATGCCGGTGCCCCCTGTTTTCTGCGATGTAAAGTTTACAATGCCGGGATTGAGAGGCAGGAGGAGATCGTAACTGCGGCCGTTGAGGGGAAGTTGTTTGATTTCTTTCGCCCCGACCAGGCCCGAGATGTCACTCGTGGTGGTGTTCACGATCGGGGCGTCCTCGGCCACGGTAACCGCCGCCTTCACGGTGCTTAGCTGTAACCGCAGATCGACACTCACCTCCTGCCCGACATTTAATTCGATCTCGCTGCGGATGGATTCCTGAAAGCCCGACTTGCTCACCTTGATTTCATAGCGGCCGACGGGCAAAGCCAAAACCAGATAGTTCCCGGAGGCGTCGGAAGCGGTCGTTCGAGTAACGTCTGTGTCCATATTCCGGACCGTCACCGATGCAGAGGAAACGACGGCTCCGGACGGATCCGTGATCTGGCCTCTGATGCTTCCGCTCACCTGGGCGGTCGTGGCGCTTCCCCCTAGCAGCACAAGGGCAAGCAGGGCAAGGAGCCGGATTCCACGCTTTTGGGGCGTTCTTTGCCGGCCGCGAGTCCCTCGCGAGGAGGAATCAGCCCGGTGTATGGACACAAAACATGCGTGAGGCATGGCGTTTTTCCCTCTCCATGGCGGATATCCGCTGTTGTTGACGGACGGAAGTGTCCTAAAGCTAGATAATTCAATACAGTTACGAGCATTAAGTCAAACCGACTTAAATCGGATAGCGATTGGATGGATTTAGGCGGGTTTTGGGGTGTTGAAATCGTCTCTCATGCGAAACTCGCGCGCGAGGAGGACGTGCGATACCCTTTTTGACGTCGCGAGACGCCATCGGCGCCCTCGTCCATTCTGAGGGCCGCCTGGAAGTTTCGTCGAGAATGATAGCCGGCAGGCGAGTTGTGTTACGAAGTCGCTCGCTCGAAAGGGTGGACTACTGGTCGAGCTGCGCGATTGCCGCGCGCAAGGGAGCGTCCGACACTTGAATCAGTCCCGAACGCGGATGGTACATCTCCAGAATTAAAAAGATCGCGCCGGAAACCGCCAGCGCGGAGATGAACAGGCCGGCCTGAACGGTAAAGTTGCGTGGGGCAAAGAGGCCGAAACTGACGAATAAAATGGTGAGCCAAGAGATCAGCATGACGAGTAACGGTTTGGGGACCGGAATCGTTTTCTGCGCAGACATCAACCAGCGGGTTTGCCCCATTCGGATCGCCAGATTCGAGGCTTGGGCTTTCAGGTTTCTTTGATTGTCGTCCTTTGGAGCACGTTCTTGAATCTTGTCCAGAAGGAACTCGCCCTTCCGGGAAGCGGAGTTTGGCGCCAGTATTTCCGACCATCCCGTTGCGGCGGTGAGCAAGGCCGCGCGGGTCTCGGCGGCGTCGGGACCATCATGGGCGAGGATGCGGTCGAGGAGCACGACGTTCGCCGCGAGTTGCGTGATTTCGTTATATTGCGTGTCGTAATAGGTTTTCGCCGAGGCGACCAGAAGTCCAAGCACTAGCGCCACGGTCGTAGCCACCAATCCCATGCCAAGCCGCACCACGTCGCGCGATTCGGAAGTCACGTGCTGGTCCGGGAGCCTCGGACCGAGAAACATGCCGAGCATCCCGCCAAGAAACACGCAGACGAATACGAGCAGACTGAAGATAACGGTAGTCATAATCAGAGGTTGAGGAAACCGCGGTCCACTCCGTCGTCCCGCAGCAATTTGAGGCGGCCTGCGCTGCCCCATCCAGATCATTGGTCTCTACGAGGAAGCAAGCGTGCGCCGTGCGGTCTCTACATCGGGTTCAGGCGACAGGTTTTGGCTACGAACGTCCAGCCCACAGGAATTCTGTCCGCGACTTCACCAACCGAAGCAGGCGAAAAATTATCACGGAGCGCAACGGGATTAAATGCCGAGATACTTCGCGACGAGCTTGCGGAGGCGTTCGCGGTCTTCGTCTTTCATGTGGACGAATTCGACGCCGTTGCCGTGGGGGCCGACGTTGCGGACGATCGCGGTGGAATGAATCTTGCGCAGCCCCGCACGGATTTCGAGTTGGATGGAATCGCCAGGACTGAGGCGATTCGGAGATTCGACATAAGCTCCGCCGAGGCTGATCGTTCTCACGCGAGCCATGGTCGCTTGCTGGCCGCCGATTTGTGCGCGCAGCGGAGACTCGAGGGGAATTCGCGCGTAGCGCCGCGGCACGGCAAAATTGCCAAGAGGCGCGGCGGCCGGTTCAAAGGCCGCGCGGGCACGGGCGGAAGCGGGTCCTTCCTCCATCAGCGCAAGGGCGTCTTCGGCAGCGGCGCGCAACCCGCCTGGCTCGATATAGGTAAGCCCTTCTTTCTTGACGGCAAGTTGTCGAAGCAGATCGGTCGCTTCGGTGGCGCGGAGACGGCCGAGGGCTTCGATGGCCTTGATGCGCGCGAACTGATCGCGCAGGGTTTCATGTTCGCCCGCGGCGATTTCCATGAGCAACGGAACAGCGGTGGTTTCCTGGCCGATGCCGATCTGATCAATCATCATGGGCACGACCAGGGGGTGTGCGTCCTGGAGAATCGCGGAGAACACGAAAGCGGTGCTCTGTGCCGATGGCGAGTTCGCGGGACGCGAAAGTTCGCTGACCGCCAAATCCTGAAGGTTCCATTCCCAACTAGCCATTGCGCGTGTGAGTCCGCGGAGCAGGCGATCGGGATCGGCAACCGCCAGAAGCCGGATTGCTGCGCTGACGCGCTGGCGGCGCGCTTCGAACAAGCGGGTCTCCAGCACCGTCAACACCGGGACGCCGATGGCGCGCAACAGGCGCGCCATGGCAGGCATCATTTCGGGGCCGCGCGGGTCAGTGAGCAAAAGGGTAAGCCGGTCCAGCAGGCGTTCGGGATCGCGCGAAAGCAGGCGAGGAAGCACGGGATCGAGCGCACGATTCGCAAGCGCCGCGTCCACCAGCATCATCCATCGATCGTTGGCGACCAGGCGATGGCCGAGCGCGGTCATGTACTCGTGTTCGGCATCACGGGGCAGACGCTCGAGGCCGTGAAGAATATTTTCGAAGCCGGCGAAATCGCCGCGGCTGACGGCGATGCGGCCGAGAGTCTCGAGGAAAGCGGCGAGCAGGGCGCTGGTCTCGGGCGCCGTTTCGCGGACCAGGGCCGCGAGGGTGAGTTTGCTCAATTCCTCGGGAAGTTGATTGGGCCAGAGCGATTCGAGTAGCGGTGTGAGTTCACCGAGCCCGGCGGCGACAATGCGGCGAGCGGGGGAATCGGCGTGCTCCAGGCGCCGAGCGTAGCTGAGCAAAATCGCGCGGGCTTCGCGGCGGGGCGCTTCGGCACCGGTATCAACCAGCTGCGCGAGCGTCTGGCGAATGACCGCAATGGGAACGCACCAGATGTCGGGTCCGCGCAAGACCAAGGATTTTTCTCGCGGTGCCAGTTCGAGCCAGAAGCGTTCGAGCAAAAGTTCACGCTGGCCGTCATTGGCCCAGGCGGAAGCAAGAGATGAAAAATGCTGCGAGGCATGCGGGCCGCGATATTCGCCGGAGGCCACAATCTCGTCGCCCAGCTGATTCAGCAGCGGCCGCGCGGCGGCCGGAGCGAGTGTACCGTCGGCAAATTTCGTGGACATCAGCTCCAGCACGAGGTTCTGCGAGAGGCGCTTCAAATAAACCTGTGGAAGTTCACCTTCTTGCGGGGTGTAATGCGTCATGGCACTGAGCAGCATGCGCACGGTATCGCGGCTAGCGCTTTCCATCGCCGTGTGAATCGCGCGAGCGGCATCTTCGGCGGACAGCCCGCGGGCCACTTCCATCGGAGGGGTGAGCCGGCCGATGAGGCACAGCGTTTCGGTGACTTCTTCGACCTGGGGCGCGCGAATCGGTACGTCGGCGGATTCTTGCGGTGCATTGCCCCCGTAAGCGACCAGCGCGGCGATAAGACTCGCGAGAACGGAATCGACTTTGCGCTCCGTCAGGGTATTGATCTGAATGCCTTCCACGCGTTGCTCCCTCAGCTGCGCGGGCCAACCGCCCATTTCAAGGCGTCTGGCTGCGTCTTCCGATCTTAACAAGGCGGACTTGATGAGGAGAGCGAGCGTGTCTAATTCGCCCACATGGAATTTCGTGCTGAAAAAGAGCGTGTGGACCCCGGCGCGCTGCAGATCGCTGGCGAGTCCGTGAAATTCGCCACGCGCGTCAGGCATGTGCGCATCGCTGAGCTTCGGAGCGACGACGCCGCCACGTTCCACCCGGATTTCGAGGCCATTTAATTCGTTGGCGGAATTGCGGAGACCGTCGTAGGCCTGATCGAGACTATCGAGTACGCGCGGGTGCTCGGGGTGGTAGAGCCGATGGGTGCGCAGCAGCAGGTGGAAACCGCGCAAAGCCTGCGCGACTTGCGCGAGCGCCGGATCGCCTTGCAGAGTACGCTCGCGAAGGGCATGGACCGACGCGGGCACGCCATTCGAGCGCGATCTTTGATCGCCTCTGTCGCGCGAGAAAGCTGAAGCTGGCGAAACCAAGAGACCCGTCCTAACGCGCCGAGAACCACAGCGAGAGATTTGCCGATAGGGACCTAGCCGAAAGGCGGCTTCCTGTTCGAAACAGGGAGGTTAAATCCCCGGGCAGGGAGTCCATTCCGGCCCGTATAGAGTCAAGGAGGGGTCAGCTAAAGGATATAGTACGATTAGGCCAGAGTGTGTAGCGAATAGGCACATTTTAGACACAACAGAATGAAGCAGTTGCCCCGTATTTCGCTTTTTTGACGCTGTACCTGAGGCGAGTACAGCCTTCAGATCTATTTCGGATGGAGCGTTTCGGTAACGCTGACCGTGCCACCTTCGCTGGCCTGAATCGGGTGCTTTGCGGTCTGATAGCCACTGAGGCGAAGCCCAATGGTGTGCACGCCCGTCGGCACTTGCACGCGCGCAGGAGTGACCTGGTCGGTCGGCACGCCGTCGATGAAGATCGACGCGCCTTGCGGTGTGGAATTGACCTGGGCCCACGCCACGTGCATATCCTGCTTCGCCTTTAGCTCCGCATCGAGAGTGGTCTGGATATTGTCCTTCACTTGAATGTGGCCGACGTACGCTTCATACCCGGGCAGGCGCAGAACGAGATCGTATTGACCCGGGCCGAGCGGCAGACTCGTCGGTGTCTGTGCGGATTGCTTGGCGCCATTGATGAAAATGTCGGCGCCCGCGGGACGGCTGGCCACGTAGAGTCCCTTGGCGACGGCTTCCAGGTGAAGTTTCTGGTCGAGGGATTGCCCGGATTTCGTTTCGACCGCAGTCTGCAGGGTGATGTAGCCTTCCTTTTGGACTTGCAAACGGTAGCGAAGCGGAGCGAGGTTGCTAAAGCTGCACGGGGTCTGGCAGGTGTTGAGTTCGCGTCCAGCAGGGCCGTAAAGCGTAGCAGTTGCGCCGAGCACGTCAGTGGCGACGTGTATTGCGGAATATCCGGGGCCCGGACGAGCGCCGTTCTCGGCGTCTGTGTTGGCCACCGGAGAATCGTCGTACTGAATGTCGTCGACCACGTGTACGTTCGAAGGGGCATTGCGCATGAGTTTCAGTAACGCACCATGCTCCGCGGGGCGAAGCTTGCCGCTTAGCGTGAGCGTGTTAGCGGTGCCATTGACTTTGACGCGGCCACCCAGATTCTTTGCGGCGATCACCTCTTCAATCTGGTGTTTGTAACCCGCCGCCGCGGGACTGATGGACGGTTCGGATTTCCTGGGTGCTGGAGGTGTTGGCGCGGAGATCGCCGGGGCAGCGGTATCCGCGGGTTCGGTCTCCGAGGCCTTTGGCGTATCTGGCTCGGCCGAGGTGGAAACGGCGGCGGGCGGATTCCCAGTGGGTAGTGGGGTAACCCCTGGGTCACTCGGAGGAGCGTTGCGTTGTGGGGTCGCCGGAGGGGGAGCAGCTTGCACGGTTTTATTGCCCTCGCGGACGGCTTGAAATTCGGGACGAAGGCGGACGATACCGTAAACAATCACGCAAAGGAGAAACACTGCGGCGAGCACGGTGGCCAAGGTGCCGGGTTTACTTTCCTCCTCCTGCATCGGAGGAAGCGAGCCGGTGCGGCGGACTGTGGGAGTTTGCGAGGGCGTGGCAGCACGAGTTTGCAATGAATGCGCGGTCGCAGCGACCTTGAAGTCTTCGAAATACGGCGTGCGCAGCGGCGCTGTCGGCGTCGAAAACGGGTGACCAGGGAGATTACGCCGCGAAACGAGAGTAGCGTCGGGACTATCCTGACTGCCGGCGCCGAGCACTCGATAGTGGCGAAGATCTTCCAGCAGTTCTCGGCAGGACTGATAACGCGCTTCGGGTTCCTTGGCGAGCGCACGCAGGACGATTTCGTTCAACCCGGGATGCAGCGAAGGATTCAACTGGCGCGGGGGAAGCGGATCTTCGTTGACGATCTTGTAGATGACGGTGGTTATGCTCTGGCCCGGGAATGGTTTTTCGCCGGCGAGCATTTCGTACATGACCACGCCAAGCGAGAAAATATCGGTGCGGCCGTCGACCGGGCGGCCCTTGACCTGTTCGGGGGACATGTAACTGGGCGTGCCCATCACGTGCGTGGTCTGTTGCACCGTGCCGAACTGCAGGATTTTCGCGGTGCCGAAGTCGGTGACCTTGACGGTGTCGTCGGCGGTGAGCATGAGGTTGGCGGGCTTGATATCGCGGTGGACGATGCTGCGTTCGTGCGCGAACTGCAGCGCGCCGCACGTTTGCTCGAGAATGCGCAGAACGCGCGGTACCGGAAACGCGTGGCCGCCGTCGAGGAGCGCCTGGAGACTCTTGCCCTCGACCAATTCCATCGTGATGTAGTACAAGCCGTCTTCTTCGCCAGCATCGTAGACCACGACAATGTTCGGATGTGTGAGCAGGCCCGCGGCACGCGCTTCGGTCTGGAAGCGCGTGAGGAGTTCGTTACGCGAGAGGCCGGTGCCTTCTGCGGTCAGGCGAATGGTTTTTACGGCAACGCTGCGGCCGATGACCGGATCGGTGGCGCGATAAACCACACCCATGGCGCCGCGGCCGAGTTCGCCTACGATTTCGTACCGCCCGGCTTTGGTCATCGTGGTCATGAAGACGTCTTTAGTGCGACCGAGCTGTTCTGCCTTTATAAATACACCAGGCACGAGGATGGGTTGTGAGAGGGCTCCGCCGGCGAGGCAACGAGAAGCAGACCCGCGGAGTCACACCCACGCCTGAATACACACCCTCGCCAGATTTGACGGTAGCGGGTGGTCTTCCGGTGGGTCAACCCTACGGGAGTACTACTGTGCTGGAGAAATATCTGGACGAACGGACAGGTGGATGCGCGGCCATAACCCCCACCGACGCCCGGGGCCACGTACGCAGAAAGAACCGGCTGCGGTTCAGCTAGGCGCGGACGGATTTTGTCAGGGTGTGATTCTTCACCGGGAGCTCGCGGACGCGGACGCCACTTGCAGCGAAAATGGCGTTGGTGAGTGCCGGGGCGACGGGCGGAATCCCCGGCTCGCCCGCACCGCCGAGCGGAGCGTCGCTCTCGTGGATGTAGACGTCGATCTCCGGGCAGTCGGTGAGATGCACGACCGGATAATCCGGAAAGTTTTCCTGCACCACGGCGCCGCGATCGATGGTGATTTCCCCGAACAGTGCGGCGCTTAGGCCGAAGACGACTGCGCCTTCCATCTGGGCCTTGAAGCCGTTGGGATTCACGGCCATGCCGCAATCGGCAGCGGTGGTGAACCGGCGGACTTTAGGCTTGCCGTCGTCGGCGATTTCGACTTCAGCGACATGCGTGACAATCGTGCCAAAGCATTCCGTTATCGCCATGCCGCGGCCACGGTTGGGAGGAAGCGGGGTGCCCCATCCCGCTTTTTCCGCGGCGAGATTGAGGGTGGCGAGATGGCGCGGCTTGTTTTGCAGGAGAGCACGGCGGTATTCGAGCGGGTCTTGCTTGGCCTGGTGCGCCAATTCGTCAACAAACGATTCGATGAAGAAGCCGTGCCAGGAGGCTTCGACGCTGCGCCAAGGGCCCGTCGGGATATGGGTGTCGACTTTGACGGTGCCATAGCACTGGTTGGGTACGTCGTAGAAGATGTGCGCTTCGGAATTCGGATCGTGGTTCGTCGTGTAGTCATTGACCCAAGCGCTGGGCAAGCCGTTCGCGGCCAGGGATGCTTTCAGGCGGCTCGTGACATTGGGGCGGTAGTAGTCGTGCTGCATTTCCTGTTCGCGCGTGAAAATGAGTTTTACGGGAACATCGGGAACCGCCATGGCCGTTTTCACGGAATAGGTCAGGAAATTCCAGAGACCCGGCAAACGCCGGCCGTAACCACCACCACTGGGAGTCAGGTGGAAGCTGACCTGATCCAACTTGAGGCCCGCGGCGCGGGCGCAGAAGGCGCGGGAACCCAGACCGTCTTGAGTGCCGGCCCAGACTTCGAGGGTGCCGTTTTTTCGGTAGATTGCCGTGGCGTTCACCGGTTCCATGGGGGCGTGCGCGAGATAGGGCACGTTGTAGATGCGTTCTAAAACGGAGGCGCTTTGCAGCGACTCGGCGCCGCTGCCTACCTTGAGGTCCTCCCTAATTTTGCCGTTCTGCAGGGTGCTGGCGTGCAGGTCGCGAATCGATTTGGAGGAGACTTCGCCATTGCCGGCGTGATCGAAGACGGGCTCGAGCCTGTCGCAGGCGTTGCGCGCGCGCCAAAAGCGATCGGCCAGCACGACAACGGCATCATCGAGCTTGATCACGTTTTTCACGCCTCGATCGTGCGCGACCGCCTGTTCATTGACGGAGACCAGCTTCCCCCCAAACACCGGCGAAATGCGGATGGCGCCGTAGAGCATGTCCGGCACTTTCATGTCGATGCCGTACTGGGTTGTGCCGGTGACTTTCGCGGGGATGTCGAGGCGTTGCACTGGCTTGCCGACGAATTGGTACTTGCTGCGGGACTTCAGCTTGGGATGTGAAGAAGGGCTGTATTCGGCGGCATCGGCCGCGAGTTCGCCATAACTAAAACTCTTGCCGGAGCTGTGGACGACGCGGCTCAGCTCGGTGTGAAACGAGTCGACCGGAGCGCTCATGCGCGCTGCGGCGGCTTGCACCAGCATTTCGCGCACCGCGGCGCCGGCCACACGTATGCCGTAGACGCCGGTCATGCTCACGGCGGACGAGCCGCCGGTGACCTGCAATCCCATGTACTCAGCGATCCTGCGGAAGGTGTCGTGAGCGGCACCTTGCAAAAAATTCGGAATGGAATCGGCGGACATGTGCCGCATGTCGAGAACAAAACCTTCCGCGAGCGGGCCGTTGGCAAAGAGCCGATCGGCAGGCGCGGTTTCCGCGCGAACCTTGTTCCAGTCGGCGTCAAGTTCGTCGGCAGCCATTTGCGCGAGCGCGGTGTAGGTGCCGGTGCCGATGTCGCAATGCGGGATGACCACGGTGATGGTGCCGTCGTCGGCGATTTTGATCCAGGTGGCCACGAAGCGTTCGCCGGGTTTGGCAGCGAGGGCATTCGAACGAGCGAGACGCCGGCTGGGCCAGAACCCGTAACCCACAATCAGCGCGCCGCCGGCGGTAGCGGTGCCGATCAAGAATTTGCGGCGCGTGGTCATCATGGCGCACCTGCCGGTTTGCCGGCGGCGAGGGAATGCACGGCCGCGCGGATACGTGAATAGGTGCCGCAGCGGCAAATGTTGGTGACCGTGGCGGCAAGTTGCTCGTCGGTGGGATGGGGATTTGTGGCGAGGAACGCACTGACGGCCATGATCATGCCGGACTGGCAGTAGCCGCACTGGGGAATCTGGTGATCGATCCAGGCCTGCTGGACGGGACTTAGCGAGCGGTTCGCTGCGAGGCCTTCGATGGTGGTGATGGGTGCGCCGCTGACCGAACCGACAGGAACGCTGCAACTCCGCATGGCTTTGCCGTTCACATGCACGGTGCAGGCACCGCAGGCCGCCACGCCGCAGCCGTACTTTGTGCCGGTCAGGCCGAGTTCATCGCGGATCACCCAAAGCAGCGGCGCGTCAGGCTCGACGTCCACATCGTAGTCCGCGCCATTGACAATTAAATGAATCCCCATGATCTACCGCCCTCCACTCGCGGCTCACATCCTCTCTGCGGCATCTGTTCCCGTCTTGAACGACCGTGACCTTCTGCATACGCAGCGGCGGTCATGCCAGTGAGGTGCTTGAATCGCCACTGGAAATGACTCTGATCCAAAAAACCCAATTCGATAGCCAGGTCGCTCGAGTTTCTCGTCGACGTACGGCATCGAGTAGCTGATGCCGGCGCGCTGAGGGGGATGACCGGTATGGACTTCGCCTGGACGGATGGTGATCCCTTCGCCGCGATACCAGATGCCACCGGTCCCATCGTCAACGACGCCAATGGCCCAGGTGGAATGGCGATGACGGGAATATTCGTGTACGAGATTAGGGGCACGGAAGCACGCCAGACCGGGAATGCCGGGTAGGGTCCATGCGCGAGTGCTGCAGGTCGGCATAGAGATTTCGAGTATGCCACAACGGGAAAAGGAAGTTGTCAGTCCGGCTAAGGTCGGGACAAGGAATCGAGCGGCGACATGGTGCGCTCGGGCATGGGCACATTGGTCTCGCGGATAGGGCGATCGATTTCGCCGGGGCGAGCGGGGGATTCCAGGCCATCGGTGAGCAGAAAGCCCTGAAGAGCAATGCCGGCGATCCACAGGCTTTCGAGCGACTGAATGTAGTCGGCGTGGAGTTGGAAGAGTTTTAGCTGCGATTGGAGGACGCGAGGATAGGACGCGAGCATGCGGCCGTATTTTTCAGACATGAGTGAATACGCTTTCTGTGCGCGTGGCAGAATTTCATCGCGGTATTGGACGGCCATCAGTCTGCCGTTGGCGTACTCGTCAACGACGGTGGAAGCCCGCTCGCGTAGAGTCAGAGCGATGCGCTGCTTTTCGAGTTGCGCGCGGTCGAGGTCGGCGGAAGCAGCCATGACGTTGCCTTGATTGCGATTGAAGATGGGAATTTGCACGCTGGCTTCCGCGATGCCTTCCCAGCCGGTCGCGTATGGTGCGGTGCCGAGGGGTTCGTTGTTGTATTCGAGGCCGCCTCGCAACTGGATGTCGGGAATGGCCTGGCTTTTGGCGCGGGTCATTTCGGCGGCGGCACGAACGCGCGCTGCATCGGCGATGCGCGTGGCGGGACTTTGTGCAGCGATCGATTCGATGATCTGTCCTTCATTAATCTCCGGCCAATTATGCTGCAGATCGCCGGAGACAGTGGCGAGCGGAAGATCGGGGCGACCCAGGACCGCCGTTAGGGACTTCCATTCTTCGCGCAAGGTATTTTCCTGCATGCGCGCGCCGAGACGGGCGCGCTGCGCATCGACTTCGGCTTCGAGAACTTCGGTTTCGTCCGCTTGGCCGGTATTGCAGAGTTGGCCCTGGACGTCGGCGTAATTCTGCTCGATTTGCGCGAGGTCACGGCGGGTGTCGAGCAGTTCTTGCGCGGCAAGAACACGATAGTAGGAGGTCTTCACGGCATTTTCGACGCGAAGTTGTTGTTCCTCGGCTTCGAGTTGCGCCAGACGGGATTCCTCGGCGAAGACGTTGCGCGCTTTGCCGAGCTTCCCGCCGGTGACGATGGTTTGCTCGAGAAAGAACCCTTGTTTACCGCCATCGATGGAGCCGCCGCGAATTTCGTCGCCGGTATAGCCGATGGACGGATTGGGGTAGAGGCCGGCTTGCTGGATGCGGGCTTTGGCGGCGCGGATCTCGGCCTTCGCCTGGCGCAGCGTAGGATTGGATTCGGCCGCGAGATTCTGCGCATCGTCGAGGGTGAAGAGTTTCTCGTGGGCTTGCTCCTGTGCGCGGCCCATGCGCGGGAAGAGCGCTTGTACCGGCTGGATGTCCACATGGTGGTGGGTGTGTTCCTGCGGACTTGCCGGCGGGGTTTGCTGGGCGTGGGAGGGTCGAAACGGGGCTAGGGTGCCGATCCAGAGCAACACGAGAACCTTGTACGTGGAATGCATTTTGCGAATCTCCTGTCCGTTCGAATCTCTGAGCACCTTCGTGAGCCGCAAGAGCGCCTATGACCTTTGTTTACGAATGAGGGACTGAATTTCGTCATATTCGCGGTCGGGAAGGACGCGGAGCATGGTCATCATGCCCATCATTCCGGCGGACCAGTTCGGCGGCAGGCCATGGGTTTCGGGCCTGGCCACAGTTTCGTCCATGCCCATTTCCATGAACGCGTCCTGAGGAAAACCGGGAACAGCGTTGGCGTTTTCGGCGATGGGCGAGTGGTGCACGTGTTCCACGCTGATATAGCGTGCGAGCGTTTCCATCTGGCTAAGTGCGCGCGGGTCGTTGACGTCCGCGGTCTGAATCTGCCGGTCGCGCAACAGGTCCATCATGCTGTTCATCATGTGGTGCGGCAGGTGGCAGTGAATCATCCACGCACCGGGATATTTGGCCTCGAATTCGACGACTTTGGCTTGCGCAACGCCGACCAAGACCGTGTTCGTGGGATACCAGGTGGACTCCGGCGCGCGGCCGCCTTCGGTGCCGGTGATCACGAATTGGTGGCCGTGCAGGTGGATCGGATGGTGGTCCATGCCGAGATTGACGAAACGCAGGCGCACGCGACTGCCGAGCCGCACCACGAGCGGCGTAGTCGCGGGGGCAGATCGCCCGTTGAACGTCAGCCAGTTGAACTCCATCGACGCGGTATTCGGCACGGAGTTGCTGGGCAGCACGGCCCACTCCTGGAGCACGATGCCAAAATCGTGATCGACGTGTGGCGCGTACGGCGCCGCGGGATGGGCAATGAACATGCCAAGCTGGCCGATCATTTCCTGCATGGCACTGTGAGCGTGATAGAAAAAAGTGCCTTCCTGATGCACCGTAAATTCGTAGGTGTACGTGCCGCCGGGGGGAATCGGCTTTTGGCTGATCCAGGGCACACCGTCCTGTTCGATGGGCACTTCGAGGCCGTGCCAGTGAAGCGAAGTGCTTTCCGGCAGCCTATTTTCAACGATGATGCGGACGCGATCGCCTTGGGCGACCTGAATCGTGGGGCCAGGGCACGAGCCGTTGTACCCCCACACATCAATGGTTTTGAACGGCGCGATTTTCAGTTTCATGGGTTCGGGCTTGAGGCGGAACACTTTTACCGCGCCGTCGAGTTCGAAGGGCAAATCGGGCACGTCGGGCGTGAGCATCGGCAGAGGGTGAGGATTCGGCGGCTTGTTCGGCGGGGGAGATTTCGGCTTGCTGTCCGCCGCGGCGTTTAGACGCGCACTCCAGCCGAAGAGTCCGGCACTGACGAGCATGGCATCTTGAAAAAAACTCCTGCGTGAACTGCTCATAAAACCTCCGGGCAAAACATGATTCGCGGGTTGCGATGAAACAATGTCGCTGGCATGACCCTTCGCTCGTTCAGGGCAAGAAGCCTGCGCTACCGATTGAATAGGTGCTGGATCAAACGAAAATTTAAAGTTTAAAGAATCAGAGGCGAAGAGGAATCGCGAAGGCAGGCGCGCCTGCGTCGGAACAGCAGATCAGGGAAACGCCCTGACGGGCATCCACCGCGGTGGATGGTGCAGAAACCGGAATCGTGGACAAAGCCAAGGCGAGGGGGGAGGATGCACCGTCCGATGCCAGACGCTCGTTCGAACGCGTCGCGGTGAAGACGAAATCGTTGGCGGGACAACTGTTGTGCGCGACTGCCTGCCACCCCGTCGAACCGTCCGGATCCGCAGTTTCGTGGCATGGGGACGGGGCCGTAGAGGAAAGCAGGCAGGCCTGCGCGGCACAACGCGCCGCGCACATCGGGGCCATCACGAGACCTATGGCAAACACGATCGCGAGCAGTGTACCGGGCGTGAAATGCATTTTCGACCGCATCTAAGCAAGGTAAGGCCCGCGCGTACCGACGTCAAGTGCGGCATGTGTACGGTTGTCCGGGATGAGCTTGGGTGCCGGCAGGCACTGGCCGAACCTTCGCTTGCGCTCAAGGCAAACAGCCAGCACTCGATTCTGGTCGCCGTAGCTGTGACCTCGGAGCCACGAGCGGAGGCAGGATCCTGCCAGTCAGAACTTGTTGTGAAAAACCGCGCGGTTGATGTCCGGCCGGAACTCCTTGGCGACGTTGCTGATTCCGTCTTGAAGGATTTGGCTGCCCCAGCGCTGGTAGGTTTTGACCCATTCATTTTCGTTGGGATAGTAGAGGTTACCGATACCGGCAGCCGCCCCAGCGCCCACGACCTCCGAGAAATTGAACGTTGCATTTCCGCCATCTGTTCGGGTGACCAGCAGACGGCTGAGGGAATATCCGGTGCGCTTCAAAAAACCACCGTGGCCGAGAGTGTAGTAACGCGGGTCTTCCTTGATGGCGGCGGGAACAATGGCTTCGACCAAATAATTTTCGATCGTGTTGTCGGCAAAGTTGTGCGCGTAGTAGATGCCATAACCGGCCGCCCCTTGTCCGAAACTGGGCTGCGAATCGCTCGCCATGGCCACGCCGGCCACCATGCCGACCCAGATGAAAGCGGAGTAGTCAAAGCTGTCTTGCGTCGCCAGCCAAAGTTTTTCCTTGAAACTGAGAGGAGGTAGATAGGTATTCGAGGAGACTGCACGGTAGTTCGGGATCACCCAAAGAATGCGTTTGGTTTGCTGCGCCGTTTCTTCGTCGGACTGCACCTTGGGTTGCGGTGAATCCGGCGTGCCGCGAGCAGTGGACTGCGCGTCGGCGGCACTCGATGAGCCGGGATCTTGCGCGGGTGGAACGGACTGGGGTGACAGTGACGAATTCGGATCCAGCGTAAATAGGGGAGTGTCGATCGGAGCCGCGGAAAGTTGTGCCAGGCAGCGGCCGGCTGCGAGCGTAGCAAGAAAAAACCCGCTGAGGAACAAAACTCGAATCAGTCTCAAGCCTGCCCCCAGATTTGGAGACGATCAAAGCGCCTTGCGTCGCAAGCCCGCATGTTTGAGAAGCGTGTCAACTCCGTTGGATTCACGCGAGAAGACGGAGGATGCATGGCGCGGAAACGAAACGAGCCGTCAGCGTATGGGCCAAACTGGGCAAAATACAAGGTTTGGTTCGTACCTTTCTCGTTGACTCCAGCCGAAAGCAGTCCTAAACTCACCCCCACCGTCGGGAGCCCTTTGGAAACAAGGGAGCGACTTGACCCACATTCCTGGCCAATTTCCCGCGGTGTCCAGACCGACAAACGAAGAAACAGGGAGTTTGGAAATGATTCTTCAATTGCAAAAGAGCCAGCCTTCTCCCGACCTGTGCCGAATCGAGCTGATAGGAAAACTGATGATGGGAAACGACAGCCGGCAGGTGGAGTGGAGCGTCGCGGAGTTGCTCGTGGCGGGGGTGAAAAAGGTGGTGTTTGACCTAAGCCGACTTGACGGTATCGACAGCACGGGCGTGGGAATCATCGTAGTCTGCCACGCAAAGCTGCAGAAGGTCGGCGGAAATTTGCGCCTTGCAGGCGCCACCGGAATCGTGCTGGAAACGCTGCAAATGACCCACGTGGACAAAATCGTTTCGATTTTCCCGAACGCGGAAGAAGCCGGTCACAATTTCGCCGTAGCCGAGTCGGCCTGAGGAACCCCCGCCGTGCGATTCCCGATGGTTATTGGAAAGAAGCGACCGCTTCTTTGGAATCCTCGAAGGTCGAAAACAGATTCAAGAGTCCCACCATTTTCAAGGTCTGCACCGTAAATTTGGAAGGTTTCAGAAGGCGTATGGCGCCCCCGTTTTGCTTGGCGGTGGTCAGATAGCGGACCAGCGTGCCGATGCCGCTCGAATCGATGCTGGGGACGTCTTCGAGGTCGAGCACAATGCGATTTTGTCCCTGCCCGAGCAGTTCCGTCATGGTGGAGTTGAAACGATCGAGGGCCGGCCCCATCGATAGGCGGCCCTTCAGTTTGACCAGCTTAACGCCATCCAGAGTCTTGGTCTCAATCTCCACGGTGTTCCCCCAAGTCGCGGGAGCGGATTTGACCGCTTCCGTTGACAACGCAAAAAGCGCTTTGTTACAGTGCGCCCCAAGTTAGATAATCTTCAGCGAAAAAGCAAGAAACGTAGTCCGCCGGTGCCTCTTCCCCCAAGGAGTCGGTGCGACAGAAAGCCAGGACGATGGCCAGCCAGGAACGTGAATCGACCTTGGACCTTTCCGTGCTGACCATGGCACTGCTGGCGGAACAGGAAATTGGGCCGCGTGCCCGGGTGATCGCGAAATTGGTCGCGGAAGCGCTGCCGGAGTCGGCGGTGTGCGTCTACACGTTGGCCACCGACGGTGAGACTGAGTTCTGGTTGCCCCGCGCGATCGTAGGCGACGCCGCGGTCAACGAGCAGCAAGTGCCGGGCGGTTCCGGCCTGCTCGGCGAAGTTCTGCGCGACGGCCGGGCGGTGCTGCGCCAGAACGGCGAAGTGCGGCGCGAGGATTACGCACATGTGGACACGCGCAAGTCGTTACAGTCGCTGGCCTGCATACCGCTTAGCAAAAACGGCGATCTCATCGGGGCCATCGAGATTCTGGCGTTCGGGGCAGCCAACTCCAAGCACGACGTGGAGTCCCTGTTACCGGCGGCGCGATTGGCCGCGGCGGGCCTAGTTGCGGCTCAAATCTACGAAGAGGAACGGCATGGGACGCTAAGTTCCATTACCCGCGTGACCCAACTGTATGACTTGGAAAAGGTCTTCTCTTCGACCCTCGAGATGGAGGAACTGCTTCCCCTCATCGGCACGAAATTCTCGGAAATTCTAGATTGCGGGGCGGTGAATATCTGGCTGCTCTTGCCGGATGAAAGCGTCGAACTGATGCATCAAGCCGGCGACGATCCGACGACCTTCAAAGGACAGAAACTTAAAGTGCATGAGGGTGTGGCCGGGAAGCTTTCGGACGACGGCGAACCGGTCTGCATTGCGGACGCGCAGGACGAACGATTGGTGCTGCGGAATCAGGCGGCTCCAGACTCGCCGGTCGAGTCACTGATCGCCGCGGCCATCCTAGACAAGGGCGCGCTCGTCGGCGTGGTGGAGGCGCTCAACAAACTCGATGGAAGTGCGTTTGACGAAGACGACTTGTTTACGTTGAATAGCCTGAATGACACCGCATCGACCGCTTTGCACAACGCCAGCTTGCTGATGGCCGAACGCAAGGTGGAAATTCTCGAGACTCTGAACACCGTCAGTCACGAAATTACCGCCACGCTCAATCTCGAGCGCATGCTGCAGACGATCGTAAACGCTCCGCAAGCGGTGATTCCTTACGAACGCGCGGCCATCGTTCTGGAACGCGGCGGTCAATTCAAGCTGAGCGCCGTGACCGGGGTGACGACGGTAAATGTCGACGCGCCCGAAGTGGCGCCGCTGAACGAAATTCTGCAATGGGCCTCTCTGGCCGAAGAAGTCATTCATGTGAAGCAGCATGGCGACGAAATGGATACCGACCGGGAAGAGACACGCGCCAAGTTCAAGAAATATTTCTCGGAATCGGGCATGCGCGCCTTCTACGCCCGCCCGTTGAACGACGACACCGGGCGCGTCGGGATGCTGGCGATGGAGAGCAGCGATCCCGATTTTCTCGGTCCGGCGCATTTGGAGATTTTGGATGTACTTTCGAGCCAGGCCACCGTCGCCCTGCGCAACGCGCAACTTTACAAGGAAGTGCCGTTCATCAGCGTGCTCGAGCCGGTGCTGGTACGCAAGCGCAAATTTATGGCGCTCGAAAAGCGCCGCCGCACGCTGTACTACGCTTTGGGAGCGGCTGCGCTGTTTTTTTTGGTGATTTGCCCCTTGCCGCTGCGGGTGGATGGAGACGCCGTGGTCGCGCCGGTGCGGCGCGCGCTGGTGCAACCGGAAGTGGAAGGCGTGATCGGCAAGGTCCTTGTGCACGAAGGGCAAGCGGTGCAGCGCGGGCAGGTACTTGCGGAGATGGATGCGTGGAGTTTGCGCTCGGCGGTGGCGGAAGCGCAGGCAAAGTACGACGCGGCGATGCTGCAGATGAATCGAGCGCTGGCCACCAACGATGGAACCGAGGCCGGCGTTCATCGTGTGCAAGCCGATTACTGGAAGGCGGAACTCGGCCGTGCGCAACAACTGCTCGACCGCGCTCAACTGCGCTCGCCGATCGACGGCATCGTGGCGACAGCGCATGTACAAACCTTTGCTGGCAGAAAACTGCAGCCGGGCGATTCGTTCGCCGAGATCGTGGATACTTCGCGCGCCTCCGTGGACGTCGCTATCGAGGATGTTGACGCCGGCTTGTTGAAGCTGGGTGATCGTGCCGCCGTGAAGCTGAACAGCTACCCGACGCGTACGTTCCGCGGAGATGTGCAGGTCATCAGCCCGAAAGCCGATTTGCTGCATGAGACGCCCGTGTTCTACGCGCGTGTGGACGTTCCAAACGCCGAAGGCGCGATCCGCGCGGGCATGGAAGGGCGCGGCAAGGTGCGTATCGGCTGGTACCCCGCTGGATACGTCTTTTTCCGGCGGCCCGTCGTTTGGCTTTACGCAAAGATGTGGAATTGGCTGGGATGGTAAGAAAAAGGCGGAGCAAGAGTATGCCCAGATGTCTGTTGGCGCTGTTATTCGCAAGTGCGGCTCTCGCGGCGGCGGGATGCGGCGAGACCAAGAGCCCGGCGGGTGAAGTGAATGCCGCACCGGCGCCCGCGTCGTCTGGGCCGGCATCGACATCAGCGGCGAACGCGCCAGCGCTGACCGCATCGGCCACCGAGACCGACAAGTCGATCGTGGTCTCGGGACCCATCATCGTTGAGCACCAGGTCGACATCACCGCGCTGCACGAAGGCGTCATCGCCAAGATTTTGTTCGATGCGCCGGCACGCGTGAAGGCCGGAACGGTGCTCGCCCGGATGGATGACCGCCAGCTTAGAGCCAACCTGGAAGCCGCGCGAGCGAAGTCGCGAAGCATTGAAAACGATCTAAAAAACTGGGAAGCCGAAGCCGAAGTGCTGAAGGCGGATTACGTACGCCAGCAGCGCCTCTGGGATCTCGGGCTTACCACGGAAGAGCAACTCGAGCATGCCAAGTACAAGGCGGAATCGGACCAGTGGGATATCAAGCGCGTGAAAGAAACGCTGAACACCTCGCGCGAGGAAGAGCGCGCCCTGGAACTCGAGATGGAGAAAACCGCGATTGCCGCACCGTTTGACGGAGTGATTGCGCGGAGATATGTCCGCGAAGGGCAAAGCGTTTCGAAGGGCGAGCGGTTGTTCTGGGTCACCGCCGAGGCGCCCCTGCTGATGAGGTTCACACTGCCGGAAAAGCAGTTCGGCAACGTGCGGATGGGACAGACCATGGAAGTGAGCACCGCCGACGTGCCAGGCGAGAAGCACACGGCGCGTGTGAAAGAGATCAGCCCCGTGGTTGATCCTGCGAGCGGCACGTTCGAAGTACTGGTCGAGTTGATCGGCGAGCGCGGTTCGCTGCGCCCGGGTATGACCGCAACGGTTCGGCTCGACGAGCGTCGTTAGGCCGAAGTATGAATCTCACCCGCGTCCTCAATGTGGCTCTGCCGGAATTGCCGGCGCGCAAGATCGCCGAACGCTACCCACGCCTCGATCCCGGAATCAATTTTCGCGAACATCTGGAAGATGGCAAGCCGGTGATCCGTGTGTACGTGCCATGCGCGAAGAGCATGTTCACCTTTCAGCCGCCAAACTGGAAGTTGGCGCAGCTTTTCGATGGCACGCGCTCCTACCAGGAGATTGCCGAACTTTATTCGCAGCAAACCGGCGCTCAGTATTCCGCCGAGGAAGTTCGCGAGTTCGCCGACGGGCTGGAAGCCATCGAGTTCTGGTATAAGACGCCGCAGGAGCAAAACATCCTGCTGATGCAGCAGTCGGCGGAAGAGCGCCGCAAACGGCTAAAGCAGAAAGACCGCTGGACCGATCTTTCGGATGTATTGTTTCCGGCGTTCAATCCCGATCCCTTTCTCACAAAGTTCTACAGCTACACGAAATTCATCTACACCCCGTGGTTCACGGTGTTGACGCTAATCGCTTTTGCGCTGGCGGGCGGCATTACCGTCACCCACTGGAGCGAAATCGGCCGCGACACCACGGAGTTCTACAATTTCCACGACAAGAGCTGGATGGACATCCTTGTTCTGTACATCATCCTGTTCGCTGTCGTGGTGGTGCACGAGTTTGCGCACGCGTATACGTCGAAACATTTCGGCGGGCGGGTCACGGCGATGGGATTCGCGTTGGTGTACCTGACCCCGGCGTTCTACACCGACACAACGGAAGCGGAAGTGACCACCACGCGAGCGCAACGCCTGGTGGTGACCATCGCGGGCGTTTGGTCGGAACTGATGATTTGCGCCGTCGCCACCTTTATATGGTGGGGCACCGCTCCGGATACCTTCCTGCATAACAGTGCCTACTTCATGATGATGCTCACCGGCATCGTTTCCGTTCTGCTGAATTGGAATCCGCTGATGAAGCTGGACGGCTACTACCTTCTGACCGACATCACCGGAATTCCGAATATTAAGGAAGACTCGACGGCGTACGTTTCGGCGTGGGTGAAGAAGCACATCTGGCGGCTGCCGGTGGATGTACCGTACGTGCCGAAGAAGCGGCGTTTCTGGTACGCCTTGTATGCGCTGGTGTCGGGTGCGTACAGCTACACGGTGCTGTACATCCTGGCGCGGTTTGTCGGGAATATCGTGCGCAACTTCAGTCCAGAGTGGGGATTCATTCCGGAAATTGCCGTGGCTTTGCTGATTTTTCGCTCGCGGATTCGCTTATTGGTGAACTTTATGAAACTGCTTTATCTCGACAAAAAAGACCGAGTCGTGGCGTGGTTCACGCCCGCGCGCTCGCTGGCCGCGGCGGCGGTGATTCTCCTTTTTCTGGCGCTGCCGCTCAGGAGAGAGTCGGTCTCCGGGCGGTTCCTGTTGGAGCCGGCCCAACAAGCCGTGATCCGCGCCCACGTGCCTGGGATGGTGACAGCGTTGCACGCCGAAGAAGGAGAGCGCGTCGCGGCAGGATCGGTACTGGCTACGCTGCGTAACTTGCCGCTGCAGTCGGACTTCGAATATGCCAAGTCGAATCTCACGATGGCATCGGACCGCGCCGCCGCGGCGTCGCTGCACTATGCGGACCTCGGACTGGCGTTGAAGGAGCGCGAGCGGTCAAGCGCCGAACTCGAGCAAATCTCGGCGCGCGATTCGGCGCTGGGGGTGACCAGTCCGATCGCGGGCACCGTGATTACGCCCCGCGTGCAGGACTTGCTCGGCAGCTATTTGACCGAAGGACAGGAGTTGCTGACCGT
>Ga0306923_10001228_pt1 | contig 22430 bp, 10 predicted proteins | sample sta12Can44000108_FD_203841 | JGI IMG/M metagenome (GOLD analysis project Ga0306923, IMG submission 203841) | Lab enrichment of tropical soil microbial communities from Luquillo Experimental Forest, Puerto Rico - statanox.12C.anox.44.000.108 (v2)... | ecosystem: Environmental > Terrestrial >... | reverse complement strand
AGCTCAGACGGTTCCCCGATCCGACACCCGGCCCGCGCGACGTGATCCTCGCGATCAAGGCCTCGGGCATGTGCGGCAGCGACCTGCACACCTACCGCGCCCCGGCCAATCCGGGTGGAGTCGTCACCGGTGGCATCAAGCGGGCGGCCGGCGTGATCGCCGGTCACGAGCCCTGCGGCGTGGTCGCGGCCGTGGGCACCGCCGTCACCGACAGGGAAGCCCGGATCGGCCAACGCGTGATGGACCACCATTACGACGGCTGCGGCAACTGCAAGCACTGCCGCGCGGGCTGGACGCAGATGTGCCTCGAGGGACCGGTGGTCTACGGCTCCGGCGGTCACGGCGGCCACGCGAAGTACATGAAGGTGCCGGTGTCGACGCTGGTGCCGTTGCCGGACTCGCTCTCCTTCGTCACCGGGGCCGCCATCTCCTGCGGCACCGGCACGGCCTGGGGCGCGCTGCGCCGGGTCGAGCTGCAGGGCGGCGAAACGATCGCCATCTTCGGCCAGGGCCCGGTGGGCCTCTCCGCGACGCAGCTGGCCGTCGAGATGGGCGCGCGCGTCATCGCCGTCGACATCGCGCCCGAGCGACGCAAGCTCGCCCGGCAGTTCGGCGCCGCCGAGGTGATCGATCCCACCGCGCACGACATGGTCGCGGCGATCCGCGAGCTCACCCACGGCGAGGGCGCGCACAAGACGCTCGACGCCTCCTCGGCGCCGGACGCCCGTGCCGCGGCCGTGCGCTCCGTCCGCGCGTGGGGCACCGCCTGTTTCGTCGGCGAGCGGGGTCAGGTCACGCTCGACGTCAGCGCGGATCTCCTGCGCCGGCAGGTCACGCTGGTGGGGTCGTGGACGTTCTCGAAGCAAGGCCAGGCCGAGTGCGCCGAGTTCATCGCCGAGCGGAAGGTGGACGTGGAGCGGCTCTTCACGCACCGCTGGCGGCTCGAGCAGGCCGAGGAAGCCTACCGGCTCTTCGACACGCAGACGACCGGCAAGGCCGTCATCCTGCCGTCCTGACGTCACTGAGCGTAGCCCGGATGTCGCCATAAGCGCGTTCACGCGCGTTCATAGCCTGTTGAAGACGGGCGTGAACGCCCTTATCGACGCGCTATGGCGATATCCGGGTTCTGCCCTCTAAGCCTGGCCTATCGGTCGCTGCACTCAGGCGACGGCACGACGTGACCCCGCTCGGGGTGTCTCATCCATCCCAAACTCTTCTCCGATGGAGCTCACAGGAGCAAAGGCGTATCAACAAGACTGATACCGTTGTATAAAATAGCTTCCTTATGGAAGGCAGCGGTGCACAATTCGATTGGGTCTACGCGACGTCCGTCCTGAGCTCAGTCTTTGCGCGTGTCGTGCAGAAGGTTGAGCGAATGATTGCCGATGCTCCCATCGTTCTCTCTACAATATTCGTTTTAGCTACGCTTTCTGTACTGCTCTATTACGATTACAACCTTGCCCGGAAAAAGGGCTTCCGCTATCCCGGCGCGATCTGCCTAGTTGCGGCTTTCTGGATGGCCGCTTTGGCTTTGGCGAGTGCCGTATATTCTCTGCTGCCCGAATCATTGCAAGAAAAGGACTATCTATTTTTTTCGTTTTTGATTTTGATTGCCCTGGTAATCACCCCGGCTTTCAAGCTTCTGCTCCAAGCCCTTCCTACCAGGAGTGTCCGCGTTTATGGACAGCGCCGCGTGCGCGTGCCATTCATTTTTCTCGGCACCGTCGTCATTCTAGTATCTTCCGTCGCCCTATTGAATGGAATTGCCGGCGCCATCTTTGGCATCCCGACTGGCTTATACATGATCCTGCTGGGCCGTCGGCTGAGATCACCACAGGCGCCGGCCTTATTGCCTGGGCACAACGAACCTATTGGAGCGCTGTATTTGCGGCCCTTCCAGCAGGAGCCACGGTACTTTGTTTACGGGGATAGGAAAAAATATAGCGCATATACAAACAGCTTCACGGCGGCCATCGCCTCACTTTCTTTTGGCGAAACGCTCAACATCGGCGTGACGTTCGAACAATACTTTCGTTCCGCCGTGGCCGCGTCCGTTGGTCCATTCGTTGCGTTGGGCAATCCGGAGGATTACATTCCGCCAGAAGGTGCGTTTCGGCTGTATGCTAAGGACAGTGATTGGAAGGACCGTCTGGACGATCTGACGAAACGAGCTTCATGGATCCTTGTCGAGATCGGAAGCTCCGATGCTTTGGGTTGGGAATTCGATCATCTTCGGCGCGAAGGGTTGCAGCAAAAGGTGTTCATCATCACGCCGCCTGCGAGGGAAGTAGTATTCGCTTGGTGGTTCATCGACTTTAACCGGTACGTCAATGGGATTGGCGCCGTCACTTGGCTGCAGTTCGCTGAGATGATTGCCCCATTTGGATACGAGGTGGATCGGAGTGATCCGGGTCCAGGTGCGGTCGTAACATTCGACAGCAACGGGAAAAGCGTCCTCTTAATCAGCGATGCTAAGACCCCGGAGGATTTTTTAGGAGCTATACGAGACTGGACAAACGGGCTGGACAACCAGATGCGCCCGAAATCAATTCATTTGGCATGACGGTCTGCAGCTCCTACGGCCTGCCGATAGAACTCTCGCACCACAAAGCGTCCGCAATCTCACCGTCAGACAGACGTTTCACGGATTCGGACGACTGGGAGGTAAACTCGGCCCAAAGCCGTCCGCGCTGCGGAAATAGTAAACGAGCATGCCGATCAAGATGGCGGATGATCGGCGCGTCGCACTCCGTTTCTTGTGGGCGAATTTGCGGCTGATATACGGGCCGAAATGTACGGCAGGACCATGTACCGCAATAGCCAAACCCAGCCTCCTATGACTACACCTCAACTACACTATTGACTACATCGCGCATTCATGCTAGAGATTCGCATCCTCGCTCATTGAGGGGCGTCGTCCGGAGACATCCTGAAGGCGGAGCGGGGAGTGGCGTCCTGCGGCAGGCGGCTTGTAACCGTTTGCCTCGGGAGGCTCGGGACCCCGCCCGCCAGGCATTACGACCTGGCTGCGAGGAGCTCGCTGTGCCCGATCCGATGCCCGCTGAAGCGTCAGCAGAGGCGGGTGCCGGTGAGAGAAGCGCGGCCCCGAGGCCCAAAACCGCCACGGTGGAGCGCCGAGAGGCGAGCGTCCCGCGTTATGGGACGCAAGGCGCCTCGCTAGGCGCCTGGCGTGCCGCGGCGAAAGCGCGTTCACGCGCGTCTTGGACGCAAGATGGCACGCCCCACGGGTGTTCCGCCGAGCACCCGAACGTTTCTCGGCGCTCCGCCCACCCCTCGATTCGGGGTGAGTGAAGCAAGGATGCAAAAACTCGGGCGTATATGCGCCGCGGGAACGAGGAGGTGTGTGTGCTTGAGATCGTGAGACCGGCGATGGAAGATTCCGAATCTGCAGAAAAAACAGGAAAATACAGGGATCGGACCAGGCAGCGCGTGCCGCGGGAAAAGCGCGTTCACGCGCGTCTTTCACGCGCTATGGATGGAAGTTGTCGCCAGCCCGTCATGCGCGGGCTTGACCCGCGCATCCATCTTCTTCGCAAAATGTTTTTACGAAGAAGGATGGATTGCCGGGTCAAGCCCGGCAATGAGAGCGGTGTCTGTGCGTGCGCCCCTCGGAGCGCAACCAACAAGTGTACAAAACGACCGCCGACGCCGCTTCCCTGTTTCCTGCCTGTTCTTTACAGGGAGCGGTGCAACTCCAACGTGTCGGGCCGCCGAGGCCCATGTGGCACCATTAGTCGTCACCATCCGTCGTAATCCCCATATGTCAGCATCCGTCGTCATAATGTGTTTGGATTTGAAGCTCCCATGTCCGCACGCCGCATCCATATAAATCCACCACCCGGGCCGAGGCCTCGATGAGCGCTACCTCACTCCGCCGCGATCTTATCTCCAAGCCGATCTTCCGCTGGGCGCAGCAGGTGCTGCCCACGCTCTCCGACACCGAGCGCGAGGCGATCGAAGCCGGCGACGTGTGGTGGGACGCCGACCTCTTCGGCGGCAATCCCGACTGGGGGAAGCTCCTGGCCGTCCCGCCGGCGACGCTGTCGCCCGAGGAGCAGGCGTTTCTCGACGGCCCGGTCGACGAGCTCTGCCGCATGCTCGACGAGTGGCGCATCAGCTGGGAGCTGCGGGATCTCCCGCCGCAGGTGTGGGACTTTCTCAAGCGCCACAAGTTCTTCGCGATGATCATCCCGAAGACCTACGGCGGCCTGGGCTTCTCCGCCTATGCCCATTCGGAGGTCATCCGCAAGCTCTCCACGCGCTCGCTCACCGCCGCGGTCACCGCCATGGTGCCGAACTCGCTCGGACCCGGCGAGCTCCTGCTCCACTTCGGCACCAAGGCGCAGCAGGACTACTGGCTGCCACGCCTCGCCGAGGGCAAGGAGATTCCCTGCTTCGGGCTGACCAGCCCGGAGGCAGGCTCGGACGCTGCCTCGATGACCGACTCCGGCGTCGTCTGCCGCGGCCTCTGGCAGGGCCGCGAGGTGCTGGGCATCCGCCTCAACTGGCACAAGCGCTACATCACGCTCTGCCCGATCGCGACCGTGATCGGGCTCGCGTTCAAGCTCTACGATCCCGACCACCTCCTCGGCGAGCGCAACGAGATCGGCATCACCTTGGCGCTGGTGCCGACGAGCCTGCCCGGCGTCGACATCGGCCGCCGGCATCTGCCCGCGCTCATGGTGTTCCAGAACGGCCCGACCTGGGGGCGCGACGTGTTCATCCCGCTCGACCACGTCATCGGCGGCGTCGCCCAGGCCGGCAAGGGCTGGAAGATGGTGATGAGCGCGCTCGCCGCCGGGCGCGGCATCTCGCTGCCGTCGCTGTCGGCCGCGGGCACCGCCTTTGCCGCCCACACCACCGGCGCCTACGCGCGCATCCGCGAGCAATTCCACGTTCCCATCGGCCGCTTCGAGGCGATTCAGGAACGCCTCGGCCGCATGGCCGCCACCGCCTATCTCGTCGACGCGGCGCGGCGGCTCACCTGCGCCGGCATCGATCACGGCCACAAGCCCGCGGTGGTCACCGCCATCATGAAGGAGCAGGCGACCGAGCGGCTGCGCGTGGCGGCGAACGACGCCATGGACGTGCACGCCGGCAAGGCCGTGCAGGAAGGCCCGCTCAACTATCTCGGCGGCTTCTATCGCTCGGTGCCCATCGGCATCACGGTCGAAGGCGCCAACATCGTCACGCGCAGCCTCATCCAGTTCGGGCAGGGCGCGATCCGCAGCCATCCCTACCTGCTCAAGGAAATGACGGCGCTCGAGGATCCCGACCGCGCCCGCGGCCTGGCGGAGTTCGATCGCGCGTTCTGGGGTCATCTCGGGCACAGCGTTGCCAACAGCTTTCGCGCGTGGGGGCGGGCGTGGACCGGCGGCGTCTTCGCGCCGGCGCCGGCGGCGGGGCGAACGCGCGGCTTTTACCAGCAGCTCGGACGCTACGCCGCGGCCTTCGCGCTTTCCGTCGACATGGCGCTGTTGACCTTGGGCGGCGCGCTCAAGCGCCAGGAGATGCTCTCCGCGCGCTTCGGCGACATTCTCTCCGAGCTTTATCTTCTCTCCGCCGTGCTCAAGCGCTGGGACGAGGAGGGCCGCCAGCGCGCCGACCTGCCGCTGGTGGCGTGGTGCATGGAAGCGGGCTTCGCCACCATCGAAGCGCGCTTCGATGCGATCTTCGCCAATTTCCCCAACCGGCCGGTGGCGTGGCTCCTGCGTTTCCTGGTGCTGCCGCTCGGGCTCAACCAACGCGGCCCGTCCGACCGGCTCACGCGGGCCTGCGCCGAGATCCTGCTCAACCCCTCGGCCACGCGCGAGCGGCTGACCGTCGACATCTTCCACGGCATCGGCGACGAGGGGCTCGCGCGCCTCGAACGCGCGTTCGCGCTCACGGTCGCGGCGCAGCCGCTGCGCGACCGCCTGCACAAGGCGCACGCGCGCGACGTCGACAAAGCGCGGCAAGAAGGTTTGATCACCGAGGCGGAAGCGCAACAGCTGCGCGCCGCCGCCGACGCGGTCGCCGCCGCGGTGGCGGTCGACGATTTCGCGCCCGAGGCGCTCTCGCCACGCCAATCCGCCGACCCCGTTCCGCTGAAATGGAATCCCTTCAAGCGCCAACCCCGCGCCGCTGCCTCCGCCGCCGTGAGGGAGCGATGGGGCGGCCGGTGATGCGGATGCAGATGCGGATGCGGATGAAGCTAATGCGACCGTTCGCCGTGGAGCGAGTCAACGCGCGACGAACTCGGTCTGCTCCCTCCCCCTTGTGGGGAGGGTCGGCGCGAAGCGCCGGGGTGGGGGTCGTTGTTGTGGCGCGAGATACGTCCTGTAACTCCGACCCCCACCCCCAACCCCTCCCCACAAGGGGGAGGGGAGCGCACCGAGCATGCGGTAACAGTTCCGCATCGAACTCGACGGAATCCGCTGTAGGAGGCATGTCATCGCCAACGTCGCCCCGACTAATGGCCGCGGAATAACCGGCCGCCCGGTTTACATCGTCGACGGCAGCCGCACGCCGTTCATCCGCGCGCGCGGGCGGCCGGGCCCGTTCACGCCGGTCGATCTCGCCGTCGCCTGCGGGCGGCCGCTGCTCTTACGCCAGCCGTTTCCCCCCGACGCCTTCGACGAGGTCATCCTCGGCTGCGTCAACGTCATCGCCGACGAGATGAACCCCGCGCGCATCGCCGCGCTTCGCCTCGGCATGGGCGAGGCGATGACCGCGTTCACGGTGCAGATCAATTGCGGCTCCGGCATGCAATCGATTGACACCGCGTATCAATATATCCGCGAGGGCCGCTCCGATCTCATTCTTGCCGGCGGCACCGACGCGCTGAGCTGGTCGCCGCTTTTGTTCCGCAAACGCGCGGTCGATTGGTATGCGCGGCTCTTCGGCGCGCGTGATATCTGGCATCGCCTCGAAGCGCTGGCGGAATTTCGTCCCTCGTTCCTCAAGCCCGTCGTCGGCCTCGAGCTCGGCCTCACCGACCCGGTCGTCGAGCTCAACATGGGGCAGACCGCCGAGATCGTCGGCCATCTCTTCCACATTTCACGCCGTGACGCCGATCAATACGCGGCCGAGAGCCAGCAGCGGCTCGCCCACGCGCAGAAGGACGGCGTGTTCGCCGGCGAGCTCGAACCCGCGTTCAGCCGCGACGGCAGGCTCTACGACCACGACGACGGCGTGCGGCCGGACAGCACGGTCGAGACGCTGGCCAAGCTCAAGCCCGCGTTCGAGCGGCCGTGGGGCAAGGTGACCGCGGGCAACTCCTCGCAGATCACCGACGGCGCCTCGTGGGTGATCCTCGCCTCGGAAGCCGCGATGAAGAAGCACGGGCTCACGCCGCGCGCGGTGATCGTCGACAGCGAATGGTCGGCGCTCGATCCCTCGATCATGGGGCTCGGGCCCGTGCTGTGCGCGACCGCGATCCTGCGCCGCCACGCGCTCGCGCTCGCCGACATCGGGCTGTGGGAGCTCAACGAAGCCTTCGCCGCGCAGGTGCTCGCCTGCCTCGCCGCCTGGGAGGACGACACGTTCTGCCGCGAGGTGCTCGGGCTTGATCGCGCGGCCGGCCGCATCGAGCGCGACAAGCTCAACGTCGACGGCGGCGCGATCGGCCTCGGCCATCCCGTGGGCGCGAGCGGCAACCGCATCGTGCTGCATCTCGTCAACGCCATGAAGCGCCTCGGCGTCAAGCAGGGCATCGCCACCGAATGCATCGGCGGCGGCCAGGGCGGCGCCATGCTGATCGAGGCAGTGTCGTGAACGGACGTGCGGCAAACTCGGTCTCTTCCCTCCCCCTTGTGGGGTGGGTCCCCCGCCGAAGCGACGCGACGGGGGGCGGGGTGGGGGTCGTTGTTGTGGCGCGAGATACGTCCTGCAACTCCGACCCCCACCCCCAACCCCTCCCCAGCCGGCTGCGGGCTTGCCCGCTTCCGGCAAATCTTAAAGCGACCGAACCCCGGCGGGGAGCACACCGAGCGCGCGGGGTGATTATGCATCCAGCACAAATGAAGATGCCGTAGATGGGTAAAGTCTGGGACGTTCTCGCGCCGCGCAATCTCGAGCTCGGTCCGCTTGCGGGCCGCGAGCGCGCTAGCTCGCCCTGGCGCAACTGGTGGCTTGCCCGCGACGAGGACGGCATCGCCTGGCTCGCGCTCGACAAGGCGAACGCCAGCGCCAATACGCTCTCCGAGGACGTGCTCAGCGAGCTCGACGACGTGCTCGCGAGCCTCGAGCACGATTTGCCGAAGGGTCTGGTGCTGCGCTCCGGCAAGCCGAAAGGCTTCATCGCCGGCGCCGACATCGGTGAATTTCGCGGCATGACCGACGCCGCGGCGGTCGAGACGCGTCTCACGCAGGCGCACGCGGTGGTCGATCGGCTCGATCGCCTGGCGGTCCCAACCGTCGCCGTCGTGCACGGCTATTGCCTCGGCGGCGGGCTCGAAATCGCGCTCGCGTGCGACTATCGCATCGGCGTCGAGAATGCATCGCTTGGATTTCCCGAGGTCATGCTCGGCCTGCATCCCGGTTTGGGCGGCACGGTGCGCCTGCCGCGGCTGATCAATCCGCTCGAAGCCATGACCATGATGCTCACCGGCCGCAACGTGCGCGCCGGCCGCGCCAAGTCGCTCGGCCTTCTCGACGCGGTCGTGCCCGAGCGTCACGTCAAGGCCGCCGCCACCGGCGCCGTCACGGGGCAATTGAAGCGGCGGCACGGCGGCTTTTTCGTCGAGCTCGTCAACAGCACCTACGGCCGCAAGCTCGCCGCCAAGCGCATGCGCGCGGAAACCGAAAAGAGGGCGCCCGTCGCGCATTACCCCGCTCCCCACGCGCTGATCGATCTTTGGGAAACCCACGGCGGCAACGCGCAAGACATGCAGCGGGCGGAGATCGCGTCGTTCGCGCGGCTTATCGTGACGGATACCTCGCGCAACCTGGTGCGCGTGTTCTTTTTGCGCGAGAAGCTCAAGAGCCTCGCCGACGGCGACTGGTCGCCCCGCCACGTCCACGTCATCGGCGCGGGCGCCATGGGCGGCGACATCGCGGCCTGGTGCGCGTGGCACGGCTTCACCGTCACGCTCGCCGACATGCAGGCCGAGCCGATCGCCAAGGCGATCGAACGCGCCGCCGACCTCTACGGCAAGATCGGCCACAAGCGCATCGACATCCGCGACGCGCTCGACCGGCTCACGCCCGATCTCGCGGGCGAGGGCGTGCGCTCCGCCGATCTCGTCATCGAGGCGGTGCCGGAGACGCTCGAATTGAAGCGCAAGGTCTACGCCGCGACCGAGCCGAGGATGCGGCCGGGCGCGATTCTCGCCACCAACACCTCGAGCATTCCGCTGCAGGAGCTGCGCGTCGGATTGCGGCGGCCCAATCACCTCGTGGGCCTGCATTTCTTCAACCCGGTGTCGCGCATGCAGCTGGTCGAGGTGGTGAGCCACGACCAGGTCTGGTCCGAGGTTTTGACCAAAGCGCGCGCGTTCCTCGGACGCATCGACCGCCTGCCCGCGCCGGTGAAGAGCGCGCCGGGATTTTTGGTCAACCGCGCGCTCACGCCCTACATGCTCGAGGCGCTGGTGATGCTCAACGCCGGCGAGACGCGCGAGACCATCGACGCCGCCGCCGAAACCTTCGGCATGCCCATGGGGCCGATCGAGCTTGCCGACACCGTCGGCCTCGACATTTGCCTGCACGTGGCCGAGATGCTCAAGGCCAGCCTCGATCGGCCGATGCCCGACGTGTCGCAGGTGCTGCGCGACAAGGTCGAGATGGGCCACCTCGGCCGCAAGAGCGGCAGGGGCTTCTACGAATGGCGGCGCGGGCAAGCGGTGAAGGAGCGCGAGGTGCCCAAGCCCACGCCGGAGATGACGGATCGCCTCATTCTCCCCATGCTCGACGTCTGCGTCACCTGTCTGCGCGAGGGCGTGGTGACGGATGAGGATACGCTCGACGGCGCCATGATCTTCGCCACCGGGTTCGCGCCGTTCCGCGGCGGGCCCATGCACTACGCGCGATCGCGCGGCGCCGCCAACATCCGCGCCGAGCTCGAGCGATTGGCGCAACGCTACGGCGAGCGCTTCCGGCCCGATCCGGGCTGGGATCGCCTGACATGATGCGAAGCGGCGTAAATTCTGGCTCGTCGTTCCTGCTCTCGCCGTTACAGCGCGTTCAGGCTAAGTGGGATCAACGCGAGCGGCGAACTCGGTCCTACCCTCCCCCTTGTGGGGAGGGTGGCGCGCGACGCGCGCCGGGTGGGGGTAGTGCGGTTGAGGCGCTAGCGGTGCCTCACATTGGGACCCCCACCCCCAACCCCTCCCCACAAGGGGGAGGGGAGCACACCGAGTGCGTGGCGTGATTATGCATCAAGCATCATGACAGACTGAAAGGGTCGGTATGACACGCGCTGGGGGGCCCGTCGCGTTCGAAGACCCGGATCGTGTGGCCGACGCGATCATCGAACGCGTCGGCAAGACTATCGAGCTGGCGCTGCCGCTCGGTCTCGGCAAGGCCAATCACGTCGCCAACGCGCTGTTTAAGCGCGCGGCCGCCGATCCCACGATCAATCTGCGCATCTTCACCGCGCTCACCTTGGAGAAGCCGCGCAGCAAAAGCGACCTCGAACGGCGCTTCCTTGAGCCGGTCGTGGACCGCGTCTTCGCCGGCTATCCCGAGCTCGCTTATGCGCTCGCGCTGCACGCGGGCACGCTGCCGCCGAACGTCAAGGTCGACGAATTCTTCTTCGAGGCCGGCACGCGGCTCGGCATCGCGGCCGCGCAGCAGAGTTACATCTGCGCCAACTACACCCATGCGCTGCGCTACGTGCTCGACCGCGGCGTCAACGTGGTGGCGCAACTCGTCGCCAAGCGTGAGCGTGCGGGCGAGACTCGTTTCAGCCTGAGCTGCAACCCCGACCTCACGCTCGACCTGCTGGCGTGCCGCGCGCGCAAAGCGTGCGACTTCCTCTTCGTCGGCGAGGTCAATTCGGAGCTGCCGTTCATGCCCGGCGACGGCGACATCGCGGCGGGCGAGTTCGACCTGATGCTGGAAAGTCCGGCCACGGATTTTCGGCTGTTCGCGCCGCCGCGCGAGCCCATCGATCTCGCCGACTATGCCGCGGGCTTGCATGTGGCGCGCACGGTCGCCGACGGCGGCACCTTGCAGCTCGGCATCGGATCGCTCGGCGACGCGGTCGCGCGTGCGCTCATCCTGCGGCATCGGCGCAACGCCGACTTTCGCAGTCTCGTAGCGCGGCTCGATCCCGCCGAGATGGCGCCCGCGGGTCTGCGCGAAAGCGCGCCGTTCGAGCTCGGCCTCTACGGCGTGAGCGAGATGTTCGTCGAGGGCTTTCTCGATTTGATGCGCGCGGGCGTGCTCAAGCGCGAGGTCGACGGCGCGTTGCTGCACGCGGCGTTCTTCTTAGGCTCGCGCGCGTTCTACCGCGCGCTGCGGGAGATGCCGCAAGCCGAGCTCGCTAAGCTGCGCATGGGCGCGGTCTCGTTCGTGAACGAGCTCTACGGCGACGAAGCCGGCAAGCGCCGCGCGCGGGCGAAAGCGCGCTTCGTCAACAACGCCATGATGGCGACGTTGCTCGGCGCCGCGGTCTCGGACGCGCTGGAGAACGGCCAGGTCGTCAGCGGCGTCGGCGGGCAATACAATTTCGTCGCGCAAAGTTTTGCGCTCAAAGACGCCCGCTCGATCATCCTGCTGCGCGCGACGCGCACGGCCAAGCGGCGCACGAGCTCGAACATCCTGTGGAACTACGGCCACACCACGATCCCGCGCCACCTGCGCGACATCGTGGTGACGGAATACGGCATCGCCGACTTGCGCGGGAAGAGCGACCGCGACGTGATCGCGGCCATGCTCGCGGTCGCCGATTCGCGTTTCCAGGATGAACTGCTGCGGCGCGCGCGCGATGCCGGCAAGATCGAGCAGAGCTTCGAGCTCCCCGCCGCCTGCCGCGACAACACGCCCGAGCGCATCGCGGGCGCGCTCGCGCCCGCGCGCGAAGCGGGCCTGCTGCCGCCGTTTCCCTTCGGCAGCGATTTCACCGCGATCGAGCAGCGGCTCATCCCGGCGCTCAAGCTGTTGCGCGCGGCTTCGCTGCTCCACCTCGCGCGCCTGCTGGCGCGGGGATTTTTCGCATCCGCGCCGTCGGGCGAGCCGCGCGACTGTCTCGCGCGCATGGGGCTCGACCATCCCTCAGGCGCGACCGCGCGCGTCGAGGCCGCGCTGCTCAAGGCCGCGCTCGAGGCGCCGCGGTGATTTTCGCGGGATGCTGGCTTGCGATCCCGTCCGTTCGTCCCCGCGAAAAGCGGGGACCCAGCCGTTGGCCCTGGATTCCCGCTGGAGTTTACCCCCGCGAAAGCGGGGGCGGGAATGAACGGAGTCAATGCGACCTTGTTCCCAGAAGACAACAAGACGAGCGCGCGACGGAAGACCAGTGCTTTCAGTCGCCAACAAAGGCCGCTAACCTCACCTCATCACATGTGTACTCGAAGGGCCATACGCCATGACCATCTCCATGTACAAAGCCTCGGTTCCGATCTTCGTGCAATTCCTGATGAGCCTGTCGGCGGTCCTGGACAAGGCGGCGGCTTACGCCGAGGCGAAGAAGGTCGAGCCGGCGGTGCTGCTCAACACGCGCCTTTCGCCCGACATGTTTCCGCTGGTGCGGCAGGTGCGGGCGGCGACCGATCACGCGATCAACGCCTGCGGGCGGCTCGCTGGCGCGGACATGCCGAGTTTCTCCAACACCGAGACGACCATTCCCGAGCTCAAGGATCGCATCGCCAAGACGATCGATTTCCTCAAGAGCCTCAAGCCCGCGCAGATCGACGGCAGCGAGGACAAGGCGATCAAGATCACGTTCCCGAGCGGGGCGACGCGCGAGTTCACCGGCCAGTCGCTGCTGCTCACCAACTCGCTGCCGAATTTCTATTTCCACTGCACTACCGCCTACGACATCCTGCGCCATTGCGGGATCGAGCTCGGCAAGCGCGATTTCATGGGCGCGCCGGTCTCGCTTTGACGTGCGTCCCGGTTGGGTGGGGTCGGCGCAACATCCGTTCGTCCCCGCGAAAGCGGGGACCCAGATCGCGAGTCGTGAGCAGGCGGTTCTGGATTCCCGCTTTCGCGGGAATGAGCGGAAGAGGCGCGTCGGGCGATTGGCTGCGGAGGTTCGCGCTACGCCAACTCAGGCTTTCGCCGTCACTCCGCCGCGACCACGCGCAGCCGCTCGGGCTCGCGTTGCGCACGCGCCTTGCCGCCCCTGAGCCAGACCTGCACGCGGTCGAGATAAAGATAGACCACGGGCGTGGTGTAGAGCGTCAGGAGCTGGCTCAGCGCGAGGCCGCCGACCATGGCGTAGCCGAGCGGCTGGCGCAGCTCCGACCCGGTGCCGTGGCCGAACGCGAGCGGAAGCCCTGCGAGCATCGCGGCCGCCGTCGTCATCAGGATCGGGCGGAAGCGCAGCAGGCAGGCTTCGCGGATCGCCGCGATCGGCGGCATGTGATCGTCGCGTTCGGCCGCGATGGCGAAGTCGACCAGCATGATGCCGTTCTTCTTGACGATGCCGATCAAGAGGATGATGCCGATGATCCCGATCACGGAGAGGTCCATATGGCCGAACTGCAGCGCCAGCAGCGCGCCGATGCCGGCCGACGGCAACGTGGACAGGATCGTCAGCGGATGGATGAAGCTCTCGTAGAGTATGCCGAGGATGATGTAGACGACGATGAGCGCCGCGGCGATCAGCGCCGGTTCGCTCGAGAGCGAGGACTGGAAGGCCTGCGCGTTGCCCTGGAAGGTTCCGATCACCGACGGCGGCATGCCGATCTCGCGCGCGGCCTCCGTGACCGCGTCGACGGCTTCGCCGAGCGCCACGCCGGGCTGCAGGTTGAAGCTCAGCGTGACCGCCGGAAACTGCCCCTGGTGCGCGACCGACAGCGGCCCAACCTTGCTGGAATCGACCTCGACCAGCGTGGAGAGCGGCACGGCGGCGCCGGTGAGCGGCGATTTCACGTACAGGCGATCGAGCGAGGCGAGGTCGCGTTGCTGGTCGGGCGGGATCTCGAGGATGATCCAATAGGTCTTGAGCTGGGTGAAATACTGCGCGATCTGACGTTGGCCGAAGGCGTCGTTGAGGGTGTCGTCGATCAGCTGCGCCGAGATGCCGAAGCGCGACGCCTGGTCGCGGTTGATGGTGACCTTGAGCTGCGGGGCGTTCGCCAGCAGGTCGCTCGAGACGTCGGCGAGCTGCGGCAGCGTGCGCATCTTCTCGAGCAGCTTCTCCGACCATTCGTTGAGCTCGGCGACGTTGGAGTCCTGCAGCGTGTATTGAAAACTGGCGCGGGAAATGCGGCCGCCGACGGTGATGTCCTGCGTCGGCTGCAGGAACAGCGTCGCGCCTTGAACCTTGGCGAGCTGCGGCCGCAACCGGTCGATGATCTGCGAGGAGGTCAGCTCGCGCTCGTCGCGCGGCTTGAGCACGATGAAGAAGCGCCCGGTGTTGGCGGTGTTGGCGCCGCCGGTGCTGCCGGTGAACGAGCCGAAGCCGGCCACGTCCGGATCGCGCAGCAGCACGGCGCCGAACTCGCGCAGGATGCGCATCATCTGCTCGGGCGGTGCATCCTGGGCGGTTTCGGCAAAGCCCTGGATCACGCCGGTGTCCTGGATCGGGAAGAAGCCTTTCGGAATCTGAAAGGTCATGACCACGGTGAGCGCCATGGTGGCGAAGAAAACCCCCAGCGTGATCGCCTGGTGACGGAGCACCACGTCGAGCGTGCGCTGGTAGAACGACAGCATCGCATTGAAGCCCGCCTCGATGACGCGGTAGATGCGGCCGTGGTGTTCCGGTTCGCGATGCATGAAGCGCGAGCACAGCATCGGCGCGAGCGTGAGCGAGACCAGCGCCGACACCGCGATCGAGGCCGTGACGGTGAGCGCGAATTCGCGAAACATGCGCCCGATAATGCCGCCCATGAGCAGGAGCGGAATGAACACCGCCACCAGCGACAGGCTGATCGACAGCACGGTGAAGCCGATCTCGCGCGAGCCCTGGAGCGCGGCCTCGAACGGCGCCGCGCCATCCTCGATGTGGCGGTGGATGTTCTCCACCACCACGATGGCGTCGTCGACGACGAAGCCGACGGCGATGGTGAGCGCCATCAGCGACAAATTATCGAGGCTGAAGTTGAAGGCGTACATCGCCGCGCACGAGCCGAGCAGCGCGAGCGGCACGGTGATGCTCGGAATGACTGTGGCCCAGAAGTTGCGCAGGAACAGCAGAACGACGAGCACCACCAGGGCGATGGTGAGCGCGAGGGTGAACTGGACGTCGTGCACGGAGGCGCGAATGGTGGTGGTGCGGTCGAGGATGGTTTCGACCTTGACCGCGGGGGGAATCCTGGCGGTGAGCTGCGGCAGCTGCGCCTTGATCTGGTCGACCGTGTCGATGACGTTGGCGCCGGGTTGCTTGAAGACGGCCAGTATGATGCCGCGGTTGTTGTTCTGATAGGCCGCAACGGTCCGGTCGACCGGCTCGTTCACTGCCCGGCCGACGTCGCGCACCCTGATGGGCGCGCCGTTGCGGTAGGCGAGGATGACGTCGTTGAATTGATCCGCCTCGAGGAGCTGATCATTGGCGGCGACCGTGAAGCTGACTTTGTCGGTGTTGATCGTGCCCTTGGCCGCGTTGGTGGTGGAGGCGACGAGCGTGCTGCGGATCTCCTCCAGCGTTATGCCGGTCGATGCGAGCTTGGCGGGATCGACCTGGATGCGGATCGACGGCGTCGTGTCGCCGAAGATCGAGACCTGCGCAACGCCGGGCACTTGCGATATCTGCTGGGCGAGGAAGAGATCGCCGTAATCGTCGACCGCGGTCACCGGCATCGTGTCGGAGCGCAGCGACAGCATGATGATGGGCGAGTCGGCCGGGTTGACCTTCTTGTAGCTCGGCGGGGTGGTCATATCCCGCGGCAAGGTTTTGCTCGCCACCGTGATCGCCGCCTGTACGTCCTGCCCGGCCGAGTCGATGTTACGGTTGAGATCGAATTGGATGACGATCGTGGTGGCGCCGAGCGCGCTCGTGGACGTGAGCTGGGTGATGCCCGGAATCTGCGCCAATTGCCGCTCGAGCGGCGCGGCGACCGAGGACGCCATCGTCTCCGCGCTCGCCCCCTGCCACGTCGCGGTGACTTGAATCGTGGGAAAATCCACCTGCGGCAGGGGCGCGACCGGCAGAAACGGATAGGCGACCAGCCCCACGAATGCCAGCGCCGCCATCACCAGCGTGGTGGCGACCGGTCGCCGGATGAATGGTTCGGAGATGTTCACGAGTTGCCAGCCGATCCCGCGATTGGCGGCGAGGTGTATGTGACCGTGGCGTTGCGCTGGAGCTTGTACTGGCCGTCGGTCACGATGCGTTCACCCCCGGCGAGACCCGAAGTGACGATCGTCAGATTGTCGTAGGTCGAGCCGGTCTCGATCGGCCGAGGATCGGCGACGTCCTTGCCCGTGACGGTCCAGATGAAGAGACCATTGGGTCCGCGTTGGATCGCGGCGGAGGGAACCACGACGGCGTTGCTGCGCGTTTCGAGCAGTACGCGCGCGTTGACGAACTCGCCGGGCCACAGCTTGTCGTCCTCGTTGGGAAACATCGCTTTGAGCCGGATGGTCGCGGTGGTTTGGTCCATGATGTTGTCGACCAGCAGCACCGTGCCGGTGGCGAGCGCGTGCCGATTGTCCTGATCGAAGGCGGTGACCTCCACCGGACCGCGCGCCATGGCGGCGCGAATGTCGTCGAGCGTGCGCGCCGGCAAGGTGAACAGCACCGCGGACGGCCGCGTGAGGACCAATGTCGCGAGCGCACCCTGGTCATTGGCATGAACGATGTTGCCGGGATCGACGAGACGCACGCCCATGCGTCCGTCGCTCGGCGCGGTGATGGTGGTGTAATCGAGATTGGTCTGCGCGGTTTGGATCATCGCCTCGTCGGCATCGATCATGGCGCGAAGCTGATCGACCTTGCCCTGCTGCTGGTCGACGATCTGCTGCGAGGTGATGTTCGATTTCACCAGCGTGTTGGAGCGCTCGAGGTCCTTGCTCGCCGAGATGAACTGCGCCACATCCTGCGCCTTTTTGGCCTTGGCCTGGTCGAGGGCGGCCTGGAACAGGCGCGGGTCGATCTTGGCCAGCACGTCGCCTTTCTTGACCTGCTGGCCTTCGGTGAACAGCACCTCTTGCAGCTTGCCGTCGACCTGGGAGTGGATGCCGACGGTGAACGACGCTTGCACCGTGCCGAGGCCGGTCAAGTAAATCGGCACGTCTTGTCGCTGGACGATCGCGACGGAGACCGGCACGCCCGCGCGTGCGAGCACACGGGCCGCATGAGCGCCTGCGGACCCTTGCCCCCAATACCAGTAAGCGGCGCCACCCATCGCGAAAGCTGCAAGGCAGATCGTGACCAGGACGATGCGGCGACCGCGTGACGTTGCAGTGTTCCCCTTTATCATCACGGTGATTACCCCCAGTTTCACCCCGTGAATATTGCTGCTGTTGCACCATGAAATATCGTCGCGAAAGCGACGCTCGACAACTTACGGATTGGTAGGGAAGCGTTTACTGCTTGTTTATGCGCAGGCGTTGAGGGCGCCGGCGCGCGGATCACAGAAGCACGACGCAGCTCCATAAACGCCACGATCGAGTGCCGATCGTGGGTACGAACGACCGAATATCGACGTCGTTAACTTGCCGACACGGTCGACGCCAGCCACCGTGCCATCCGGGCAACCACGGCCGAAAAACGGCGATCCGGTCGGCGTGCCCGCATCGGAGCCCCGTCGGTGATATCCGCAGCGTCCTGGGGAGTGGGATGCATTCGGCGCTGATCGAAATTGCGCTGCGGCGATTGTTCAACGATGGCGAACAGTGCGTTTGCTCACGGCGCTATTATTTCCTCGCAGCGATGCTCCCATCTTTTTGGCGAGGCGGCACCTGCCGTTGGGCTGTGAGCCCGGCTGCCCGTCGCGAGATGGAGACCGACATGAACATTTTTGGGTCGCGCGGGAGGAATGAGACACCGGAATTTGCACTTCGAGACGATGCACCGGCGTTTTCCGAGATCGGAGCCGTCCTCGCGGCAGGCGTCGTGCTCGGGCTTGCGTTCCTCATTCTGAGCTAGCCGCCGGTTTGGACTGTCCGAATGACCCCCGCCGCGGCGCGTGGAACCCGTTGGCGGGTCGTAGCCCGATACCTCGAAGGTGGAACAGCCCGCTACGCCAATCCGGCGGAAGGCGTCGCCGGAGCGCGCGTGGGAACCGCGGGGAGCAAGTAATCGGCGCCGGTGCACGAGTCCGGCCGCGCGCCCCACGTGGCTGCAATCGATTTGCGGTGGAACTCACGGCCGCCGCCTTACTATTGACCTCCTCGTCCATTCACATGCCGTTCAGCGCAGCCGCTGTGTAATAGCGTCGCGACTTCGCGCGTTTCCGCTTTGAATGGGGGATGTCATGCCACGGATCCGCAAGCTGATCGCGATGGCGTTTGCGTTGATCCCGCTCGTGCTTGTCTTCGCGGCCAGCGCCGCACGGGCGGAAAAACGCGTTGCGCTCGTCGTCGGCAACGCCGGCTATCAGGTTGGGGCGCTTGCGACGCCCGCCAACGATGCGGGCCTGATCGCACAAACGCTCCAGGCGGCCGGCTTCGATGTTGTCGGCGCCCGCGATCTCGATCAGGACTCGCTGCGCCGCGCCTTGCGCGATTTTCTCGAGAAAGCGACGGCCGCCGGGCCGGACACGGTCGCGTTCGTCTATGTCAGCGGTTACGGCGTGCAGCTCGAAGGCGAAAATTATTTCGTTCCGGTCGACGCGAAGATCGCACGCGATGCCGACGTAGCGGCCGAAGCGATACGCATGTCCGACTACATCCGGCCGCTGGGGGCGCTCAAGCTCAAGGCTAGCATCGTCGTTCTCGACGCGGCGCGGGCGAATCCGTTCGCCAAGTCGGGCCCGCCGCTCGCCGGCGGTCTGGCGCTGGTCGAGCCGGAACCCGGCGTGCTGATCGCGTTCAACGCCGCGCCGGGCACGGTGGCGCCGGAGGGACAGGGCCCGTATGGAGCCTACGCCCAGGCGCTGGCCGAGATGCTGCGCGAAGGCGGGCTGCCGCTCGCCGGGGTGTTCGATCGCGCGCGGCTGCGCGTCAACGACGCGACCAAGGGCGCCGAGGTTCCGTGGCATGCGTCGAAAGTGGAGACGTCGCTCGTGTTCTTCGAGCGCGCGCCCGACGCGCCGCCGCCCGCCGTTTCGAACGAGCAGACGGCCGCGATCCGCGCGCGGCCGATTCGCGATCTTGCCGCGCAGGAAGCCTACGCCGCGGTATTGGAGCGCGACACGCTGGATGGCTATTCGGAATTCCTCACGGCCTATCCCGACGATCCGATGGCCGCACGCGTGCGCGCCATCGTTGCCGCCCGGCGCGAGGCGATCACGTGGCGGCGAACCCGCATCGTCGACACGCCGCCTGCCTATTGGTCTTATCTGCGACGTTATCCGCAGGGGCCGCACGCGGCCGATGCGCACCGCCGTCTGGCCTTTCTTGCCGCCGCCTTCGAGCCGCCGCCGGCGTTCGCGGCCATAGCCTATGACCTGCCGCCGCCGCCGCCGGAAGAGATCGTCTATATCCGGCGGCCGGTGCTCGTCTTTGACGATCCGGTTTTCGCGTTCGCGCCGCCGCCACCACCGCCCGTCATTTTCCTCGCGCCACCGCCGCCGGAGTTTGTGGTGCTCGCACCGCCGCCGCCGCCCGTGGGACTTTTCGTGCTGCCGATGCCGATCTACCGGCCGGTTCCCGTCTGGGTCAGCCCGCCGGCTTACGTCGCGCCGCCGCCGAACAACGTGATCTACAACAACGTGCACAACACGGTGGTCGTCAACAACGTGACGAACACCGTGACGATTACGAATCCGAGCGGCCAGACCCAGACCGTGCCGCCTGCCGTCGCCATGGCGCCCGCGGCCCAGCCCGCCGCCGCGTCGCCGCAACAAGCGGCACCGGCCGCAGCGCCCGCCGCCGCGGCACCGCAGGCGACGCCGGCTCCCGCAGCGCCTGCTGCGGCCTCGCTCGCGCCGTCGCTGCCGCCTTCGGTCGCGCAGAAGGCTGCCACGCTGGCGACCCAGGCCCCGCAGGCAGGCGCGCAGCCGAGCGCGCCCGGATCAACGGCGACACAGCCCGCGCCTCAACCAGGCCAGCCGTTGCCCGGAATGAAGGGGCAGCCGCTGCCGTCGCCGACCGGCACGTCGACGACACCGGCAACACCGACAACGCCTTCGGCCGCGGTCACGCCGGGGACATCGACACCCACGCCTGGCAGCGCCAAGCCCGCAACGACGCCAGCGCAAGGGCCCGCAGCAAAACCGGCGACACCATCATCGCCGTCAGCGGCGATAACGCCCGCGACTTCGTCGCCCGCGCCCGCGAGCGGTGCCAAGCCCGCGACGCCCGCCTCGCAAGGCCCGGCTGCTGCAACACCGACGACGCCCTCGGCCGCGACCGCGCCGGCGACGTCAACGCCGCAGTCCGGCGCACGTGCCAAGCGCAAAACGTCGCCATCGCAAACGCCGGCTGCCAAGCTGTCGCCATCGACGCCCTCGGCCGCGGTCACGCCGGCGGCGCCATCACCGGCGCCGGGAGCGAGCGCCAAGCCCGCAACGCCGCCACCACAAACGCCGGCTGCAAAGCCCCTTGCACCGACAACGCCTTCAGCCGCGATCACGCCGGGCACGCAATCGCCTGCAAGCAAGCCCGCGTCGCCGCCGCCGCAAGTGCCCGCGGCAAAACCGCCGACGCCAGCAGCGCTGCCGGCGCCGACCAAGCCGATCATCGCCGCGCCGTCGCCGCCTCCGGCAGCCGCTGCCAAGCCCATAACGCCGCCGCCGCAAATACCCGCGGCACATCCGGCGACACCGCCGCCCGCGAAGCCCGTTGCGCCGGCTGCGGCCGCTGCGGCACCAGCGGCGGCGCCCAAGGTTGCTCCAGCGCAGCCAAAGGGTTGCCCCGCGGGGAAGACCATGGCGGTCGTGAACGGTCAGCCCGTGTGTAAGTAAATCAATTTGCCAACGTGCGCCTTTGCCGCTGCGCGGCGTACACGCTTTGCCGCTCCGCGGCGGGGCCCGTCACATCTTGGCCGGATGCGCGCGGATGATCGCCTCGTTGACGGCCGTGCCCCAACCGGGGCCGCTGGGGAGGAGAAGCTCGCCGTTCTCGACCGCGTAGGGCTTGGTGAGGAGCTTGGCTTTCCATGGCACCTCGTCGGCGTCGAACTCCATGATGCGGAAGTTGGGGATCGCCGCGCAGAAATGCGCGCTCATGATATTGGCGAGCGGGCCGTTGAAATTGTGCGAGGCGACGTTGACCTCGTAGGCGTCGGCCATGGCGGCCATCCTCGTCGCCTCTAGGAGCCCGTTCCATTGCGCGTCGATGATCGCCACGTCGACCGAGTAATTTTCGAGGTAAGGCTTGAGATTGCGGCGCCCGAGGATCGTCTCCAGCGAGCCGATCGGCGTCGTCGTCGACTGCCGGATCAGGCTCAGCGCCTTGGGCTCGAACAGGTCCATCTCGAGCCACATGAGATCGAACGGCTCGACCGCCTTGGCGATGCGCCGCAGCCCCTCGGGCTTGTAGTTGAAGTTGAGATCGAGGAGGAGCCGCACGCCTTCTCCCGCGCCTTCGCGCAACGCCGTGAGCTGGGCGATGAGCGCATCGAGGATGTCGTTGCCGAGGTTGAGCTCGGGATGGCCGATGCCGGCGCCGGTCATGCCCGGAGCGAACTGCCGGCCGCCCTTGGCGTCGAACAGCAGCACGTTGGTTTTCAGCGCCTTGAAGCCGCGCTCGCGCGCCTCGCGCGCGGCGGCTTTGAGATCGTCGAGCGTGCGCACCGCCGGGCGATCGATCACCTTGCCGTCGAAGAGGTCGGCGCAGCGGGCGCGCAGGACCCCGCAGCGCGACCAATAGACCGGCATGCGCTCGCGCACCGCGCCGCCGAGAAGCTCGTAGACCGGAACACCGAGCGCCTTGCCGCGGATGTCGAGGCAGGCGTTCTCGATGGCGGCGACGGCGTGGGACGTGAGCCCGCCCGCGGTCGACCGCGAGCGGGCGTAAAGCGCGGCGTCAATGCGGGCGATTGCGCACGGGTCCTCCCCGATGAGCGTGGCGCCGAGGCCGTGAATCAGGGAGGTCATGCCCTTTCGGCGGCTCTCGTTGAACTCCGACCAGCCCGTGACGCCTTCATCGGTGGTGATCTTCAGGAACGAATAGGTGTCCCACCCGCCGTCGGCGTGGAAGTCCTCGAGCTTGACGATCTTCATCCGGTGCCTCGTGTTTGTTGTTTTTGGCACGTTTGCTGCGCTGACAAGGCG
>Ga0306923_10001219_pt1 | contig 22491 bp, 17 predicted proteins | sample sta12Can44000108_FD_203841 | JGI IMG/M metagenome (GOLD analysis project Ga0306923, IMG submission 203841) | Lab enrichment of tropical soil microbial communities from Luquillo Experimental Forest, Puerto Rico - statanox.12C.anox.44.000.108 (v2)... | ecosystem: Environmental > Terrestrial >... | reverse complement strand
CTTCAAGAGTCGCTGACGCCTTCGGCCAACCAGTCCTCGACGATGCGTCTCGCCGAAGCGCTGCCGCCCCTCGGCTCTTTCAAGAACGGTCTCGCTGCTCTCCCCGACAGGCTGGCAGAGAAATTAGGCTCCAGCCTGCGCCTCGGCGCGCGTCTCGCAGTTTTGCGGCCGCCCCTCGCTTCCCCATCGAATTGGTTTCTTACACTCGATAGCGGAGAAGAAATGCGGGCGCAATCCGTTGTCCTCGCCGTTCCTGCTGATCAGGCCGCAGGTCTGCTGCAGCTTGCCGCGCCGCACTTGAGCTCCTTGCTTGCCCAGATTCCCTATTCGCCGCTTGCTGTTGTGTGCTCGGCCTACGATCGTTCGCAGGTGCGGCATTCGCTTGAGGGTTTCGGATTTGTTGTCCCTCGCTGCGAAGGTCTGCACACTATTTCAAGCACATGGAACTCATCGATATTCCCTTCTCGCGCACCGGCGGGAAAGGTTCTGCTCGCCAATTTCGCGCGACCTCTTCCCGATGAGCCGTTTCTAGAAATGGGCAGCGAAGAAATCGCTGCGGTGGTCGAGGGAGAAATCGCGCCCATTCTCGGAATTTCAGGCCCAGCCGTCGAGCATATGGTCTGGATTTATCGAAGGGCGCTGCCGCATTTCCGCATCGGCCACGCCGCGCGGGTCGTCGAGATTCGCGCAGCTGAGCGTGCTCTCCCTGGCCTCCATCTCGCTGGAAACTATTTCGCGGGCCGTTCCCTGGGGGACTGCATCGAAGGCGCCTTCCATGCCGCGGAGGATGTGTGGCGCGAGCTCAAAGCCCCAGCTCCGGTCACCAACACAAGGCAACCAGACCTTCCTCGTAACCACATGAAAACGGGTAAAGCGCTGCTTCCGTGATCGGCTACCTCACAGTGGCGGTAAGCGTCATGCTTCTAGCAGGATTCGCCTACCAAACCCTGGGAGTCCGCCGCGACCGCAAGCGCTTTCCCCCTCCCGGCAGGCTGGTACGGTTGCAGGACCGACGACGCGTGCACCTGCGCGATTTGGGCGAAGGCAGTCCCGCGGTCGTTTTCGAATCTGGCCTGATGAGCACGGTTCTTACGTGGCACGAAATTCTGCCGCAGCTTGCGAAATCGACGCGCGTCGTCGGCTACGATCGGCCCGGCCTCGGCTGGAGCGACCCTGGTCGGGAGCCGCGCACCGCCTCCCGCATTGTCGACGAGCTTCATGCCCTTCTCGCCGAAACCAAAGTTCCACCACCTTACCTGCTGGTCGGACATTCGTTTGGGGGCCTGACCATGCTGCTCTTCGCCGCTTGCTATCCGGAGGAGATCTGCGGTGTCGTGCTGATTGATCCCGTGGCTCCTGCGGAATGGCACCCGCCCACAGAACGTGACCGCCGCCGAGCGGAAATTGGCTCCAAAGTTTGCCGCCGCGCGGCGGTTCTTTCGCATGTCGGAGTGCTGCGTCTGATCGCTTTGCTGGTACGGTCCGGCGCGAAGTCGTTTGCAAATCCGATCATTCGCGCCATCAGTAAAGGGGCGCCGTCAGATTCCAACTCCACCGAAAGCCCCTGGTTTTGGAATCTGCCCGAGATGGAACGCACAATGGCACCGGTCTTTTGGACTCAGGAGAAATTCTGTCGGGTCATTGCCAGCCAGCTCGCGAATCTTCCGGAGAGCGCAACGCAAGTGCTCGTCGCGGGCGCCCTCGATAAGCCTCTCACCGTAATTTCCGCGAACAATATTTCCGCGCAACGCCTTGAACACCACAAAGCCATCGCCGCGGGCTCGCCCCAAGGCCGTCACGTCCTGGCCGAACGGAGCGGCCACTGGGTTACCGAAGACCAGCCCGAACTTGTCCTCGAGTCCATTCTTGAACTCGTCGAGCTTGCCCGCGGCCAATCTGAAAGGAGCGGCCGAGCAGAGCCAAGCGTCTCGCGCCGTCGGGTTTTCAGAACGCTGCCGCCTTGATCAGGTCTTCGAGTTTCGCGTCCAAATTTCGCGCCACCTCGAGCGCTTGCTTGTTTCCGTAGGGCGCGAGGAAGCTCGCCATCGTGTCGTAGCAGACATGTACACCGTCCCCGCGCTGATCGATCAAAATGGTCACCGGCGCGTAGGAACCCGCGTCCGGCACAAGTTTCACCATCTGCTTCATGATCAGTGGATTGCCCACCAGAAGGCGCACCGCTTGCGCATTGTTACCCGATTCTTTTCGCAAGACCTCGCCCAAATCAAATTTGTTGAACTGCATGAGACCGGTCGGCCCGACGGCCGAGTTGACCGCACTGTCGAGGTCGGCTTGGTTTTTCGCAGCCGCGATCTTGAACAGCAGTGCGGCCATATCCGGATGCCCGACCCCGCTCTCGATTTTCGATTCAACCTCCTTGAATGGTTTCGAAGAGATCGCCGTAAATCGCTCAACGTTCACCTGGCGGGTGGCCACTCGATGAGCCTCTCTGGTGGGGGCTGCGCCCAGCCAGCAGGCCACCAGGGAAGCCACCACGCTCGCAGGGACCAGGTACCCCAGGATCCGAATGGCCATAACGCCCCCCTCATGTATCGTCCCTGTGTAGATGAAGGTTCGCACCGAGGAGATGCGAGCGGAGCGCTTGAGCGAGCGGCTACTGCTTGGCCTCGAATTCCGCGAATCGACGCTCGAGCTCCCATTGCTGCTGCGCTTTTTCACTGGAGTTCAAGAAGGCGGCGCAGATCGAGGAAGACTTGGCCACGCCGAGCCCATCTGATGCGCATGCCGACGCCACATTCCGGAAAGCATCACCATCCTGCCACAGGCTTGCACCCGGCAAAAAGCTGTGCTCGATGCCGGTGCGCACCATCTTCTTCAGATCGTCATAGCGAAGCCCGTACGTCTGAACCGCACGCACATATTCATGTGTGAGATCGATTCGCGACACGCCCTCATCATCGGTTGAGAGTGACACCGGCACGCCGAATCGCCGGTACATCGGGAGGGGATGATCGTAGCCCGTAATTCCAAGAATTACGTCGTTGCTCGTCAGATTGATCTCTACCATCACCTGACGGGCTGCCATTTCCCTTAACAATTCGTACGGGCGGTCTTCGAACATCACGTCCACTCCGTGCCCGATTCGCTCGGCCTGCGCCGTTTCGACGGCCATCCGAATGTGGCAGCAAAGCCCGTCCGGGGGCACCATACCGGGAGCGAGCTCTCCGGCATGTAGGCTGATGTGTACCTTGGGGTAGAGAGCGTGAAGGAACGCAATCATCTTCATGTGCAGCGCATAATCCGCCATGGCAGTGCGGTTATCTTCCGGTTGCACGTAGTTGATCGCCAGGAATCGCGGATCGGACGAAGCCGTTTCAAATCCAAGCAGTGTCTGCGCAAATACCTGCTCCGGCGGAAACGCGCGCAGCACTTGATATATGAACCGAATCTCCACCGCGCAGGCCGGCGACGGACTTGCTTCGCCACAGTGTTCGAGTTGTCTGCGCATCGATTCTCCTCGATCGAGATAAGCACGCGCGACCGCCATGTCGTCGCGCAGGCCTCGCGCGAGAAGTTGGTTTCGAAATTGTCCGAAGTCCTGATTCGGGTGCCAGCCCAGCTGACGCGCCAGCGCCGCCGTGTGCGTGAAGTCCGGGGTCACCAGCAGCTCGAGATATTGTTCGTTCTGGGATGCGGCACGCGCAGCGATTTCGTCTAGCCACTCGCCCGTGTGCGGTGCGTCCGCAGCTTCAAATTTGGCGAACGAGTCAAAAAAGTGATCGTGAGCAGTCACCCCGGCCGCCGGTACAAAGCCACGCATCGAGAAGGCATCGACTAAAGCGTCGTACAGACGTTGATCGGAATTCGCTTTCTGGGCGGGAACCTCGCCCTTTTTGCAGCCGCCCTTGAGCCCCTTCAGAAAGGACAGCGAAGCTTCACTCACGCACAAGTGATCCTCCGCGCCCGCGCGAATCCAAGACTCGGCGTAGACACCGCCTTCCAGGTGGTAATGCAACTCCGCGCCTTTGGGCATGTTGACGAGAAAGGCTCTCAACGCCAGCGAATTGCCGCGCGCCCTATCCAGGACTTCAGAAGCGCGCTCTTCTGATTGTGTCTGGTGAGATCCACGATGACAACCGGCCATGAACAACCCCGCAGTGCAGCATCCAAAAGCGAATGTGAGAGCGTGCACATATCGCAAAACACGAATCATTTCGATTTCCTTTGTGAATTCTCAAGGAAAATGAGCCCACATTTTACTTCCTGCCGCCACAAACACAATTTTCCTTTTGTCTTCCTCAAGTAAACTCTATTTCGCGGCGCTCGGCTTTGACTTTTGTTTCGCGTACTAAGCAGGAATTCGCGGATCCTGCCTCCGGGATGGCAGCTTCCTTGTCCCCAGCAGAAACAGGCAACTTCAGGGTCACGGCGATACAGATAGCAGCACGCTCCAGGCGTTGATGCTTCTCAGCCACGCGGGCCGCGTTGATCTGCAGCGAGTGCTTGTGCTGGGGACCGTCAGCCATTACGATCGTCAGCCGCCGGGCACCACCGCCGCCGAAAGCGTGAAGCAAATGCTTCATGGCCATCAAGCCAGCATAGGTCGAATCGTTCGAGCCAATCCAACGCGTCGGTGACAAAGTTGTTCGCGATCTAGTTGAGCGCTAGCAGCAACGTAAGTTGACGATACCCGTGCCGGGGGCGCGAAAGCTTGGGGGACCACGATGAAGCATGAACCGATTTACGCCGGCATGCTCGCAGTTGCTATCGCGCAGGCGCGCAAGAGTCTCGCCGAAGGAGGTTTGCCGATCGGCGCCGCTATTTTCGATGCGAAGGGCTGCCTGATCGGCGCGGGCCGCAATCGCCGCGTGCAGGACAGCGATCCCTCGATGCACGGCGAGACGGATGCCTTTCGCAACGCCGGGCGCCAGCCCAGCTATCGGAATCTGACCATGGTCACCACGCTCGCGCCGTGCTGGTATTGCAGTGGACTGATTCGTCAATTCGGGTTTGCAAGGCTGGTCGTCGGCGAAAGTCGCAATTTCCAAGGTGGGCTTAACTGGCTGCGCTCACTGGGCCTTTCCGTCGTCGACCTCGATTCCACCGAGTGTGTCTCTCTGCTGGGCGATTACATCCGGCATCATCGCGATATCTGGCGCGAAGACATCGGCGAATCGTAACCGGCATGAGCCTGGAGGAATTTGCGCGGCGATAGCGAGATTCGCGCGAGCAGTGCACAAAACGCCCCTCGGTGCTCTTGGCCGAACCTCAGGTTCCGGTCCGCATCTGGCCAAAGCTGCAGGCCGCCGTTCAGATTCCGCTATACCTCTGCCGCTTCACGAATTCGCCGCTTCCCGGTCTGCCTACAAATTTTCCGCCCTCCAGGATCGTCTTCCCTCTTGACAGAACGCTCCTCGGCACCCCCTTCACGCGTATACCTTCGAACATCGAATAATCGACCCGCATGTGGTGCGTCGCCGCGCTGATTGTCTCCTCCCGATTCGGATCGAACACAACGAGGTCGGCATCCGAACCAATCGCAATGGTGCCTTTGCGCGGGAAAAGGCCAAAAAGCTTGGCGGGGGCGGTGGCCACAAGTTGCACGAAACGATTGGGCGAGAACCGTTGACGGTGAACGCCGCCCGTGTACACAAGGCTCAGCCGATGTTCGATGCCAGGGCCGCCATTCGGAATTCTCGTGAAGTCGTCCTTCCCGAGTTCTTTCTGCTCTTTGTAACAAAACGGGCAGTGATCGGTCGAGACTACCTGCAGTGTGTCCTGGGCAAGCCCTTGCCACAACCGTTCTTGGTGCCATTTCTCCCGCAAGGGAGGGGTGAAAACGTATTTGGCGCTCTCGAATCCCGGGGCCTCCATCTGTTCAAGGGAAAGATAGAGATACTGTGGGCAAGTCTCGGCGTAGGCAGGCAATCCGCGGTCGCGGGCCTCACGAACTTTTTCGAGCGCGTCGTTGCACGAAAGATGCACGATATAGACAGGCGATCCCGCCATTTCCGCAAGGGCGATCGCACGGTTCGTCGCTTCTCCTTCCGCGGTTGTGGGTCGTGTCAGCGCGTGGTATTTCGGCGCCCGTTTGCCTTCCTGAAGCGCCCGTCGCACGATCACGTCAATCGCCCCGCCGTTTTCTGCGTGCATGCAAATCAGCGCGCCATATTTCGCGGCCTGCGACATCGCCCGAAAGATCGTGGCGTCGTCCACCATCAGCACGCCCGGATAGGCCATAAACAGCTTGAAACTCGAAACCCCCTCGCCGATCAGCGCGCCCATCTCCTCCAACTGCGCGTCGCCTAGATCCGTGATGATGCAGTGGAAGGCGTAATCGATCGCCGCCTTCCGATCCGCCTTCTTCATCCATGTTTCGAATGCCTGCCGCAAGCTCTGGCCCTTTTGCTGAAGCGCAAAATCTATCAGTGTGGTGGTCCCGCCGTAGGCTGCAGCAATCGTCCCGGATTCGAAATCATCGGCGCTCGTGGTCCCGCCGAACGGCATATCCAGATGCGTGTGGACGTCAATCCCGCCGGGCATGACCAGCATTCCGGCAGCGTCTATCAACTTACCTGCGCCGTCTGTGGGCAGCGATTGTGCTACGGCAGTGATGCGCCCATGGGTGATGCCAATATCGCTCGCATAGGTGTCGGTCGCCGTCACAAGCGTGCCGTTCCTGATTACGGTGTCAAAGCGCATGAGGCCTCCGGGCTTCGGATCTTAGCAGGTTCGGGAAACACTCACGTAGCATCGCCGGCCTGGCGATCACAACGGTCATGCTTCCGATTGGACCGAAACAGCGCTGAATGTTCGGCACGAGTGCTAGAATAGGGCCTCCATTGGCGGGCCCTTGGCCCGCGAGGCCACCCTGCCAGTGGGGCCGGCGTCCGGAGGGGCCGGCCCGGAGAATCCAACCCATCTTTCTATGCCGCTTGGCGATTCAGCGCCGAAGCTTTCCTTGGAGCAATACGAAAAGAACTTCGCTGAAATCTCACCGCTGATGACGCCACGCCAAGCGGCGATCGAAGCCGCCCGCTGCCTCTACTGCTTCGACGCGCCCTGCACGATGGCTTGCCCCACGCATATCGACGTCCCCGCTTTCATCAAGAAAATCTGCACGGGTAACTTGCGCGGTTCCGCACGCGAAATTCTCTCTGCGAATATTCTGGGACACAGCTGTGGCCGCGTGTGCCCCACCGAAGTTCTCTGCGAAGGCGCCTGCGTGATGCTCGAAAAAGGCGAGTCGCCCATCGAGATTGGACGCTTGCAGCGCTATGCCGTCGAGCAGGTGCTGGCCAAAAACGTTCCGCTGTTCCACCCCGGCCTGCCCAACGGCAAGCGCGTCGCCTGCATCGGCTCGGGTCCGGCCTCCCTGGGCTGTGCAGCAGAACTCGCGAAATATGGCTACGCTGTCAGTGTCTACGAGCGCCGGGGGCTTCCCGGCGGCCTCAATACGTATGGAATCGCCGCCTATAAGGTGCGCGCTGCCAGTTCCGTTCGCGAAGTCGAGTTCATCCAGCAGCTCGGCGTCAAGGTCTGCCAGAACACGGAAATCGGCCGGGACCTCTCCTTCGCCGAACTGGAAAAACAATCGGAAGCCATCTTTATTGGTGTCGGCCTCGGCGAAACCTGGCCGCTCGACTTGCCCGGCGAGGACTTCCATGGCGTTTTCGGTGCCATCGAATTCATCGAAAAAACGAAGACGAAAGCATTTCCGGAAGTTGAAATGGGCCGGCGCGTCGCCTGTATCGGCGCGGGCAACACCGCGATTGATGTGGTGACCGCCGCGCGCCGCCTGGGCGCCGAATCGGTCTACTTGATTTATCGCCGGGGCGAGCCAGAGATGCCGGCGTTCGCTTACGAGTACGAGCTGGCCAAGCACGATGGAGTGAGCTTCCTTTGGCAGACGCATCCCGTACGCATTTTGGGCAATGCTGGCGTGGTAACCGGTCTTGAATGCGTGCGGACCCGGCTCGCTTTGCCGGACGCAAAGGGCCGCCGCAGCCCGGCCCCCATCCCTGGGACAGAATTCAAGCTCGATGTCGATATGGTCGTCGGTGCGGTGGGCCAAAAACCGACAACGGATTTTCTCCGCGCTGTCAACGGCCTCGAACTAAATTCTGACGGTACGGTGAAGATCAGTGACCGGCACCAGACCGGCAATCCAAAGTACTTTGCCGGCGGTGATTGCACGAACGGCGGGAAAGAAGTTGTGGACGCAGTCGCCGAAGGCATGTCCGCCGCAAAGGGCCTGGACGAATGGCTGGGTTCCCCGCGCGCGGTTTGATGCGCCTGGTCACCCGGCACGAGGGCCCTTAGAGTTTGCGTTGGTGGCCTTTTAAAAGCCGGGGCTCCGGCGTCAGTCGCGTGTGGCACCGTTCTAATGCCGCGGGGTGAATCATGGCTGAGCTCAGTGTGAAATTTGCGGGAATCACCAGTCCCAATCCCTTCTGGCTCGCGTCGGGCCCTCCGACCAATACCGGGGGTCAAGTCATGCGCGCCTTTGATGCCGGTTGGGGCGGCGCGGTGTGGAAAACGATCGGCGATCCCATCATCAACACGAGTTCGCGTTACGGCGCGATCGACTTTAACGGGGCGAAAGTGATGGGCTTCAACAACATCGAGTTGATCAGCGATCGCCCTACGGAAGTGAATTTCCGCGAAATCTATGAGGTGAAAAAGCGCTATCCGAAAAATCTAGTCATCGCCTCGCTGATGGTTGAATCCAAGCGCGAGTCATGGCACGAGATGGTGCGGCGCGCCGAACAGGCGGGCTCGGACGCACTGGAGCTAAATTTCGGCTGTCCCCACGGGATGAGCGAGCGCGGCATGGGATCGGCCGTCGGCCAGGTGCCGGAGTATACCGAGATGATCACGCGCTGGGTGAAAGAGGTAGCGCGAGTTCCCGTGATCGTGAAACTCACGCCCAACGTGACCAGTGTCAAGCACATCGCCAAAGCTGCCGAGCGCGGCGGCGCTGATGCCGTCAGCCTCATCAACACGATCAATTCCCTCATGGGTGTCGATCTCGAAGACTTTTCGCCGCGCCCGAATGTCGGAGGGAAGTCGACGCACGGCGGCTACTGCGGCCCAGCAGTGAAGCCGATCGCGCTTCACCTAGTTTCCTTGGTGGCGAAAGACTCGCAGATTCCGATCAGCGGCATCGGCGGAATCGGCTACTGGAATGATGCCGCCGAACACATCGCGCTCGGCGCATCGACCGTTCAGGTCTGCACCGCCGCCATGCATTACGGCTTTCGTATCGTGCAAGACATGATCGACGGTCTCTCGCAATACATGGACGATCGCGGATTCCGCACGATCGACGATTTCCGCGGGCGCGCATTGCCGAATGTGATGGATTGGGGCGATCTCGACTTGAACTACAAGATCATCGCACAGATCAATTCGCAGCTGTGCATCGGCTGTCAGCTCTGTTACGTGGCCTGTGAGGATGGCGCGCATCAGTGCATCGAGCCGTTTCGCACTTCAAAGAAAAGCAATGCGAATGGTTTTGGTGTCCACGTCCCGCGAATTCTCGAAGAAGAATGCGTGGGCTGCAATTTGTGCGCGCTGGTTTGCCCGGTGGACAGTTGGAATGATCGCATGCGCCACTAGCAGCCAGGGCGCAGCGCAAGCCTATGGGCTTGCCTGTCCTAGACAAAGTATTCCCGTGGAGGCTGGCCAGCGAATAGGCGTGAGAGCCCCTCTCGCCCTGAAGAGCTTTTGGGCAGCGCACCCGTCAGCTTGCACTTTGATCCTCTGCCCCCTGGGGAAGCGCGAAAAAGTCGTCAATGCTACCACTTCGGGCAGGGGCGCCATTTTTTCTTTATACTCTGCGGTTGTGGCTCTGATTGTATTTCTGCGAGGTGTGAACGTAGGCGGACATAGAACGTTTCGCCCGAGCACCCTGGCGAAAGAGCTAGCCAACTACGATGTCGTAAACGTCGGGGCGGCAGGCACGTTTGTCGTCCGCAAACCCGGATCTCGAGCGAAATTCCGTGCGGCATTGCTCCGCAAGTTGCCATTCGAGACGAAAGTTGCGTTCTGCGACAGCCGAGAGCTGCTCCGTCTCGCGAGGGAGAATCCATTCGCTGCTCTGCCGTCACGCCCCGATCACGTTCGATTCGTGAGCATCCTAATGAAGTCCGTCCGCGTGCGGCCTTCGATTCCAATCGCGCTTCCCTCCAATGGGCAATGGTTCTTGCGACTTATCGCCTCCCAGAAGCAATTCGTGTTTGGAGTGTACCGTCGTCACCTGAAGACGATCGGCTATCTTGGCCAGCTCGACAAACTTTTCGGCGTGCCGGCAACCACGCGGAACTGGAACACCATCGACACAATCGTGCGTATTTTAAAAGGGAGGGGGAGGGAACCTCGCTGACAGAAGACCGCACGATGGCCGCTACCATGCTGGATCGAGGTGGCGTTGTGACGGTCGTCGTTCCCTTTCGGCCTGGCCGCCGTAGCCCCGAACAAGCGGGCCCTGTGCGGAAGCAGCGCAACACTCCGCAGCGCGTCCGCATCCGAGAGAAGTGCCGATGAGAAACGTCAGGACGCTCAGCGCGATCGCCTCGCTCGTTTGCTGCGAACTGCTGATGGCCCACCCTATTTTCGCGCAGTCGGGAACGGCCGCTGGCCAATCAACCTATCCCCTAGATTCGCTTCCGCATGATCAGCACGAAGGCATGAGGGTCTCAGTCGATTCCTACAGTGATGTGCGCCGCGCCAAAGAAAAGCTCGGCAAGGCCGATCCCGTCCCCGTTGGAATCCTACCCGTGGATGTTTTTCTCACCAATTCCACAACCCAGCCCATCCGCATCGACATGGAATCGATTCAGTTGTCCGTTCACTTCCCAAACGGGCAGCGCCAAGACATCGATTGGCTGCCGGTAAGCGAAGTCGCCAGGGTGATCGCGCATCCGAACGGACCCTCCAATCCGCACGCGCCTCGCTTTCCTGTTGGGGTACAGACCGGAGCCGATACCAAGACCGACAAAGTCCTTGAGGTTTTGCGCCCCTTTGCGCTCGACGTAAGTATCATCCCACCCCTGTCCACAATTCATGGTCTCTTGTTCTTCGACCTCAGTCACGATTTGTCGCTTGCGCAGCACGCGAGCTTGTATGTTCCGAACCTAACCAGCGTGCCGGAGAAGAAACCACTGATGTTCTTTGAGGTGGCTCTCGGCGGGAGTTGATGCTTCTCAGTTGGCTTCGCTCCCAAGACGAGTGCGGGATGCCTATCGGCTCGCCCTTGGCGGAGGCTGATAAACGGCCACCCCCATTTGCCTGTGGTCGGGCAAGCAGGTATGATTGATTTCCCATGCCTAGCATGTTGCGGAAATGGTTCCCCTTGCTAGTTCTCGTGCTGCTGCTTGGCGCACCACGGCCCGCGGGATCTAGAGAGAACAGCGGGAACTTCACTCCGACCCTCCCTGTTTCTGCCATTCAGCCGGGAATGAAGGGCGTCTGCTACACGATTTTCGAGGGAGATCAGATTGAAAGGATCGATCTTGAAGTAATCGGTGTTCTGCACAATGCGATTGGTCCCCAATTGGACGTGATCTTGGTTCGGCTGCTGGGCGCCAAGGTAGAGCAAACCGGCGTTGTGGCGGGCATGAGCGGCAGCCCCGTGTATATCGATGGCAAACTCGCGGGCGCGCTGGCCCTCAAACTGGGCAGTTTCACGAAGGAAGCGATCGGCGGCGTTACGCCCATCGCGGACATGCTGGAGATTGAGCAATCGCCCCCAACACCGAGGTCAAAATCGAAGACTTCAGCCTCTCTGCAGGTGCCTTTGCCGCAGGAATTTGCACACAACGTGGCTGCCGGAACAGGTGAATTTTTGGTGCCCATCGACACTCCCCTGATCACCAGCGGCGTTTTCCCCGATACGCTCGCCAGATTTGGCAAGGAGTTTTCCGCCTGGGGCATGAGCGCGATGGCCGGTGGCACCGCGGCGTCCTCTCGGAACGATTTTGACCTGAAGCCTGGCGACATGGTTGGCATCGATCTGATCCGCGGTGATCTTTCGATCAGTTCAGGCTGTACCGTGACGACCGTGGTCGAGGGGCGGATTCTCGCCTGTGGCCATCCACTGTTCGGGTTCGGCTCAATCAAGATGCCGCTGTCTCGTGCGCATGTATTGATGACGCTCGCTTCGGCATCCGCGTCTACGAAGGTGATCACCACCGGCGGAACGATCGGCACGCTGACGGAAGATCGCCAGACCGCAGTCATGGGAAAACTTGGCGCCGGCCCACCGATGATTCCGCTAGACGTGACGCTCGATACGCCGGCAGAGCAGAAGAAATATCATTTCGAAGTAATCGAGAGCCCGCAGCTGACTCCCACATTGGTTGCTGCGGCTGCCTACAACGGGATAATTGCCAGCCCAGCCTATGGCGAAGGACCGATGCTACAGATGGATGGTGAAATTGGGCTCAAAGGCCACACACCGGTACAACTCGAGGATCTTTTTGTTCCCGTGGACCCAGCCACTCCCGCCGCTTTCTATCTGGCCACTGAAGTGCAGAACGCCTTCTCCCGGATTTACTCGAATCCCTATGAGTTGCCTCAGATTGATCGCATCGATCTCCACGTGAAGAACCTGACGGAACGTCGCTCAGCAGAAATCGAGGGCGCGTGGATCGAACGAACGGTTGTGCACCCCGGCGAGACTCTCGATGTCAAAGTTTTGTTGCGCCCTTATCGCGGCGAACCATTCATCCAAGCGGTCCCGGTCAGCATACCGGCCCAAACCGCACGCGGCACCCTGCAACTTGTGATCAGCGACGCGGAATTTCTGAATCGCAACGTCCAATCGCTCGCCTCTACCTCGCAGGGACAATTGACAAGTCTCGAACAGTTGATCCAGTTGCTGAACCGCGAACGCCATAACGACCGTCTTTATGCCACTCTCCTTCAGCCAACTCCGACGGTTTTCGTGGAAGACAAGGAAATGCCAAATGTTCCCGCCTCAGCGATCAGTGTACTAAACCAGCGTCAGACCTCTGACGGTGCACGATTGCTGTGGCAGTCCACAGCAGGCCAATGGTCGGTGGCCATGCACCAGGTTATAACGGGCCAGCACATGCTGACGCTCACTGTGAAGTGACGACCCTGCCCAAAAGGAGTTTCCCGTCGATGAGTTTTCGGGCGAAGGTGGTGTGCCTGTTTGCTGTTTCCTGCGTTGTCGCGGTAGGCGCGCGCGCCGAACAAACGCGCTTTTGGAAGCAGACCAGTTTTTCGCAGTTCGAGAAGGGAACGGCCAAAGGGGTCGCCATTCGCAGTGACGGAGAGCTCGCGCCAGCTCCGAAGTTCGAGTCGTTTGCCGACCCCAACCTTGCCTACGTCTGGGCCTTACGCCTGGATTCCCATAATCGGCTGTATGCCGCGGGTGGCTCCAATGCCAAGGTGTTGCGCTTTGGCGACGCGGGAAAGCCGACTACGGTGTTTGAATCCAGTGAGCTGGCTGCGCAGGCAATTGCCTTTGATTCGGCCGATAACCTCTACGTCGGCACGTCGCCGGATGGGAAAGTCTACAAAGTCACGCCCGAAGGCAGCCAAAACGTCTTCTTTCAGCCGAAGACAAAGTATATTTGGGCGCTGGCTATTGATTCGAAGGGCGCAGTTTTTGTGGCCACGGGGGACAGTGGCCAGGTGTTCGTTGTGACTCCGGATGGTAACGGCAAGCTTTTTTATCAGAGCCGCGAACGCCACGCTCGCTCACTTGCTTTCGATGCCAAAGGCAATTTGCTGATCGGAACCGAGCCGGACGGTCTCGTATTGCGCGTCGAGCTCACCCGCAAGAGCGCTAACGCCCCTCCCGAGGCGGGGGCTTCCTTCGTACTGTGCGAGACCAATAAGTCAGAGATCACTTCGCTGCTGCAAGATAAAGACGGCAATATTTACGCCGCATCAGTAGGAGAAAAAGAGCGCATTCCCCCAACTCCTCGCTTCCTCCCCAATCCCGCCCCACCACCAAGCACGCCGCTGATTTCGCCTGGTACGGCGATCAGTCCGACCCCGCAGCTGCCTCAACCAAGCAGCAGCACATTCGTATTTCCTTCCGTCGCCACTGCAGGTGGAGCGGAAGTCGTACGGATCTCGCCCGACGGATCGCCAGAAACCCTGTGGGCCTCGCGCGACGATCTCGTTTTCTCCCTTGGTTTTTCCGCCAGCGCGAAGTTGCTGCTGGGTACGGGAAACATGGGGAATTTGATCGAACTGGAGGGAAACGACCTCTATTCAAGTGTGGCCAACACTGCCTCGTCCCAGGTCACCAGCCTCGTGGCCGGCCCGGACGGCAAGATTTTCGTAGCCACGGCGAATCCCGGCAAGATCTTCACGCTTGGCCCGGGATACGAAACCAACGGCACCTTCGAGTCCGACACGTTCGATGCGAAGATCTTCTCTCGCTGGGGCCGCCTTAGGTGGTGGGGCGAAAACGGAGCCATGCAAGGCAAGATTGCCTTTTACGTGCGCTCCGGCAATACCTCTAGCCCCCGCGATAATTGGAGTCCTTGGGCGGGGCCGTACAAGGATTCCGGAGGCGAAGACGTCGCCTGCCCGCCTGCACGCTTCGTGCAATGGAAGATCGTCTTTTTGAATGGGGGCGCGGATGCAGGCGGGATTCCCAGTCTCTCCTGGGTGACCCTTGCCTACCTACCTAAAAACGTAGCGCCGGTCATCGACGATATCGTCATTCAAAATCCAGGAATTCGTGTCCTGAGCTTCCCGATGCCCTCAAGCGGGCCAGGCAGTGCCGCGCCCGTGCCCCTGCGCCTGCCGCGTGGAGCGGGCGGAACTCCGGGAACCCCCTCGATGCAGATGACCAGCACAGAAGCACCCAGGATCGAGAATCCCACCCAAGGATTCGAGCAAAAGGGCTTTGAAAGCGTATTGTGGAGCGCTCACGACGAGAACGACGACGATCTCGCCTTTGCCATCTACTACCGCGGAGAAGGGGAGCACAATTGGCGACTGCTGAAGGACAAAATCACCCAGCGGTACTATTCCTGGGATACGTCAACAATGCCCGATGGCGCCTACTATCTGAAGGTTGTGGCATCGGATGCCCCTTCCAATCCTGCCGACCAGGCGCTCTGGTCCGAGCGCACCAGCGAGCGATGGGAAGTGGCCAATACGCCCCCGCGCATTGACAACCTGCGAGCGGGCTCCGGCGTGCTTAATACGAAAGCTTCCTTCGAGGCCACCAGTGCGTCGGGCCCGGTTGCCCGCGCGCAATACAGTCTTGACGGCGGAGATTGGCACATTATCTTCCCAACCGGTTTGCTCTCCGATGCTCCCAAGGAGAGCTACCTTATGGAACTGCCTGGGCTCTCGGTGGGCGAACACACACTGGCCGTAGAAGTCGCCGACAGCTTTGGCAACACAACGACCGCCAAAGTTACATTCGCGGTATCGCCCCACAATCAATAGGCAGGCCCTGCGCTGCAACGCGGCGGCTCAGCCCATCACTCAATTGGCCCAATCGCGGCGCTCCCTGAGCGGTTCAAACCGTTCGACGAATGCGCCCACTCCGGTGGTGCCCCGCTGGTCCGTTTCCTCCTCGACGTGTACGACGCGGGCCGTACAGCGGACCTGTTCGGGTGCCCGGCCGGTGAGTTCGCGGGGAAGTGTGAAGTACATTTCGAGCCTCTGGCCGACCCTGACTCTGTCGCGCGACCGGAAATAAACGCCGTGCTCGGAAAGATTGAACGCCTGGCCTTCGCACGTGGCCGCGACTGGCCCCTGTCCGTCTGCCAGGACACGAAAGCGTAGCGGCACTGCGCACTCTTGGCGGGGCGAGCTTCGGCGTTCGTTGCCTGGCACGGTTTCCTTCCGGCACAGTTGGGCTCTTACCTAAGGGGTCCTGCATTTAGCTGATAACGCTTGCCCACTTCCCCCAAGAAACCTACACACCGTCTGGCCGCCAATCCGAAGGCGGAAAATCGATCTTCCAGAAGCCGGGCGCTGGCGAATCGAATTCCAAAGACACGTGGTAGCCTTCTGCCATTTGTCGTGGCGGCTTGGCAACTTTGCAAGCGACGCGCTGCTTGGTGCCGGCATGTTCGAGAATCACCTGAGTATGAACAGGGAGGCTTCGGCTCATCACCACCACTGCGCCATGCGGATTGACACTCAGTGTGGCTGCGTCAAATTTCTTCGCTTCGCCCTCGAGCGCCACGTGAAGACTCGCGCGGACTCGTAGTAGTACTCGCTGACTGCGCCGTCGCTGGTGCTCAGTTAGACTCGGTCTAAGCTCGACCGGTTCGAGCGTCGCTTGCTCGCCAGGGTTTGGCGATGGCCGGGCTGCGGGAGCGTGCGGAACGGTTGAACGTTTCGTTTGGGGAATCTGCAAAGATTGAATTTTCAAAGGTCGATACCCCAAAAATTCAGCCCTGCGGCAACCAGCTCCACTCCCAAATCCCAGCCGTCCGGGTTCTCGGTCCCTTTCCAGACCACCACGCCAGTCGCGCTTTGGCGGGTAGCCAGGTTTGTCAACCGGATTTGTTCGCGCAGACTGAGTTCTCGGGGACTCACAAGCAGACAGCCGTAGGTATTCACGACGCGCGTAAATCCGGATTCAGAATTTAGCGGTCCGGCACTGCCGTGCCATTCAATGGTTACGGGGACCCGGGAGTTCATCCGAGGTCCACGCCGTTTCGTTCGGTTCCGTATATCTTTCGGCAGGCTTTCCCTGAAGGGCATCCTCAGAGAGTCTCCGGCCAAATGCGGCGAAAAGACAAATTCGCCCCTTTGGCGCTGCATCTCCATCAAAAGAGCAAGCTCACTCTAGGGGCACCGGTTGGCGTGGTCAATAGTACCGATGGCCAGTCGAGCTCGGGTACCGCAAGAAAAGGAAAACACACTGCCGAGCGCTGCGCTACAGAGGGCTAGGTCACCCGTTTCAATCCGCCGAAACCGAGGTGTCCACCAAGCGCGGCTTCCCGATTCCCACGATTCTCCCAAACCGGCGCTCCATCCAGCTTTGCAAGGTATCCATGTAGGTATAAAACACGGGCGTCAAATACAGGGTTACGAGCTGCGAAAAAACCAGTCCTCCAACAACGGCGACCCCCAGGGGCCGTCGTGAAGTCGAACCGGCGCCGCCGCCAACGGCAATCGGGAGGGTGCCCATCAGAGCGGCCATCGTGGTCATCATGATCGGCCGGAACCGCACGAGCGATCCCTCGTATACAGCCTTCGAGGCTGTGGTGTGGCCTTCCCGCTCCCGCGCGATGGCGAAGTCCACCATCATAATCGCGTTTTTCTTCACGATTCCGATGAGCATGATGACGCCCACGAAGCCGTACAGATCCAAGCTGTAATGAAACAGCTGAAGACTCAGCAGCGCTCCGAAAGCTGCCGAGGGCAGGCCCGACAAAATCGTGAGGGGGTGAATGAAGCTCTCATAGAGAATTCCCAGAACGATATAGATGACAAGAATGGCGATGAGCAGCAGGATACCGAGCCCGGTGAGGGATGACTGAAAGGCCTGTGCAGCTCCTTGGAACTGATAGGAGATCGATTGAGGCAGCAGACGCGTGAGCTCGTTGATTTGATCGACCGCCTGCCCGATGGCGGTCCCTGGCCGCAAATTGAACGATATGGTGACAGAGGGGAGCTGGCCGAGGTGATTGACGGTCAGCGGGCCGAGGCTGGTTGACAGGTTGGCCACGGCGTTCAAGGGAACTAACATTCCGCCGCTCGAACGCACGTACAACATCGACAGAGCCGCCGGATCGCGCTGGTATTTGTCCTCCAGCTCTTCGATCACCCAAAACTCATCGTTGGGAGCATAGATTGTGGATACCTGGCGTTGGCCATACGCCGTGTACAAGGCGTCTTCTACCTGTTCGGCCGTCACTCCAAGCGCCGATGCTTTGTCCCGGTCGATTTTGACGTTCACTTGCGGGTTGGCAATTTCCAGATCACTGGTCACATCCTGAATTGTGTTGAGACCCTGCATTTTCTGCTGGAAATCCGTGGCCACCCGGTACAACTCCTCTGTGTCGGGGCTCTGCAAGGTCAGCTGATACGGGCTCTCGGTAACGTCTCCACCAATCTGAATCGGCGGAGGGTTTCGCAGGAAGACCATAATTCCAGGGATTTTGCCGAGCTTCATGCGCATCTCTTGCATCACTTCGTTGACGTCAGGGTGATGCGAGAAAAAAGGTGTAATGGCAGCGAGCACCGGACCGAGCACCGGTACGCTCGCGTACTTGCGGTTTAGCGCGAGCAGGGTAGGGCTTGGTATTGCGGGTCGATCAGCGGGTTTTTTCAAGTGGATGAAAATGAAACCCGAGTTTCCGCCACCGCCCACCAGCCCTACCGTGGAAAAAAAGCCATAGCGGTTCGGATCGTCGCGAAGGACTTTGTTGACAGCCTCCTGGTGGGCCTTCATCGCATCGAATGAAATCCCCTGTGCGGCGCGCGTGTAGCCCGTCAATGTTGACGAATCAACCTCCGGCAAGAAACCCTTGGGTATCACGCTGAACTGCCAAATGGTTATCAGCAGAATGATTGCCGAAGCGGCCATCACGAAGACGCGGTGATCGAGGGCCCACTGCAGCGAACGGTCATATTTGTTCAGCAGTCGGTCGAAGAAACGCTCGAGCGCCATGTACACTCGGCCATGCCGCTGCTCGTGCTGTGCGCGCAGGAATCGGCTGCACAGCATCGGCGTGAGCGTCAAGGACACGAAACCCGAAACGAGTACCGACATCATGATCACGACCGCAAACTCATGCAGAAGCCGCCCGATGATTCCGCTCATGAAAAAGACAGGCAGGAAAACTGCCGCGAGCGAGAGGGTCATGGAAATGATCGTGAAACCGATCTCGCGCGAGCCCTTCAACGCCGCGTCGAGCGGCGTCTCGCCCATCTCCATATGCCGCACGATGTTTTCGAGCATGACGATCGCGTCATCGACAACGAAGCCTACGGAAAGGGTCATCGCCATCAACGACAAATTATCTACCGTGTAGTTGAGCAGATACATCACGGCGAACGTCCCGATGAGCGACATCGGCAGAGCGATGCTCGGAATCACGGTTGCCGAAAGGTTGCGCAGGAAAAGGAAAATCACCAGCACGACCATGCAAATCGCGAGGAACAACGTGAACTTCACGTCATTCACCGATTCCCGGATCGTGGCCGACCGGTCATATACCTCGATGAGATTTACCGACGGCGGCAGGATGGCGCGAAATTGCGGCAGCACCTGATGAACGCGATCGACAACTTCCACGGTGTTGGTTCCCGGCTGGCGCTGAACCGCCAGAATGATGGCGTGCTCATCGTTGTAGCTGTTCGTAGTTTTGTCGTTCTGCACGCCGTCGACCACATTGCCAAGTTCAGCGAGCCTGACAGGAGACCCGTTGCGGTAGGCAACGATCAGAGGCCTGTAAAGCGAGGCCCTCATCAACTGTCCGGTCGCTTGTACTGTGTACGCCTTGTGCGTGCCGTAGAGCGTGCCGGTCGGCAGATTGACATTGGCGTTTTGGACCGCCGTGGTTACTTCGTCAATTCCGATCTGCCGGGCGGCCAGGGCTTGCGGGTCAAGCTGGATTCGCACAGCGTATTTCTGGGAACCAAAAACGTTCACCTGCGCCACGCCCTGCACCATCGAAATGCGCTGCGCGAGGATGGTCTCCGCGTATTGGTCGACCACCTGCGGCGCCAGGGTGGCTGAACTGAGCGCCAAGTACAGCACTGCCTGATCCGCCGGATTGACCTTCTGAAAGGTGGGCGGGCTCGGCATGTTCGGCGGGAGCTGTCCCTGTACACGGGAAATGGCCGCCTGCACGTCCTGCGCGGCGGCATCGATGTTCCGGCTCAACTCGAACTGAAGAGTGATGTCGGTGCTGCCCAGCCGGCTCGTAGACGTCATCGAGTCGATTCCGGCAATCGTGGAGAATTGTTTTTCGAGGGGAGTTGCCACGGCCGCTGCCATGGTGTCTGGGTTGGCCCCCGGCAGGCTGGCGGAGACATCGATCGTGGGGTAGTCGATGGTCGGCAGGTCGCTCACGGCGAGCGATCGGTAGGCAATAATGCCGAAGATTAGAATCGCCGCCATGACCAGGGTGGTCATGATCGGTCGTCGAATGAATAGTTCCGAGATGTGCATGGAAGTCCTTAGCTCGCCACCGGGTTGGTGATCTGCACCTTCATATCGGGAATAAGCCGCAGTTGCCCGTCGGTCACCACTGTTTCGCCCGGCTTGACTCCGTCCAAAATCACGGACTCACTTCCCACCGTACGGCCCACCTTTACACTGCGCTGTTCGGCAGTTTTGTCCGACCTGACCACCCAGATAATGTCCCCGTTTTGTCCCGTTTGAATGGCTTGGGTCGGCACTACAGTTGCGTTTTCATCTTCCGCCAGCCGCAGCAAGACGTTCGAAAACTGCCCCGGCCATAGCCGATGATCGGCATTCTCAAACGTTGCCTTCAGCTTAATCGTGCCGGTCGTGTTGTCCACCGCATTGTCGATGAAAGTGAGATAGCCGGTTTCCAACTTGCTGTCGCCGTACGGCGTGGCTTCCACACGCAGGCGTCCTTGCTTCATAAACTTGTCGACAGAACCCAGGTACTGCTCGGGAATCGAGAAATCGACGTAAATCGGAGTCACCTGATTGATGACGATCAACACGGGCACATCGTTCTGCTTCACAATGTTTCCCGGGTAGACCTGCAGCGCACCGGTACGCCCGCTCGTCGGCGCGTAAATTTTGCAATAGCTCAGTTGCAGCTTGGCTGACTCGGCCGCTGCTTCATCGGCCCTCACGGCCGCTTCCTGGGCGTCGGCGTTCGCCTGCATCTGATCGAGCTGTTCCTTGGGAGCGACGCCCGCCTTGTAAAGCTCGGCATAGCGCTTCGCCTGCACCTCGTTGAGTTCGGCCTGCGCCTTGTCTCTCGCCAGGTTCGCTTGTGCCTGCGCGAAAGCAGCCTCAAACGGTTTGGCATCCAGCGTGAAGAGCAAATCGCCCTTGTTCACGAATTGGCCTTCGCGAATGTGTACCTGCTCGAGAACGGCGTTCACCTGGGCCTTGATCGATACGTTCGAGAAGGCCTCCGCCGATCCAATGGCGGTCAGCTCAATAGGCACCGTTTTCTGGGCAGCCTTGGCGACCGTGACCGGCACTGTGAAATTCGGCGCGGTCTGCGCCGTCTTGGTTGTGCACCCACCGAGCAGCACGGGTGCCAGTACTCCCAGCAGAACTCCTGGGCGTATGAGTCGTTCGTTCATCCAACGCATGCCGAGTGCTTCCTCTGGGAAACCGGATTCGGCGACCGAAGCGACAGGCTCGCGAATGGCCGCTGCAGGAGCGGTGTAGAAGTCCCATAATACACCGACACCGCGAACCGTTTTGAATGCTAGTGGCTGCCTTGCCTGGAGGATTCTGCGCCTAAGATTCTTCCTCAGTTCTTAGACGCTCCACTAAGAACGTTGGTTTCGGCCAAATATCGGCATTTCAGCCAGCTGCGGCGTTGTTCAGGAACCGAACGACCGGTCCCTAAGGCCGCTTTCTCGTGGCCGGGTACGGGCTCGAGCCCAATCCGGGGCTCGGCTTGAGAGCAACCACAATGTCCTGCCTGTTCTGCGCCGGCCAACAGGGAAAAGGCATTCCCGGGCTCATTCCGCACTACAGAACTGGCGAACCTTCCACTCGTGTATCCATTTTCATGGGGGTGTGGGATTGTTCTCGCTTGGACTTGCCGTGTCGCTCGGCCAACTACTTGGCTGCCGTCTTCACCGCATGCCCACCAAACTCATGGCGCATCATGGCCAGCAGCTTGTTGGCAAACGGCTGTGGGTCCTGCGAACGAAACCGGGCATGGAGAGCTCCGCTGAGCGCCGGCAAGGGAACGCCGTGTTCGATACCTTCGATCGCTGTCCAACGCCCTTCGCCCGAATCGGTGACGTACGCCTCGATCCCATCGAGCGTCGGATTTTTCGAAAGGGCATTGACGGTCAGATCGAGCAGCCACGACCGAACCACGCTGCCGGACTGCCAAATTTTCGTGATCTGCAGCAGGTCGAGTCCAAACTCCGTCTTGTGCCGGAACAGATCGAGGCCCTCCGCGTAGGCCTGCATGATTCCGTATTCGATTCCGTTGTGGATCATCTTCACGTAATGTCCCGCGCCGCACGGACCGACTCGTCCCCACCCCTTGTCCGGCCCCAGCGCTAGTGTTTGAAAAATGGGCGCAAGCCCTTTGACCACATCTGCGTCTCCCCCGATCATCATACTGTAGCCTTCTGTCAGTCCCCACACGCCGCCGCTTGTCCCGCAATCCACGAAATTCATCTTCTTCGCCGCCAGAGCGGCGCCCCGTCGCACCGAATCCCGATAATAGGAATTTCCTCCGTCGATGATGGTATCGCCGGGCGCAAAATGCGGGACGAGCGAATCAATCGTTTCGTCCACGGGCTTGCCCGACGGAACCATGATCCACGCCGCACGTGGTCGTTTCATCAGGGCGATTAGCTTCTCGATCGAATCTGCGCCTGCCC
>Ga0306923_10001216_pt1 | contig 22524 bp, 10 predicted proteins | sample sta12Can44000108_FD_203841 | JGI IMG/M metagenome (GOLD analysis project Ga0306923, IMG submission 203841) | Lab enrichment of tropical soil microbial communities from Luquillo Experimental Forest, Puerto Rico - statanox.12C.anox.44.000.108 (v2)... | ecosystem: Environmental > Terrestrial >... | reverse complement strand
GCGCGCGCGGCCGGGCTGCTCACCCACCCCAACATTGTTGTGGTCTACGATGCCGGCGAAGAAAACGGCCTCTACTACATCACCATGGAATTGGTCGAAGGCAAGAGCCTGCAGGCGCTCCTTGATGACGGCCACGCTTTTCCCGTTCCTCGCGTACTCCGCATCCTGGAACAAACCTGCAGTGCCTTGCAATTCGCGCACGAGCGCAACATCGTCCACCGCGACATTAAGCCCGCCAACCTCATGCTTACGGCTGATGACACCGTCAAGGTCACGGACTTCGGCACCGCCAAGATTCTGCAGTTCGGCACCGTGCAGCAGACCACTCACGTCATGGGCACGCCGAGCTACATGTCCCCGGAGCAAGTCAAAGGGCGGCCGGTGGATGGCCGCAGCGATATTTTTTCTCTGGGCGTGATGTTCTACGAAATGCTCACCGGCGAGAAACCCTTCCCAGGCCAGAGCATCACCACGGTCATTTACAAAATCGTTAACGAAGAGCCCATTCCACCTCGCCAGCTCAATCCTTCCGTTCATCCCGGCCTGAACGACATTGTGATGCATGCGCTCGCAAAAGAGCCCGAAGTACGCTACCAGAATTGCCGCGAAATGCTCGAGGACCTGCGCAACTATCGCGCCATGGGCGCGCTGGACCGCGGCCCCGACGCCACCATGATTTCCCCCCGACCCAACGCTACGCTGCCGCTCGGCGTGGGTGGCGGCGCGCTCCGCGGCATGCAATTCGAGGAACCTCAGACTGCGGCGACGGTCCGCTCGTTGCAGAATCGCGTCGGCAGCCCGACACAAACACCCGCGGTTCGCCGCACTGGCGTCATCCAACCAGTCGAAGAGCCCAAAAAGGAAAATACATTCGCAACGATCCTTGCTGCCCTTTTCCTCATCGCTGTCATTGTTTACGGTGTCCAGCGCTTGCGCCCCGAATTTCAAGCAGCCTGGGAGCGGAACAACATTCCGAAGACAACCACAACCGTCGATCCCGCACCTGTCGCTACACCCCAGGTTCCTGCAGTCCAGGTCCCGGCACAAGAGAACGGATCACCCGCTTCCGTTCCTGCTTCCACCACGGCGCCGACAAGTAATGCTACTTCAAATGCTGCTCCGGCAGAGGATACAGCAAAGCCTGTGCAAGTAGCGCCGGCGGAGCTTCCGAAGAAAAAATCGGAAATTCCTGCCGCACCCGTAGCTGCGGCCAAGAAGGCGGAGTCAGGACTGGCAACGGCAGCGGCGGAATACAAAGGCCGCATCGAAGAAGCACTTGACGAACAAGGCCTGAAAGGCCGCGTCAAAATCGCGGGTACGGGAAACACCCTCACCATCAGCGGAAAACTCCGCCCGGCCGAGCACGCTTCGCTTCTCCGCTTCATGCGCAATGCTCCGGTTTTGGTGCACGTCGTGGACGATATCCTGTATGACGACACACCGCTTCCCTCCAGCGAGCGAAGCGACAAAGGCGATAATGACGGCCATCCGGTTCCTCCCGAAGGCATGGGTGCCGTCCACATTGTTACGGATGTACTCGGCGCCACGGCCACGCTCTATGGACCCGCGGGCCGGTCTCTTAGGGATTGCCAGACCCCCTGCAGCTTCAACAATCTCATCCCGGAGCGCTACAGCCTGCAGGTACGCAAGGAAGGCTACCAGCAAGTGCAAACCGCTTTGGAATTGAAGCAGGGGGAATCGCAAGATCAGAAGATTCACCTGGAATCTCTCGCCAAGGGAATCTACATTTCCAGCCGTCCGGCGGGGGCGGACATCTTCATCAACGGCGCGAAGCAATCCGGACAGACTCCCGCCACGTTGCCTCTCGCACCGGGCCACTATGATCTTGTACTTCGAGTTGTTGGTTACGATCCCTACGTCGGACAAGTTCAAGTGAAGGACAATATTCAAACCACCCTCGACGTGGAGCTGAAAGAGCGGGCACAGGCACACGTAGCCTGGGCGCAGGTCAACACAGCTCCCGCTGGCGCAGAGATTTTCGTAGATGGCAATCCCACGGGGCAGACGTCTCCTGCACGCGTTCAGATCCCCTCGGGCTCGCATGTTCTCGCCATGAAATTGCCTGGTTATCAGGTCGCCAAGCGGGGAGTGCAAGCCAGCGAAGGGGGGACCGTGAACGTGTCTGAAGTTTTGAAGGCGCAGAAGTAACGAATAGAACAGCGAATATTGGGCGAAAGTGATCCTGGGCAATGGTGGCTCATTGTAACTTTTGGAGCCAACAAAGGACTAGAAGTACTATAGCTATTCACTGTTCTCCCATACACACTTTAACCTGCAGGACTCGCCCCCGCTCTGAGGGAGTATTTCTCTCTCCGGGGGTATTCCAGCCTCCTGAACGACCCTGTGGCACCTCTGCCGGCCTCCGGCGGTTGGAGTTCGCGGGACTTGGAGTGGACCTTTGGTAACTCGTGCCACACTTCCGGTTGATGAGAAGAAGAAGGTTAAGCCTTCTTCGCAGCGCCCTGTTCTGCAAGGGCACGCGAACCCTTCCCGTGAGCAGCGAGCCCGCCAGGGCGATCCGCGTTTTTCCGATGTACCAGAGGCTCTGCGCCATCTGCATCTTCTGCTGCGCTCCCACCGTCTCTATGATGCGGCCCATCCGAGCGTTTTGGACAGCCTGGACGCTGCTTATGACTCTCTAAAGCGATCGGCCGCGGATTTGGGCGGTCTCGACTTGCGTGCAGAGCGCGGTGGCATTGTCGTTCCCCGAATCAACGAGGGTCACCTCATCGATCCGCGCGGCGAATTCCAAGCTTTGGCCAATGACCTTCAACGCGTGGGTATTCAGACACTCTATTTCGCCGCGAAATTCCATGTGGGCGAATTGGACACGCTGGCGCAACTCATCAAGGCAACCTTGCTAAGATCGGAAGAGCCAGCAAATCGCGGGGGGAATCGCGCCTGGCCGGCCCAACTCCGGGAGCATCGCGTGGAAGGCATTCAGATCAATACGCTGACTGAGCGTAAAGTGGACACCGTTCTGGCCAGCCTGATTGCCGCGCTCGTCGCTTACGGCGGCAATGCCCCCCAGGAAAGCGGCGACGCTCCGATTCGCGCGCCGCAACTCGAAGACACCACCGAGACGTTACGGCTGATTGGCCGTCTTACGCCTCCCATGGAAGCGGCTCGCGGCCTCTCGGCGGAAGAAGCCGCCCGTTCGATTCATTCGTGCATGGAGCAGGCCAGCCGAGGAACCGTCCGCATGCTGCTTGCGGCCATGACCCATTACGCCCCGCAAGAGGGCGAGGCTCCACAATCCTACCTGCAGCGGTTGTCGGAAAGCCTGGTTCTCGAACACCTGAACACAGAGTTCGCGGCGGGCACACTGGCGCCCGTTTCGGTTCGCTCGATGCTGAACCATCTTGCGGATGTCCTCGTGAGCGCCGGCGGTTACCACGGCCCGCACGCGTCCCAGCATTTTTCTTTACTCGCGTCCAACTGGGCCAGCGATGCGCATCGCGAGCAGGTCATTGAGCGCTTCTGGCTGGAGCTTCCGCCGCGTGAAAAATCCGGCGTGTTGCGCGGGGCGGAAATCTGGTGCGTGCCCATCACCGCCATCCGCCAGACGCTTGGCCACCTCGTTGAAGCCGGCGCCGACGCGCCGCGACGCGAAGCTCGCAACATTCTTCTGAACTACGCGCGGCGCATGGAGCACGATGACGCCGGCGCGCGCCGCATCGTTGCCGCGGGGCTGCGTGAACTTACGCACTTGCTTGAATCCCTCTGGCCCAACCAGTTCCCTGAAGAATTGAGCCGCGGCACGCTCGCTGCCCTCGTCAAGGAACGCGCCCCGGAAACCAGCGCGTTGCTTGCCGCTTTTCTCGAAACGCTCGGCCGTATCGCCGTCTGCCGCGGCGACTTCGCAGGCTTCGAAAACATTTTGACCAGCCTCGAGCGACTTCCCCGCGATGCGGAACACGAGCACATCAATGCGCTCAGCCATCGGCTCATTGCCAACGACCGCTGGATGCTCATCGTGGATGCGGCCCTCGCGAATCGCGCTCTTGATCCGGCTCTGCCTCGCTTGCTCCAGCGCGATCCCGAGCGGCTGCTCGATCGCCTTATGTTGCTGCTGACGGACCCTCGTGGCACGGAAATGCTTCCTGCAATGGCCCGCATTCTGCGGGCTATCGGCGTCCCTGCGCTTACGCTGCTCGAAACGCGCCTGTTCGAGGCTCGCCGTCAGCGCGTGAGTTCCTCCATCAAGCTCCTTGCGGCTGCTGACCCGGACCGTTTGCTACGCGGTCTGACACGCGCGATGGCCAGTTGGGAATGGAATCTTCAGGATCTGGCCGTGAGCGAATTGGCGCGCCCGGCAAACTCCCCTTCGGTGCAAAGCACTGCTTTTGTCTTTTCGGCGATCCTTTCGGATGCTCACCCGCTGGTCGTGCCTATGATGATCGACCAGATCGGCATCGGCCAGGAGGCCACCGCCGTTCCGCTGCTGATGGAAATTGCCGCGGGCGAACACGAGATCCTGCGCGACCAGTTCGTCCGCATCAAAGCCATTGAAGCTCTCGGCCGCCTTCGTGCCCTCGAAGCCGCTGAACTTCTCCGCCAACTCGCCGGCAAACGTGAAGGGCTCACCTTCGCTGAGCCCGCCGGCCTGCGCGCCGCCGCCGAGGATGCCCTAGCGTTAATGGAAGAAAGTCCCGCTTCGACCAGAACGCGTTCCGCTTTCGAACCTGCCGCCGCGCCGCTGGGAAATTTTGTCGTGCCACGCCGCTACACTCGCATCCCGCTGGATTCGCCTCTGCGTGCTCAAATGGGCAGCCAGCAGCAAATGAGTCCCGTCCGCGTGAAAACCATCAGCCTGGGCGGCGCTTATCTCGAGTCCCCCAGTAGGCTGAGCGTGGGCGATTCCATTCAACTGGAAGTCCGCTCCGGTCTCCGGAAGATTCATTTCACGGCCGTGGTGCGCAACATCGGACCCGATGGCGGCGGAGTGGAATTCGTGCACATGAAAGACGAAGACAGCGAAAAGCTCCGCAAACTCGTTCGCCGCCACCTCAAACCCTGATTGCCTTCTATTTCTTTACCTTTCTACGAGAGTGTCGCGTTTCCTGCGGATCGATCCCGCGAAAACCGCCCCTAATGGGTTGGACACGACGCACACCAAACGCCTGCCTCACCTGCTTCGTGCAGTTTACAGTTGCATTGGCTGGCGCATTGCAGTACAAGCCGTCTTAACCGATTTTCTGTCTTCGGCCATTCGTCGGCGGGTTTGGCTCGCCACCGCTAGGGGTAGCGGAAGACTGGCAGGTTCCACAAGGAGGAAGAGTATGCAACGCAGGCAGTCGTTGTTTGCGTTTGTGATTCTGTGCGCTGCAATTTTCCTAGGCGTCTCCACGGCCGTGGCGCAGGTAAACACCGCTACACTCACCGGACAGGTTACCGATCCGCAAGCTTTGGCTGTCCGCGGCGCCAAAGTAACGTTAACCAGCGCGGCCAACGGTTCGGAGCGCTCCGTAGCCGTTGACGAAGAGGGCCGGTACACCATCGTCGGAATCGCTCCTGGCGAGTACAAGGTTCGCGCCGAGGGCGCAAACCTGGCCCCTTACGAAAACCCGTCGCTGCAGCTCACCGTCGGCGAAAAAGCCGTGCTGAACATCCGGCTGGAACTTGGCACACAATCTCAAACCGTTACCGTCACGACGGAATCGAACGCGGTTGAGACCACGCGCTCCGAATCCGCGCAAACCGTCGAGCAGCGCCAGATCAACAACCTGCCTATCAACGGACGCGGCTACATCAATTTCACGCTTCTGAATTCCCAGACCACGCGCGACAACGCTCCCACCATTGGCCCGGCTCCCAACAGCGGCCTGAACATCAGCGGCGCGCGCGCGCGCTCCAACATGGTCAGCGTGGACGGCGCCGATTTCGGAGACAACTCCGTGGACGGCATCCGCACCACGCTTTCGCAGGAAGCCGTGCAGGAATTCCAGATGATTCTCAGCAACTACAACGCGGAATATGGCCGCGCTACGGGCGGCGTCGTCAATATCGTCACCAAGAGCGGCACCAACGACTTCCACGGCAACGTTTTTGGTTTCCTGCGCAACTCCGCTTTCCAGGCTCGCAATCCTTTCTCCGGACAGGTCGACCCCACTACCGGTCAACTTCAGCCGGTCAAGCAGGCCTACACCCGCGTGCAAGCCGGCCTTACGCTTGGCGGCGCTCTCAAGAAAAATAAGACCTTCTACTTCTTCTCTTATGAATACACGCAGCGCGAGGAAACCGGGTTTTCCAGCATCGGCGAAGGCAACTTTGGCCTCGTGCCCGTCACTCTACCGAACGGCCTGCCTGTTGAGCTGACTCAAGCCCAAGCCGCATTCGTGGGTGCGGTTCCTGCCTCCCTGGCGAATGCCTATGGAGCTGTGATGGGTTCCGCCTCCAGCGTCGCGGTCAACAAACTGGATTACGGTGCCCTGGTCACTCAGTTGTCCGGAGGTTCGATTACGCCGGTAAATCCCGTGGTTACCCCCGGCGGTGTCCTGTTCCAGGAATTCCCACTCCCAGTCCCCTGTCCCGAGAGCACAACAATTAATGCCGTGAATTGCTCTACTCTCCCTGCTGGCGCGGCTGTCGGAGCGAATGGTGCTTTTGTGCCCGCCGGCGCGGCTCCGCTACCTGGTTCCTACGTCGGCCTTAACAGCATCCGCGGCAATTTCCCGACGCAGGAAAAAACCAGTCTGTGGTCCGCGCGCCTCGACCAGCAATGGAATGCACACAACCATTCTTTCTTGCGCGTCGGTGTTTCCCCATCCTACATTACGGGCATCCAGACCACCGCCCAGAACCAGGTGCTCGGTCAAAATGCCGCCTCGCGTGTGGGCGTAAACTGGCTCCACGATCTTAGTGCTACTTTTCAGCACGATACGATCGTCAGCGACAGCACTTACAATGAGTTCCGTTTCCAGTTTGCACGTCGCAGCAACTATTTTGGCTTTTCGAACCTCCCGGGGGGCAGCGAACTCGGGGTGAACATTCCCGGCTATGCTTATTTCGGCCGCGAACCTTATTCCACCGTCAACCGCATCGAAAAGCGCTACGAATTTTCGGACAATATTACTTGGACACACGGCCATCACACCTTCAAATTCGGCGGCGACGTCAATATCATCCAATTGCGGTCCAGCAAGGCGCAAATTTTCGAGTTGGATTTTGGCGGCGTCGCGAATTTCGGCGGCCTCCCGGCTTCCTCGTTCGGGCTTCCTGACTGCCTCACACCTACACCCGGCGGCATTGTCCCGCATAACGGAGTTTGCGCGGCGACCGATATCGCCGTTCCCGGCGCCACGGCCCTGCAGGCCTACGGCTTCGGAGTGCCGACAACTTATATTCAGGGCATCGGCAACTCCAATCAGCCGTTTGACAATCTTCCCTTCGGTTTCTTTGCCCAGGATACCTGGAAGCTCACACCCAAGCTCACCCTCAACTATGGCCTGCGTTACGACGTGGAGATTTCTCCGCTCTTTGCCCCAGCGACTAGCCTCAACGCCGCAGCGGAAAATGCGCTGGGCGTAATCGAAGGTATTCCACGCGACTACAACAATTTCGCACCGCGCGTCGGCGTCGCCTGGGATCCCAAGGGCGACGGCAAAATGGTTGTTCGTGCGGGCTACGGTATTTTCTACGACCATCCGCTTCTCGCCATAGCTTTCAACTCCGTCACCGCGGACGGCGGCCGCTCGGTGCAGTTAATCTCGCCCGGCGGACAGGGCACTTCTTGTGGGGTATTAACTCCACTCTCCGCGCCAGCCGGGTATCCGCTTTGCAAAAACGGTCTGGATACTCCAAGCAACCTCAACGGCTCGTCGATTTTCCAGGGAGTCCTCAATGCGTTGCCGAGCATGTACTATCAAACGCCTGGCAACTCACAGCGCTTCGATCCCCTGCAGCCCAATTCGCTTTTCGCCAATCAGAACTACATCTCCGCTGGATTTCCGCTTCCCATTCTCCCGTTTACACTCCCGGTCAGGAAAAACTTTGAATATGGCTACGCACAACAGGTGAACTTTACGGTCGAGAAGCAGTTCGCGAGCAACTGGACGCTTAATGTCGGCTATCAGGGTACCCGCGGCTTGCACCTGTATCGGCCGATTGACATCAACTCAACCGATCCAGTTCTGCTGACGACCAACCTGCAGAATGCGGATGCGGTCGGGTTGGGCTTCACGAATCCACTTACTGTGGCAGTGCCAACGACTCCCAATTTCATATGCGGCGGGGGAACTGTTCCAAACGCATACAACGTTCCTGGTGGTGGAAGCATTGCCTTCTTCGACCCAACGACGGGTTCGCCCCTCGCTCCCGGTATTCTGGGTTTGGGTTTCCCCAACCATAACTGCGGAGGTACCCCGGTTGGACTGATCAGTACGCCGGCGGTATTCAACTACTTCCGGCCGTCCGGGCCGAATCCTTCCTTCGCCACGGGGATCGGCTTGGCCGCGCCCCAGTGCGCGAAAAATCCGAATCCTTTCAATTGCGGTTATGCCCTGCAGCAAGCGCTTGCCGGCGCCGCGCACTATCCCGTTGGCTTCGGCGTGCCCGTGCCGTTCAACAGCGTTGACGCACAATCCTCGAATGCCGCTTCCTGGTACAACGCTTTGACCGTGAACCTGCAGAAGCGCTTCTCGCACGGCTTTGAACTGCTATCGAGCTACACCTGGTCGCATTCCATTGACAACGGCACCGACCTGCAGTCTACCCTTGAGCCGCAAGACAGCCGGTTCCCCTGGCTGGAGCGCGGCAATTCGGTGAACGATCAGCGGCATCGCTGGGTGACCAGCGGCGTGTGGCAGACTTCCGCCGCCAGATCCGGCGACAGCTTCTGGAAGCACATGGCCAGCAACTTTACGCTCGCCCCGATTATCGAAGTTGCCTCCGGACGGCCGTACAACATCATCACCGGTACAGATTCGCGTCTGGATCTCGGCGCCTCGGAGATTCGGCCATCCGTTGGCCCAAGCACCGGCACGGACGCGTTCGCCACTACGTCGCCCTACGTTCACGGCTTCACGTTCGGCTCGCCCAACGTTTGCCTCCAGAACGACGGGCAGCCGTTCACAGTTGGTACGGGACAGAACACCATCACACCACCAGCAGGCTGCTTCGGCAGTCTGGGCCGCGACCGGTTCAACATGCCCTTCTTCTTCCAGTTCGATCTGCGCGTCGCCAAGCGCGTCCCCCTCGGCGAGCGTCTCGGCCTGGACCTAATCGCCGATGGCTTCAACCTGACCAACCACACTAACATCTCGGCCGTGAACCAGCTTTGTGATCCCGCGAACGGCGCTTCGTGCGCTGCCGGCCAGCCCACCGCTGCATTCGATGCGCGCATCTTCCAATTCGCGCTCAAGCTCAGCTGGTAGGGTCGATCTTCCAATCGTTCCAAAAAAGGCCCTCCACCCGGGGCCTTTTCTTTTTCCCTTTTCTAATTTCCGTTTTCTCTTTTCTGCGTGTCCTCTGTGTCTCCGTGGCAGATCCTCTGCTCCGGCGTACTACCCATTCTCTTACTATGCGAGTAAAGTAGAACTTCCGTTTCCCGTCGCACTTCGGAGAACACATGAATGCAGGTTGGATAACCGCGGCCGTCTTTGCACTGGTCCTGATCGGCCTGGTGATTTGGGTCCTCATCCAGAATACGCAAGATCAAAAGAAAAACGAGCAACTCGAATCGCAGATGAATGAATTGCGCCGCGACTTGCTCGGCCTTTCCACCGCGCAGACGCACAGCACCACGAAGATGGAAACCATCGCGGAAACGGTCTCTTCGCGCCTCGAAGCCGTCACTAAAGCCGTGCAGGAGGGCGTGAAAGGGTCCGCGGAGGTAACGTCCAAGATCACGGCGGACGCGCAGACCGCCATGTCCACGGAGCTGAAAAACACGCGCGAGCAGATCAGCCAGATCCAGCGGCAGCTGGGCGAAGTCCAGCAAGCCGGCCAGCAGATGCATCAGGCGACGGAAAAGCTCGAAAATATTCTCGGCGGCGCGAAGTCTCGAGGGTCGTTGGGAGAATCGACCCTGGAACGTCTCCTCGAAGACTGCTTACCGCCGTCGCAATACGAAAAGCAATACCGCTTCCGTAGCGGGGAAACTGTCGACGCAATCATTCGCCTTCGCGACCGCAAAATCATGACCATCGACTCCAAATTTCCGCTCGATGCCTATCTGCGGCTCAACAGCGAAGGAGAAGAAGCACGCAAGGGCTTCGTGGGCGCGGTGAAACTCCACGCCGACTCCATCTCCCGCAAATACATTGTTCCGGAGGAAGGCACGCTCGACGTGGCCTTGATGTTTGTTCCCAGCGAAGCGGTTTATTACGAACTCCTGATGAGCACCGACTCCAAGGGAGAAGCCCTCGATGCCTACTGCCGCGGCCGCAAGATCATTGCCGTCTCTCCGAACACGCTTTACGCCCATCTTTCGGTCATTGCTATGGGCCTGCGTGGCATGCAGATCGAGGAAAACGCGAAGCGCCTCGGCGAAAATCTCGCCGGTCTCCACAAGCAGTTTGAGACCTTCGGGAAGTACTTCGAAATTGTCGGAACGCACCTGAAGAACGCGCAGCAGAATTACACTGAAGCCGACAAACGCTTCGACAAGGCCGCCAATGCTCTTTCCACCTTGCTCAGCGAGAGCGAGCCCGCGCAGCCCGCCTTCGACGACGGCCAAGGCACGCTCGACCTTCCCCCGATCGTCTCCAAGAAATCCGCCTGAGGACAGGGCTTCTCACTCACCAAAGCTATAAGACGCAGTGTCATCCTGAGGGGCGCGCCGTTTGGGGCCCGAAGGATCTCATCCAACACTCCTATACTCGATGTCCGCGTTGAGATTCTTCGGCACGGAAAAAACCCGCGTCTCAAAATGACAGGTTATAGGAAGCGTTGCGGCTTAAGTGACACCAAGGAGTGAGATTCGGCCACGCCTACAGCCTCGGCGGACCGGCCGGCGCCAGGAGGTGGATGGAGATCACAAAATTTCCATACTGCTTCCCCACCAATTCAAACCGCGCCACGTTGTCCGTGCCACCCGATGACGCCGCTCGGACAGACACGCCGCCCTGCAGCTCCGCCACATCCGGCGCAAGGTTGCGCGCCTCGAGCGTGAGTTTCGCTGTGCTCCCTCGGACGCGCACGGCAACGCTGCGGTGCTCTCCAGGCGCCAAAGGCACGCTGCTCGCCTCCAGTTCAAGATTCACGAAGACCACCGTGAATGCTTCGGAAGTGCGTTGCCCGCAGGTCAGGTGCACACTTGCGGGCCCCGGATTCAGTTCCGGCGGGGGCAACACCGCCAGATACGCCGGTGAGGAAGCCAACACCAGTCCCGGCATTCCCGCAATGCTTACCTTGTTGGCGTCCGCTTCTCCACAAAAACCATGGCCACTTACCTCAAAACGATCGCTCAACGAAGCCGCGCGGGGTGCGGTCGTCACTTCCTGTGTTGCCGAGGGCACTTCGGCCGACGATAAAATCGTGCCGGAAACCTTACCGGCCCGCCCCTCGATCGACGCGTAGATCGCTCCGGCGTTGAGGGGCGCAACGAAGAGCGCCCGCCCCGTGGTGTCCGTCGTTATCTTGTCGCCGTTCGAAAAAACGACCTGCACGCCCGGAGTCAGCCTCCCGTTCACGTCGAGCACGGCCAGAGTTGCGCGCTCACCCGCAACCATTTTCCGCGGCAGCAGCAGGATTCTGGCGCCGGAGGCCGCGGGCGGCGCCTTTTGCGCCTCGGACACCCCGGCCATCGCCAATACGCCCGCCAGCCCCAAGATTCCCTTTATCCGCCAACCCGGTAAGGAGTGCACACCGGGATTGTAGTGGACTTTCCTCATTCGCAGAAGGCTCATCGGCCAGCCGATTGCTGTTCGGTCCTTAGATTGGGTATTGAGGGGAAGGACGGTTGGAGGAAAAGCGAAGGCAAGACGCCTGCACCCAAGTGACAAGACAGTGTCCTCTACCCCTCCAATTCAGTTATTCTGGCGAGCTGGACCTTTGGCCAGTGTGGCTAATCTGGGAATAATCACTTGGGAGCAACGCCTTTTCGAGGGGCTGGGCCTCTGTTAGCGTGGACATACACAGCAGGTCGGGGTGTGTGCGCCTGGGGGTGCCGCTCGTGCTCGCGAAAAGCCTGGAAGGAGATGTCGTGCAGATCGTCAGTGGCGGCTTGACGGACGTTGGACGTGTGCGCAGCAATAACGAAGACGCTTTCCGGATTCTCGAACCCCTGAATCTTTTTGTCTTGTCCGATGGCATGGGTGGCGAAGCCCATGGCGAAATCGCCAGTTCGCTGGCTGTCGAAACCATTATCAGGTACTGCTCCGATGCCAAGGAAGACTCCGGCGTTACCCTGCATGGCGCTTCCAATGAAAATTGGAGTGAAAAAACGCGGCGCCTGCAGAATGCTGTCCTGGACGCCAATTTCAAGATTTTTCAATCCGCGCAGAACAATCCCGAGCAACGCGGCATGGGCGCGACCGTCACGGCCGCCTGGGTCAACGAAGGCAAGCTCAGCATCGCCCACGTCGGCGACAGCCGGGCGTATCTTCTGCGCAGCGGCAACCTTCAGCAGCTTACGAACGATCATTCTCTCGTCGCCGAGCAGGTCCGCCGCGGCATCCTTACCCGCCAGCAGGCCGAAGAAAGCGATATGCAGAGCGTGCTGCTCCGTGCGCTGGGCGCTCATCCGGATGTCGAAGTGGAAGTCGACGAAGCCGCTATTTACCCGCGCGACGTCCTTTTGCTTTGCTCGGACGGCTTGACCCGCATGGTCACGGAACCCGAAATTGCCGGTACTTTACAGGCAGAAACAGACGCTTCCTCGGCCGCCCATAAGCTGGTGGAACTGGCCAACGATCGCGGAGGTCTCGATAACGTTACGGTAATCGTCGCCCGCTTCCAGGACGAATCCAAGGGTTGGCGTTCCTGGTTGCGTCGCGGCTCGGCAAAAAAAGACTAGCGCCTCCTCAGGAGGATTTGCGCATGGCGAAGCTCAGCCTGATGTTTGAAAACAAACTGGTGAAGGAAGTTCCTGTCGGCAGCCGGCCGGTCAGTATCGGCCGCTCGCCGGACAACGACCTTCCCGTGGATAATCTCGCGGTTTCCAATTACCACGCGCGCGTTTATGTCGAAGCAGGTCGTCTCGTCGTCGAAGACCTCGACAGCCTCAACGGCACCTTCGTCAACGATCTCCGCGTTGAGCGCGCCACGCTTCACGATGGCGACTCCATCTGGATCGGGAAGCATTACATCAAGGTGGATGCCACGGCCGACGCCGCCATTCCCTGGGACTCGGGCCGCAAAACGGCAGCGCCCAAGATCAACGAAACCATGGTCCTCGATACCAAGGCTCGCCGCGACATGCTGCAGCAGGCCGCCGCCATGGGCGAACGCTCTCAGCCCGGCCGACTCAGGATGCCCACGCTCGTGGTCCTCAGCGGCAGGGTGGATCAAAAGGAATACGTTCTTACAAACAAGCTGACGGTCATCGGTAAGTCTCCCATGGCCACGGTTCGCTTGCGAGGCTGGTTCAAGCCTCAGATGGCGGCGCAAATCAACCAACGGGACGACGGCTATTACCTAGGCACGGGCGACAAGGTCCCCACCGTCAATGGCACTGCCATTCCCGGGCCGGTTCGCCTCAGCGATGGCGACCTCATTGAGGTTTGCGGCGTGCGCCTCAACTTCATTTTCCGGGAGTAGCGTTCTCCGCCGATGGCCAATCCCACCGATGGAGCTCGCGAGGAACGGTTTACTTTTCGATTCCGCGAATTGTTCTCCTCCTGGTGGCAGCATCGCGCTTCCTTTTTTATCAGCGTCGGCATCACTCTCGCCGCTCTATTCCTCTATTTCCTGACATTTCTCGGTGAACGTTCGACTCCCCTTTTCAGTTTTCTCCAGCGCTTGGAATCCGACTCGCTGGATATGCGCTTTCGTTACCGCCCTGCGCGGTATACGCCGCCGGATTCGCACATCGTAATCGTGGATATTGACCAGCGCTCCCAGGAGGTTCTCGGCCGCTGGCCTTTTTCGCGAACGTACTTTGCAAAGATGCTGGACGTGCTCCATGACGACGGCGCTGCTGTCGCTGCATTCGACATTACGTTCAGCAAGCCGGACCAGAGTGCCGCGCCGATTCGCGCGCTCTGGTCTGAGTTGGAGGCGCGGGCGAAGCGCGGCGATGCGGTCGACCCGAAATTGGCCGCAGAAGTCCAGAAGCTCGCTGCTTCCTACGACGCCGACACACAATTCGCGGCCTCCATCCATCGATTCGGGCCCGTTATTCTGGGCAATTTTTTCCTTTTCACCGAATCGGACCTGCGCGGCCTTTCCGATTCCACGCTCGATGCCTACGCAAATCAGATCGCTTTTTTCGCCTATCCCCCGGCCCATCCGCTGCGGCCAGAGTTTCAGAAGCAGGACAAGCTCCGCTTAATGGAAGAGTTCTCGCTCTCGAATCTGATTCCGAAGGGAGCCGAAGCCAATCTCGATGCCTTGACCACTGCCTTGAACGGCGATAGTTCCTGGACGGGCTTCTTCAACGCACCGCCCGATGATGACGGCGTTATACGACGCGCGACCATGATTCTCCCTTACGGCCGCTCTTCGAGTCCTCAGGAATGGGATCTCTATCCATCGCTCGACTTGATGGCGGCTCGGGCTTACCTCGGACAAAGTGCGCTGGAAACCAATCTGCTCTATGGACCTGTAGGCATTGTAGAAATTCAGTTCGGGAAACTCTTATCTCTGAGGCCAGACAGCCGCGGGCAGAGAATGATTAACTACCTGGGGCCCTCCGGCACTTTTTCGCACTATTCGATTGCGGATGTGCTATCGGGAAATTTTCCGAAGGGCGCGTTCAACGGGAAAATCGTGCTGATCGGAGCCACGGCGACAGGTATCGGAGACCTCAAGACCACTCCGTTCGGCGGCACGAATTATCCGGGTGTCGAAATTCACGCCAATGTTATTGACAACATCCTGAACCAGCGCTTCCTGCGGCACGGCGCCAAGCAGGTCTTGACCGACCTTCTACTGATTTTCGCATTCGGCATTCCGCTGGGCATTGTTCTGGCTCTCGTCTCGACACGCGGGATGTGGTTCGGGCTGTCGCTTCTCATTCCTTTTGCGGCGCTCGTGTATGTGCAGTTCCTACACGGCGCCTGGCTTAACTTTACGGTTCCCGCAGGCACACTCAGCGCGAACGTGATGCTCGTCTCGCTCTACCGCGCCCTCGTCGAGGAAAAAGAAAAACGCAAGGTGCGCTCCGCCTTCGGCCAGTATTTGAGCCCGGAAGTCATTCGCCGCCTGCTCGTCAATCCGCAACTCGTCGATCCCCGCAAGACCGACATTACCGTGATGTTCAGCGACATCCGCGGATTTACCACCATTTCCGAAAAGCTCGACGCGCAGGAACTTGCTCTTTTTCTCAATGACTATCTCTCGGACATGACCCGCATCGTCTTCAATACCCATGGCACGCTCGACAAATACATCGGCGACGCCGTCATGGCCTTCTGGGGCGCTCCCTATGAAGACGGCGGCCACGCCATCAAGGCTTGCAACGCCGCTCTCGTCATGATGCAACGGGTCCATGAACTTCAGAAAAAATGGGAAGCCGAGGGCAAGCCCAAGCTCGACATCGGCATCGGGCTGAATTCCGGCGTTGCGAGCGTCGGCAACATGGGCTCTGCCCTGCGGTACGGGTACACAGCGCTGGGCGACACCGTGAATCTCTCCTCGCGCCTTGAGGGACTCAACAAGGACTACGGCACGCATATCCTCGTCAATGAATCCACCTACACCGCCACCAAGGATTCTGGTTTCCTCTTTCGCGAGCTCGACATCATTCGCGTCAAAGGGAAGCTTCAGCCCGTCACCATTTATGAGCTTCTGGGAAGGCTCTCCGATCTGCAGCGCGATCCTTCCTTTGCGGATGTGCAGAAATGCCTTGAACTTTTCGCGCAGGCCCGGCTCCTCTATCACCAGCGCCAGTGGCCCGAAGCCCAGCAGGCCTTTCAATCCATCCTCGACCATCGCCCGGATGACGGCCCGTCGCGCATGTACTGGAAACGCTGCCAGGAATATCTCTTCGACGAGCCGCCCGCCTCCTGGGACGGCGTCTTCACCATGACCCACAAATAGCCCGGCTTTCCTCGTTCCCTTCCCGACTCGATTCAAAAAGGTGATAAAGAGGAACTGTACCGGCGTGGCTCTTCGCTGAAAAACCTATAGTTTAGCCGCCACAAGCTTTTTTCAGAGAACTTCTTTGGGGAGAACGACTGTGGCCAGCCCGCTGGCTGCGTACCCAAATGGGTGGTTGCTGTAGTCTAATGAAAGTAGTGACTGACCTCACTATTCTTGTGCGCTGCCTGTTTTAGGTTTAACTTTCACTCATTATGTGGATTGTCCGATTAGCTCTAGCCAGGCCCTACACGTTCATCGTCATGGCCCTCGTGATCGTGCTACTGACCCCTGTGGTCTTGATGCGTACGCCCACGGACATCTTCCCGGAAATCAATATCCCGGTGATCAGCCTGGTGTGGACGTACAACGGTCTGCAGCCCCAGGAGATGGAGCGCCGCATCACCTCCAGCGTCGAGCGTGGCATCACCGTGCTGGTCAACGACGTCGAACATATTGAATCGCAGTCTCTGAACGGCCTGGCGATCATCAAGATTTACTTTCAGCCCAACGCCAACATTCAGACCGCGCTGGCACAAACCGCCGCCATCTCGCAGACCTTTCTGCGTTTCCTCCCGCCCGGCACAACGCCGCCGCTGGTCATCATCTATTCGGCCTCCACCGTGCCCGTTCTGCAGATCGGTCTGACGAGCGATCGTCTGAGCGAGCAGCAGATTTTTGACTATGGCAACAACTTTATCCGCACGCAACTCGCCACCGTGCAAGGCGCGTCCATGCCTTTTCCCTATGGCGGCAAGTCGCGCCTGATCTCCGTGGACATCGATTCCACATCTCTGCAAGCCAAAGGTCTTTCTCCTGTGGACATCGTCAACGCCGTCAACTCCCAGAACCTGATTCTTCCCACCGGCACCGCCAAGATGGATGCTCTGGAATATAACGTCGAGATGAACGGCAGCCCTCGCACGATCGAGGAACTGAACGATCTCCCCGTCAAGACCGTCAACGGCTCGACGATCTACATGCGCGACGTGGCACACGTTCGTGACGGCTACTCTCCGCAGACCAATGTCGTTCTCGCGAATGGCAAGCGCGGTGTGCTGATGAGCGTTTACAAGACCGGGAACGCCTCGACCCTCTCCATCGTTGACCGCGTCAAACAAACCCTGAAGGACTACCAGTCCTCGCTGCCCGAGGGGCTGAACCTGACCACGTTCTTCGATCAATCGCTTTTCGTCCGCGCCGCCATCCAGGGCGTTCTCCGGGAAGCCTTGATCGCCGCCTGCCTCACCGCGTTCATGATTCTTCTCTTCCTCGGCAACTGGAAGAGCACCCTGATTATTGCCATTTCCATTCCTCTCTCCATTCTTGTCAGTGTTCTCTGCCTCAGCGCGCTCGGAGAAACGATTAACATCATGACCCTCGGCGGCCTGGCGCTCGCCGTCGGCATCCTGGTAGACGACGCCACGGTCGAAATCGAGAACATCAATCGTAACCTCGCCATGGGCAAGGAAACCGTCCAGGCCATCCTGGACGGCGCACAGCAGATCGCCGTTCCCGCGTTCGTTTCCACCCTTTGCATCTGCATCGTTTTTATCCCGATGTTTTTCCTCTCGGGCGTTGCGAAGTATCTTTTCGTTCCTCTCGCGGAAGCGGTTATTTTCGCCATGCTCGCTTCCTACATGTGGTCCCGCACGATCGTGCCGACCATGGCCATGTATCTCCTGAGCGCCGAGGATGAATATCAAGCGGACTTGCACGTCGGCGAAAAAATGGGTTTCTTCCGCCGTTACCAGCAGGCCTTCGAGCACGCCTTCGAGCGTTTCCGGGGTGGCTACAGGAACGCGCTCTCCTCCGCCTTGCGCGATTCACGCCTCTTTTCCGCCTGTTTTCTCACTTTCTGCGTACTCTCCACCAGCCTCTATTTCTTCCTGGGGCGCGATTTTTTCCCCAGCGTGGACGCCGGCCAGATTCGCCTGCACATGCGCGCCCGAACGGGACTGCGCATCGAAGAGACATCGCGGCTCGCCGATGAGGTCAACGGGGAGATTCGCCGCACCATCCCGGAGAAGGATTTGATCACCGTTCTCGACAACATCGGCTTGCCTTATTCCGGCATCAACCTCACGTACAGCAACTCCGGCACCATCGGCACCTCCGATGCCGAGATTCTCGTTCAGCTCAAGCCCCAGCGTGGCCGGTCCACGAGTGAGTACATCAATGATCTGCGGCGGCGCCTCCCACGGGAGTTTCCCGGCGTCCAATTCTTTTTCCAGCCCGCGGACATCGTTACGCAAATTCTGAATTTCGGCGCGCCCGCACCGATTGATGTCGAGATTACCGGGATGAACCAGCCGGCGAACTACACGCTCGGCGTGAAACTGGCCAACGAGATCCGCCACATTCCTGGCGCCGTTGATGTGCATGTTCAGCAAGCTTTCGACGCGCCCACGCTTTACATGGACATCAACCGCACGCGCGCCCAATATATCGGCTTGCAGGCGCGCGACGTGGCGCAGAACGTCCTGGTCTCGCTTTCCTCGAGCTTCCAGACCGCGCCCAACTTCTGGCTCGACCCCAAGAATGGCGTCAGCTATAGCGTCGCCGTGCAGACACCGCAATACCGCGTTGATAATTACCAGGCTTTGCAGAACACGCCCATCAACAGCGGCGTACCCGGCGCCACGCCGCAGATCCTTGGCAATCTTGTGGACACTTCAACGATTGCGCGTCCCGCTTCCATCTCTCACTACAACGCGCAACCCATGATTAACGTCTATGCGTCGGTGGATGGCAGCGATCTCGGTTCTGTTGCCCGCGCAGTCACCAAACTCGTGAGCAACGCCGAGAAGGAACTCCCCCGCGGCAGCCACATGGTGATTCGCGGCCAAGTTCAGACCATGACAACGTCATTCGAGGGTCTCGGCATCGGCCTCGTCGGCGCAATCGTTCTTGCGTATCTGCTCATCGTCGTAAATTTCCAGTCTTGGCTCGATCCTTTCATCATCATCACGGCCCTTCCCGGGGCTCTCGCGGGCATCTGTTGGATGCTGCTTTTCACCCACACGAGATTGAGCGTTCCTTCCCTGACTGGGGCTATCATGTGCATGGGCGTGGCAACGGCCAACAGCATCCTTATGGTGTCCTTCGCGCGCGAACAGTTGAACGAAGGCAAGAGCGCCTTTGACGCGGCACTCGAGGCCGGCTTTGTCCGTATTCGCCCGGTCATCATGACCGCGCTGGCGATGATCATCGGCATGGTGCCGATGGCCATCGGTCTCGGCGAAGGCGGGGAACAGAACGCGCCGCTCGGCCGGGCCGTCATTGGCGGCCTGCTGTTCGCCACCTTTGCCACACTTTTCTTTGTGCCGTGTGTATTCACGATCATTCACGGCCGGCTGGAACGCCGACGTCAACGGTCCACGGGCCTGAGGACGGCCACAACATGAAGTCTGGCGTTCCCCATTTTGCGCGGAGCAACCAAACATGAACGAAGTCTCAACCAGTTCTGGCCATGGCCCCGGCGATTCTTCGCCGAAGAAGGGCCCAGTTTTTCTGGGTCTCCTCCTAATCGTCGTTGTGCTCATCCTCGGTGGCGCCTTCATGATGTTTCAGCGCCGCGCGCAGTATCAGGCTCTCGCGGACAACACCGAAGTGCTGGCGGTGCCCACAGTGGCGGTGATTCATCCCGCGCCACAGAAAGGTGACGAGAATCTCGTCCTGCCTGGCACGCTCCAGGCTTATGTCGAATCGCCGATCTACGCGCGCACCAATGGGTACGTCAAGAGATGGACCCACGACATCGGCAGCCGCGTGAACAAGAGCGATCTCCTCGCTGAGATCGATGCTCCGGAGCTTGACCAGCAACTCTCGCAGTCCAAGGCAGACCTCGCCACTGCGCAAGCGAACGCCAATCTCTCTGCCATTACCGCGGTCCGCTACACCGAACTCTTGAAAACCGATGGCGTGTCCAAGCAGGAGGTGGATAACGCCAATGGCGACCTCGCGGCCAAGCAAGCCATTGTGCAATCGGCCCAGGCCAACGTGCGCCGCCTCGAGGAATTGGAATCGTTCAAACGTGTTGAAGCGCCGTTTAGCGGCGTCATCACGCGCCGCAACGTGGACATCGGTGTGCTCATCAACGCGGGCAATGGCGGCACTTCGCAGCAGCTCTTTTTCCTGGCGCAAACCGATCCCATGCGCGTTTACGTCAATGTGCCGGAAGCCTATGCTTCCTCGATTCGTCCGGGAATCGGCGCTTATCTGGAGCTCACACAATTCCCCGGCCAGAAATTCGAAGGTAAGGTTGTGCGCACGGCCGAATCCATTGATCTTTCGACGCGCACGCTCCTGACGGAGGTGGATGTGCCCAATAAATCCGGGCAACTCCTTCCAGGCGGTTTTGCGCAAGTTTATCTACAGGTTAAGGTCACGGCGGAGCGGATGCTCGTCCCTGTTAATGCTCTGCTCTTCCGCGCCGAGGGCCTGCGTGCCGTTGTCGTGGATGGCAGCCGCACGCGCCTTCAACCGCTAACGATCGGCCGCGATTACGGTACCACGCTCGAAGTCCTCAGTGGTCTCAAGGCCAGCGACTGGATCGTGCTGAATCCGCCCGACGCTCTCGAAAACAATGAGGAAGTCCACGTCAAGCAGGTGAATAATCCCACGCTGGCAGAACCTGCCTCCACTCCGCCGTCAGGAGCACAACCCAAAGCCGCTGCTCCTTCCTCAACTCAGGAGAAAAAGCCCTGATGGTTTCGCCAGTTTTGCTGCCGAGGTGGCCGACTGACCTTTTCAACTTTTTGCGAAGGGTGGGGTTTTCTTGTCTCATCACTTCCCTGTTGCTCCTAGTGGGATGCACGGTTGGGCCTAACTACAAGCGCCCTGCCGCGTCCGTTCCCCCCAAATGGGATGTCGTCGAACCCTTTCGGGAAGCGACTCCCAAGGACGCCATTCCCAAGACTTCGTGGTGGACGGTCTTTCACGACGAGGATCTCGATGCACTCGAGACCGAACTGCTCGCCACAAATCAGATCCTGAAAGTCGCGCTCGCCCATTTCGACCAGGCTCGCGCTTCGGCCGCCGTGCAGAACGCGGCGCTCTTTCCCACGGTTCAAGTGGCCGCGGCCGCGAGCCGCCAGCGTTATTCTGGCACACGCTCCACGGGCTCTAGCTTCCCGCTTACCGGTCCTGTGACGCAAAACAGCTACATGCTGCCGTTTTCCGTCAGCTATGAGGTTGATCTCGTCGGAAAGCGCCGCCGCACCATCGAGGCCGCGCAAGTTTCCTACCAGGCCAGCGCTGCCGATCTCGAAAATGTGCGTCTCATCCTCACGGCCGAGCTTGCGGCAGACTACTTCACGCTGCGTCAAACCGACACGCAAATCGCTCTTTTGCGCCGGTCCGTCGAATCCCTGCAAAAAGGACTCGATCTCGTCAACTCCCGCCACGCTGGTGGAGTCGCCTCGGGCCTCGACGTGACCCAGGAAGAAACGCTTCTGAACACTACTCGTACTCAGGCGACGCTTCTGCAGCAGCAGCGCAAACAATTTGAAGATGCCATTGCCGTTCTCACCGGCAAGCCCGCTCCCGATTTCCACCTTGCCGCCCGCGAGCTTGCCGCAGAACCGCCTAATCTCGACACTTCGCTGCCCTCTGATCTTCTTGAGCGCCGCCCGGATATCGCCGAGTCCGAGCGCCAGATGGCCGTGACCAACGCGCAAATCGGCATTGCCAAGGCCGCCTATTATCCTTCACTCGTTCTTTACGGTCAGGGTGGCTGGAATTCCGCGAACATCAGTTCCCTGCTCAACGCCGAGAGCGGCGTCTGGGCCATCGGCGCTAACGCCGCGCAACAGATTTTTACGGGTGGGGCACGCCGTGCGCAGGTACAATTTTCTCAGGCAGGCTACGATGCCTCTGTTGCTTCTTACCGTGACACCGTTCTCAACGCCTTTCGCGAGGTTCAAGACAACATCACGGGCCTGCAAGTTCTGGGGGCGGCACGCCAATCGCAATCGGATGCGGTGGACTCTTCCAGGCGGCAGCTCGAAATTGCCACTTCCCGCTATACCGGTGGCCTGGTCAGCTATCTGGACGTTGTCAACGCCCAGCAGAATCTGCTGAACGGTGAACAGGAAGCCGCTATCATCCAGGGCCAGCGCCTCGTTACCTCTGTTCTTCTCGTGAAAGCCCTTGGTGGCGGCTGGGATGCCGCCAGCCTCGCCGCTGTCCAGGTCAAGCCCCAGATGCGCGACGCGTTTGCGCCCTAATTCGGTGAAGTCCGACGCCTCCGCAAATCTGAAGTAGTCGCACTCAAAAAAAAGACAATCTCGTTGGTGTCGCTTCTTACTGGCCCTGGCT